>Ga0209757_10000055_pt1 | contig 37087 bp, 40 predicted proteins | sample ETNvirome_6_1000_FD_185472 | JGI IMG/M metagenome (GOLD analysis project Ga0209757, IMG submission 185472) | Marine viral communities from the Pacific Ocean - ETNP_6_1000 (SPAdes) (version 2) | ecosystem: Environmental > Aquatic > Marine > Oceanic | place: Pacific Ocean | collected 2013-06-19 | reverse complement strand
GCTCTTATAAGATGGTCCTGAAGGACTGTAAGGACAATGAAATATGGACCTCTGACCCAGTAACTTCAGCGCAAGCGGAGACTTGGACAGACTGCAAGCCAGCAAGTTACGTATCAACCACTTCATTTAAAGTAGCTGGTAACTTTGTTGATCAGTATGAACCTGGCCGCATGGTGAGACTTGATGACAACACTTCCGAGTATGAGTATTCAGAAATAGTTAATGCTGTTTACGCTGGCTCTGAGACTACCGTTACTGTTGCTGATGCTGTTGTTACAACTGGCTTGATAAATGTGTGTTTGTCAATAATCACAAGTAACGCAACAAATACACCACGAATCGTAACTGAAGCTGAAGAACGAGCTATCGCAGCTACCAAGTGGCCTAAAGATGGCAGTGATTATGAGATAGGCGATCAAATACCATCGGGAATAACCTGTATTCAATGGGAAGGTAATGACCTGTTTTTGTGGGAGCCTTCCGGTGATTTTTCATCTTCAGCAAGAATTATCACTGAAGTTACAGAAAATGAATACTACGGGTATGACGTTACAGTTTCAGATGTTGGTACCGTGTTTGAGTTTACAACAAAGTCAGTTAGAAATAAGCGAGGTCAGCAAGACGAGTTTTCATCTATTGATTTTCAAGTTAGTGCCAATGGATTTGGATTTCCGCTTGATAAAGACTCTAGCGATATTGATTCTGCAAAATTTGTTAACAAAGCAATGCAATATGTTAGCGGTGAACGAGCTGGTGACGTTGTTATCCCGTCATCGGTTACAGAGTGTAATCTTGAGAAGATAACGGTTTTGCCTGGATGCACTTTAAGCGGTCCAGCTCAGCCGCAAACTTTTGATAATTTTAGAACTTCGGCGACAATTTTGACTGACGGTCTTCTTACTGAAGACGATGACACCACCGGAGCGCCAGTTATTGAGATTGGTGAAGGAACAAATAACACCTCTCAGCGCAACCGTGGGATGCACGTTAAAGGTATTAAGGTTCTTGGTCCTTCTGGCGATCAGTTGGGTATTGGCTTTAGCTCTGTAAATACTAACTACGGCTTATTTACTCAGTCAGCGTTTAACTTCCGAATGACTGATAACGTGGCAGAAAACATGCTCCTAGGCTTTCGATATCGTAACTCTTGGAACTTGGAAATCTCTAAAAACGTAGCGATTCGTTGTGATGTTGGGCATCGGTATGATGGTGACGTTACGAGTGGTGGTACATCATCATTGTTTAGCTCTAACCTGTCATACATTTGCCGAATTGGTCACGACTTCCAAGCTACAGGCTGGACTTATACGGAGATGGTTGGTTGTGGTGCTGATGGTTGTGAGATTGCCGCACGATTCACAGGCGCTTCTTATCGTGGTTTCTCATTGAAGAACTTTGGTTTTGAAAATGCAGACTCAACAAGTGGAGTCGGTATCGGCGTTCTTGTTGACAATGGGGCAAGCGGCATACTGGATATTGATGGTTTGTTGTGTGGCATTCATAACGATCCTGACGTTATATTTATAGACGTTCGATCTTGTCAAAGACTTAATATTAGAAATTCTGATATTGGATCTGGGGTTATCAATGACGGTAAAATTTTAAATATTGCTACCCCTGCAAATGTTGGACGGGTGACAATTGAGGATTGTGATTGGTTTGGTAGCGATATAGCCGCCAATATCGGTGATGTTTTCTTAAAAGAAGTCACCCTAATTAACACTAAAATATCAGGGCGTTTATACGCTCACGCTACTGGTGGTGTTGACATTAAACCGCAAAGAATCGCCTACACTTCTGGATCAACCAACTATGAAGCTGTAGACCGTGATAACAAGCAGATCCACAGTATCACTATGCTTTGTGATACAAACAATGACGGAAGCAATAGATTTATTGCTGGTACTCCTGCGTTTGACACTTCTCAGATCCCAGACGGTACAATCATTGAATTTGTAAACGCTACTGACGCTACCACGCCAGCTCAGATAGGTTTACGCTCAGAAGATCATACCGCTGGTACAGATATTGTTCGTGACCCTGCTATTAATGCGGCAACTACAATCAACTTAACCAATCCCGGCGATCGCGCTAAGTTCCAGAAGCGATCTGACGGTAAGCTTTATCAATTAACTCTTGAACAGGCGGGTGTGTAATGGACTTAAAAATAATCAACAAAGAAAAGCTGGCTAACTTAGATGAACGCCACCCGTTTCAGGTTATGTCTGAAAGTGGGGTGACGTATGACAGCTACAAGGTTGAGCCTTGTGGGGTTTGGATTTTTCAAAACTGCCAATACAGCGGTAAGATTCCAAGTTACGTGAGGATTATTGACTAACAATCAACTCCAACTCTCTAATGCGCTTATTGAAAGATGAGCGCATTTTTTCTAGCTCTTCCCAGGTCCACTTAACCGGATCGGAATGAGTCTCACAGTAATCTATTATTGCCTGTCCTTCCTCTTCGCCAAATCTATCAATCAAACCTTGCTTATATCCCCTGGTTGTTTTGGTGCCGGATATGTCACCGGATAAGTTCATATTGCATCGGTGGTTATGTTGAAGGAAGGTGTTCTTTCTGTCATAGCGTAAACCAGACTGAGCGCCGCGAGTCTTGAAGTGACCACAACACCATTGATCACCACCAATAGGACGACCACAGCTAATACATTCGGGTTCTAAACCTCTTTCCTGGAACCATAGCTTTTCCTCAAGAACGCGCATTTTGTTGAATGCCTTTTGAGTTAAACCGTGTTGCCACTTCAGATCACGCCTTTTTGCGTCCTTGCTGGCTGCTCGTGAGGCTTTATCCTCTTTCGCTTGTGCTTGCTTGGCTTTGTTTACTTTCTTTGTTCTGGCGCGTTCCTGAAGCTTTCGTGAATGAGCTATTGCATGGTCGATACAGCAAAACCAGCCTGCCGGGGTTTTAATTCCTTGCTCAGTTGGATAGCGATCTTTGCAGTGCGTACACTTCCGTTTTGAGTTTGCCATAGTTACCCTACGCTTAGTAATTGTGATATTGCATTGTGAGCCGTCACTTCATCGTTAAAAGGTTTAGCCAGGACGTAACGCCAGCACACATTAAAAGCGGCTTTGTAATAGTCTCTGAATTGCTCCTCTGACATAGCATTGAAGTTGATTGATTTAAGTTTGCGCCTTGGGCCAGTAGGCGTGATCTCCACATCGAAATAACCAGCCTGCTCTTTAATCCAGTCGTGAAGCGCCTCCTTGGTCTTGTTAGGTGCCTGGATCTTTTGCGCTCGGTTCTGGCTTAGTGTTGCAAGGAACTGATCGCCCCAATGCGCCACTTCACCGCCGCCGCCGTTATCATCCAGAACTTTGCAAAACCTAGCGATCAGCTTTCTTTCTGCTTCGGTGATCATTCCATGGTCAGGCTCCCAGTATTCAAACGTCAAAGCGATAAGCCCGGCCCAGTACCTTTGATGATAAGCAAGCGATCGGGCGCTTTGTTGAGTGGCGTTAATCTTGATCGCCTGGCCTATCTTCCAGCCTGCCGCCGCTTCACGATCTGAATCGGTAGCGTAGGCAAAGCCGTTATTGACCTTAATCAAAACAAATTCTTTAGCCATTATCATCACCTAGCTGTTCAATTAGGCTTTCACCGATATACTCAAGCATCCAAGAGCAATCATTATCTTCAGCCACTAACTTAATGAGCTCGTACTCTTCCGGCTCGCATGGATAGCAATCTTCTGGCGGCCCACTATAGAAACCTGGTGAAAATGGTGTATGATTAAACGTAAGTTCAGCTTCTACTTCTGAGCCGTTAATATCCAGTGTCACCGTTTTTGTGTATTGCATGTTATTACTTCCTTTTCTACTTTGAACTGCCCTAGCCGTATTGGTTAGGGCTTTTTTTATGCGCCGTATAATTCGGACTTCTTAACATAGCTCGTTACCTGTGCGCCTATCTTGAATGGATTAAACACAAGCACAAACTGAGGCTTATTATTGCCTGGTATCGGCTTACCTTCACCATCTAAGAAAGCGATTCGCCCGGTTGAATACTCGCGCTTACCTTCCGGCGTAGCATCGGCAACTATGTGGCGGATCTCGCTAACACCTTTCAAAGCTTCAGCAAACCAACCAACGCTAGTGTCATCGTTAAGCAGCATGACAACACCAAGGCCACCAGCTTGAGCCTCAAGCGCTTTCTTTACCCAAGGCATAGGATTGCTATACGGGCAATTCAACCAAACATAGTTATGACCTATGAAGACGTATCGCTTATCTATCTCCTTGGCCCAATCAAGGGAAAGAGAATCATCTTCTTCAGTAAAGTGAAGATCACAAAGCGCGTTTTCGTGCGAGCTTGCCATATCAGCGACAAAACCAAACTCACGATTTAGAGTGTTAAACACTTCTGGCGGTGTGCGCCATAAATCATTAGCCATTTTTATTCCTTAGTGGTTACAGCGACAATCATCACAAAGAGGACGGCCGCAAACAAATTGCCCGGCGTGACTACATCCATGAGTTGCGACTTTTCCACAACTGCATTTTTCTTGGTGCTTCTCACACTGTCCGTTATCAAGGATCTTGGTAGAGCCACATTCACCCTGCCAAGGTGCGCAATAAGTACAAGTTGGCTCTGGCATCTTGAGATCTTGCCTTTGCTGCGCTAACTCTTCAGTGATGATCTTCAGCTGCTTCTTGCGGATAAGTCCGGCGAACTCAACTGAATAACCAACCTTGCCAAGCACCATTTTGAAAGCGGCGTTAAAGCCTTGCTGGTATCCTTTCTTAAAACCTTTTGAATAACTCATTTCTGCTCAATTCCTTTTCTGTTTCGGTATTCGTTCAAACCATCCATCAAAGACTTAACGCCTTGCTGAGATTCTGCCTTATGTTCTGACAGCTCAATTAAACCAGGTAACTTACTTGGCAAAGCTTCCAAAGGTGTGCGCTCGTAGCAGTCGTAAGAGCTAACAAACTCTTTCTTCTTCCAAACAAGTTGGTCATAGGTACACATACAAAGCGCTCGCCAGCCACCGATAGCTTTAACGGCCGCAATAGCTTGCTTATCTTCTAGTTCAAGAGTGCCATAGCTGCCAATGCGGCTAATCTCTCTCTCAATGCAAGCCCAGGCTATTTCTGCTCGGTCCTCAACAAGCTGTTGCTGATCTTTGCTGGTGCCGTTAATGAATTTCATTAAGTTGGCTGGTTTAGGTGAAAACATGCCAGCGTCAGGGCAAGCGATATGTGCATAAAGCGCCTGCTCAAAAGTTTCAATTGGGTAAGGCTTAAAAAGGTTCCACCAAAGTTTGAGCTTTGCCGGGGTAAACTCTTCACCGTAAGTCTCAGACATAACAGTGATCAGCTCTTTGAATTTGTTCTGATCTTGGCTATTCATTAGAAAGCTCCTTCAGTAGTGCATCGGTTGCCATAACAGCTTGTTTAGCGCATTCTTCAATCGGGTAAGTTTCAACGTACCCACCATCAACCCAACCCTGTCTAGCCTGAAGCTCTGCCGCCATTAATCGCATGGCAATAGCCTCTCTCTTTGTAAAGCCATTATTGTCACAATACAGTTCGTCACCGTTATAAAATGGCGTTGGTGATGATGGTTCTTGACCAAGTTCTTCGTGCTTTTTCATATTAATCTAACTCCACATCAATGATGTTGTTGAATGTTCTTTCTGTTGCCTTGCTCATTTGTCTAGGCTGAGCTTGCTGGCCTACGTTGTCACGGAATTGCTCAAACTTATCAGGGCGACATATCAACTCAATATCGTTGTACTTGGTTTGATTGTCGTTTTGTCCCATATGGAAAGGCGACATAGAGCAATTGAAGATCGCGGTCTTAAACTCGTCTACCTGGTAGCCTTCTTTTAGGCGATCAGAGATAAGCTTTTCACGTTTCTTGTTTAGCCTGGTGGTACCTCCTTTTTTCATAACCTCCTTCCAGTAGTTAAAGATTTCAAGAACGTCATTGCCTGCTTTAGCTGGCGAAGGCTTTTGTTCGGTTACGGAATCAGGAATCAGGTTAAGGGAATCAGGAATCAGGTTAAGGGAATCAGCAGGATTACTATCAGAGTCATTCGGTTTTAATCCAGATAAATCACGATTAATTGCGAGTTTATTTAAATCAATAGCTTGGCGGTACTCTTCGCAGTATTCCGGTATTTCTGTTCCTTTAGCTTTCTCGTTCTTATGTGGGTTCTGATGTTTATCGAAATTGATGACATTTAAGTAAATTTTGTCACCGTCCGAGTAGAACCGTACAAATCCAGATTTATCCAGATTAATAGCGAGCGAATCAATACAACACTCGTCATAAGCAAGAAGCTGTTTCTTAACTCTCTTGGATCTCCACTCAAGATTTCCGTTACAGTCTGCAATTGTCCACAGACCAATAAATAAAAGTCTTCCAAGCGGGTCATTATCTGCCAGCTCGTCATTATCAAAGAAGGCAGGCTTAATGTTTCTAGCCCTAGCCATTTTTCATTTCCTTCTTATAGAGAGCAACGATAGCTTCAGCCGCAATATCTTGCTTGGTGCGAATGAAGGAGTTTTCACGCTTACGCTTCTCTGAAAGCTTGCTAAGCATTTCATCGGTGGTTGGGTTTACTTTTACATGCTGTGCCATTTTTAGTGTCCTTATGTTGATTTGATTTCATCTTAGATTAATGTCTTTAATTTGTAAATAAAAAAATACTAAAAAAGTATACAAAAATACTTGCTTTTAGTTTTGGGCGGTGCTAAATTTCAATCATCAACACGGAGACGCAACATGAAAAAGGCAAGTATGAAGGTTTTAGCAGTAATAGCAGCGGTGTCGCTTTTCGGTCTTGTAGGTCAAATGGACTATGAAGACGCAGTAAGCGCAGAAAATCACTATTGCGATATGGTTGAAGCTGGTAACTGGCCTGCTTACCGTGATGACATTGTTTGTTCAAAAGTAGAAGGTGAATAACATGAAAATCGAAAACAAAGGCGCTCTTGTAGAAGCGTTCGCCGCAAAGTCGGCAGAAATCCAACGTCTTAATGACCAGCTTGGCAAGGCTGAGGCAGATCTTGAAGCAATCAATCAAGCTATCGTTGTTGATGAAGACCTACTTGGCATTATCCAAGAGGGCGGTATCCACACTGTAAACGATGCGCTTGTTTACTGGAATGACCATAACGAGCAACTAGAAATTGCAAAGGTTATTCATTCATGGTCTGAGAAGACTGACCTTAACGCTGAACAGCTTCAGTTAATTGGTGGCCTAAATGAGTAGCGGCGAATTAGTTACAAGTGATCAGCAATCATCACTTCCGGTTATGGCACAGCCGCACATGCGCCTAATTGAAATTGCAGTGAATAACGGCGCTGACATTACGCAACTTGAAAAGCTTATGGATCTTCAGGAGCGTTATGAAGCAAACCAGGCTAAGAAAGAGTTTAACGCTGCAATGTCTCATTTTCAGGCAATGCTTCCGGTAATTGAAAAGCTTGGCATTGTGGATTACACAACTTCAAAGGGTCGCACGTTCTACCAGTACGCCAAAATTGAAGATATTGCTAAGGCAATTCAGCCAGCATTAAAAGAAACAGGCCTGTCTTACCGCTTCACTCAAAGCCAGGACAACGGAATTATCACTGTTCGCTGTATCGTCACTCACCAGAGTGGCCACTCAGAATATAGTGAGTTGGTTTCCTCTCCTGATATTAGTGGCGGCAAGGATCAGCTTAAAAGTATCGCTTCGGCAATCTCATACCTTCGCCGCTATACATTGACTGGTATCTTGGGGATTGTTGTCGGCGGTGAAGATGATGACGGCGATTCTGTTCAATACGATAACCAGGATCAGCAACAGGTTGTTAACTGCTACCCGGATGAAGAGTTTAATAAAAACTTTCCGGCCTGGTCTAAAAAAATAACTGACGGCAAGCACACAGTTGACTCGCTACACCAATTCTTGACTAAGAAGAATATTATCCTTAGCCAAGACCAATACTCAAAATTACAACAAGTAGGAAAGTAGAATGCAATTATTCAAAGTAGAACAAGGTACACCGGAATGGCACGAACTTCGTGACACTCACTTAACCGCTTCTGATGCTTCGGCAATGATGGGAGCAAGCAAGTACAAAAGCCGCACTCAGCTAATGAAAGAAAAGAAGTTTGGTGTTAAGGAGAAAATTACTCCGGCTAAACAAGCGCTTTTCGACAAGGGCCACGCAGCAGAAGACGCAGCTCGTGATCTTCTTGAGGTCGATATGCTTGAATCATTCGCTCCGGTTGTTGGTGGTATCGAGATTGACGGCTTAAAGCTACTCGCTTCACTGGATGGCCTATCAGAAGATCAGCAAATGGTCTTCGAGCACAAGCTTTGGAATGAAACGCTTGCTGAAAATGTTCGCAATAACGTGCTTGAAGATACTCACTACTGGCAGCTAGAGCACCAGCTTCTTGTATCCGGCGCTGAAAATGCTTTGTTTATGACTTCAGACGGCACAGCAGATAAACGGGAATACATGCACTACATTTCAATCCCTGAACGCCGTGAGCAGTTGATTGCTGGCTGGAAGCAGTTCAATAAAGATCTCGAGTCTTTTGAAATGGAAGCCAAGAAAGAAGTTGTTGTTGCTGAAAAAACTAGCCTGCCAGCTATTTCATACAGCGTAACAGGCACAGAAATCACCACTAACATTGCTATGTGCCTTGACCAAATCAAAACAATGGCAAGTGAAGAAATGAGCAAGGTCCTGGAAACGGATCAGGACTTCGCCGATAAAGACCAACTTAACAAAGATGTTAAGAAGGCTCGCGCCGGGCTCAAGGATATGATCGCCAAGGTTCGCGGTGAATTTGTTAGCTACTCGCAGTTTGAAGAAATCGCCCAAGAAATGGATGGTGTTCTTCAGAAAATGCAAAGTCATGGCGAGAAGCAAGTTAAACAGGCCAAGGAAGCCAAGAAGCAAGCTATCTGGACTGAAGCCGATAACAACCTTCGTCAGCATATCGCTGAATGTGACGCTAAATTAAAGCCAATGCTGTTAGCTGGAATTATGGGGGCGTTTACTCCTGATTGGACTGGCGCAATGAAGAACAAGCGCACCATTGAGAGCCTTGAAAATGCCGTGTCTGAAGAACTGGCTAATTGGAAGGTTGAGATTAATCAGGTAATGGATCGTGTTGTTCCTAACCTTCAATACCTTCGTGACCATGCAGCGGATTACAAGTTTTTATTCTCTGATGCTCAGCAGCTAGTTAACCAGGACGCTGAACCATTTCAGGCGATAATTAAATCACGCATTGCTGATCACAAGCAGGCTGAAGAAGAACGCCTTGAAGCTGAACGCCAACGTATTCAAAAAGAAGAAGAGGCAAAGGCTCAACGTGAAGCTGAAGCCAAAGCAGAAGCAGAACGTGAACGTATCCGCAAGGAAGAACGTGCCAAAGCTCAAGCTGAAGAAGAAGCTGAACGTTTACAGCGTGAAGCGGAAGAGAAGGCTAAGAAGCCAGAGCCGAATCTAATCAGTGAAGAAGATGAAGCTATCTTTAATGATTGCGTTGCTGATGCTAAGGCGGTTGAGGTTGATACCACACCTAAGCAAGTGGAATCACTATCCCAGGGCCGATCTCAAACAATGCGTAACGCTGAAGTCGAACAAGCTAAGCCGCTAAATCACATTATGTCTAACCTTGTTTACGCTCTAACCAAAGAGGCGGCGAGAACTGACTTCATGGAGTTCCTTGAAAGTTGGGGTATTACTTACGATGAGTATCTTCAGGTAAAAGAATACTGGTTGTCGCAAGGCGTTAAAACTTACCTTTAATAATTTTTTGGAGTCGCTTTATGGATTGCTTTGATAGAACCGTTTTAGGGGTTGGGTTTCGTGGTGATGGGGAATTTCGTAAGGCGACACACAAAGAAGCTTATGAACGATGGAGGGCAATGCTTAGAAGGTGCTACGACAAAAAATTCCAAGAAAAGAATAAATCTTATATTGGGTGCGTTGTTTGTGATGAGTGGCATAACTTCCAGGTGTTTGCTAAGTGGTATTATAAAAACAAGATTGATGGTTTCGATTTAGATAAGGATATAAAGGCTGGTGGCAGAGGGAAAATATACAGCCCAGAAACCTGCACTTTTGTTACTAGGCGTGAAAATGTTAGCGCATCTATAAAAGGAGGGTGCAGGACTTATTACTTAATAGACCCAAGCGGTGAACCGGTTACGGTTTTCAACTTAAATAAATTCGCAAAATCTCGCGGCCTGTGCAGAAAGCATCTAAATAAGGTGGCGAACGGTAATAGAAAATCACACAAAGGCTGGACAAAACAGCAAATTAACTCAGGAGAGTAATCATGGCAGATCGCAAAACAAACGTAGCTGACTTCATCGGCGAATGTAACGCTGGAATTATGATTGAAAAGCTTGCACTAGCTTTAAGTGATGCGGCACTAGCTCAAATCACTCACGGTATCGGCAGCAAGAAAGCGAAGGTATCACTTGAATTTACCTTTCAACAAATGGGTGACAACGATCAGGTTATCGTTTCTCATAAGCTTTCAACCAGCAACCCAACTAAGCGCGGTAAGAAGTTTGAAGAAGATATTACCGATACAGCTTTCTTTGTTGGCAAAGGTGGCAAGCTAACCATCAACGCACCAGAAGAAGACGACAGCGGCCAGTTCAACTTAACGCATGAAAATGTTGATAAAGAAACTGGTGAAGTACATCAACACTCAAACGTTCGCCGCCTGGCTAACTAATTCAAACCGCCGGGTTAACGCCCGGCAAACCTTAAATTTTTATTAGAGAGTAAATAACTATGTCAATGACTAAAGAAGCAATCCAGCACCTTGAGAAAACTGTTCTACTTGCAGGAGTAAACGCCTCACTTGCTGAAGTAAAAGCTCAATCACCACTTATCGCACTGCCTGAAGGCGTAAAGCTTTCTGATCTTGAAGGTCACATGGAGCACCGTACTTCTTACCGCTTCAACTTCTCAACCAAATCAATCAAAGACTTTGGCGAATACTGTAAAGAGTTCGACAAAGAAGGCGCTAAGTGCTTTGTTAACTCTGATCGCATGTATGCAGAAACCATCTTTGACCTTGGTACAGAAGATAAGCCGCTTCACCAGCGTCACAATTCAAAGCTTCAGCTTGATAAGACGGCAGCGTTTAAAGCTATCCTTTGCGTAAACGGCGATCACATGAGCCAGAAAGCGGCGGCTAACTTTGTTGAAGATTGGGCGGACAATATAAAAGTGGTCAACAGCGAAGGCGAGCCAATGACCAACAGCCAGGCAGCCAAGCAATTGCGTGAAATCACTATCGAGCAAGTTAGTAACCGTGATAGCAAGGTTAGCGACTTCGGCGAGTCTATGAGCGAGTTTGAAAAGATTGAAGCTAAGAACCAGGATAAGATCCCGGCAACGATTGAATTTACTTGCCAGCCTTATCACGGTTTAGCCAATCGAGCGTTTACCGTTCGTGTATCAATCCTAACTGGCGGCCAGAAGCCTGAAATCTGCTTCCGCATCATCAAGCTTGAAGCTCAAGAAGAAGATATGGCTGAAGAGTTCAAAGAAATCCTGGTTGAAATGTTCAAAGACTCTGAACTAAAAACCTTCATCGGCGAAAGCTAAGATTAACTAACCAAGTTGAACCGTTTCCTTTTTGGCAACGGTTCACTTTAACAAGGAGATTCTATGGCAAGCCGTGGAGTAAACAAAGTTATCCTGGTTGGCAATCTTGGTAATGATCCTGAAATTCGCTACATGCCTAACGGGGGCGCGGTTGCCAATATAACAATTGCGACTTCAGAAAGCTGGCGAGATAAAGTAACTGGCGAACAGCGCGAGAAAACAGAGTGGCACCGTGTCTCTTTGTTCGGAAAATTGGCAGAGGTGGCCGGGGAATACCTTCGCAAAGGTTCACAGGTTTATATTGAAGGCCAGCTTCAAACGCGCAAGTGGAAAGATCAGCAAGGCCAAGACCGATACACTACTGAAGTAGTTGTTCAGGGCTTTAATGGTGTAATGCAAATGCTAGGCGGCAGGGCTCAAGGTCAAGGCGGCCAACAACAAGCGCCAGCTCAACAGCAACAAGGTGGATGGGGTCAGCCTCAACAGCCTGCACAACAACAACAGCAACGAACTCAAAACCAACAGCCTCAATACGATGAGCCGCCAATGGATTTTGATGACGATATACCTTTTAATTAAGCCCTTCAGGTCGGGGCGTAAAAGTTCGGCCTGTTACTCTATGAGGTAGATATGGGAAAGGTTTTAGATTTATTAAGAAAGGGCTCAAGCGCTCCGGCTGGTGACGTTACTCACGTTAACGAAGCCAAAACAGCAGAAGAAGCGCTTGCTGTACTTTCAAAGGAGGCTCGCACAGCTTTACGTGAGTCAGGTTTATGGCAGCAAGAGTTTCACGGTAATGAAATTGTAGCGGTGATCGCCTGCTTTATTGCGGCGAAAGCTGAATTAGATAAGAAAAATAAGGATAAGTAAATGGGTATTTATATCGGCGTAAAGCTAGTTAAAGCAATTGTAATGAATCGCCTTGAGTACAATCAGTATCGCGGCTGGCAGCTTCCAGAAGATGAAAGCGGTTCAGATGAAGGTTATCTGGTTGAATATCTTGATGGTGGCGAATCAAATCACCCTGATCACGAAGGTTATATTTCATGGTCGCCTAAGCCAGTATTCGATAATGCCTATCGTCCTACTTGTGGTATGAATTTCGGATTAGCGATTGAAGCTATGAAGATGGGCCAGAAAGTTGCTCGCGCTGGATGGAACGGCAAAGGAATGTGGTGTATCTACAATCCAGGCAGTAAAGGCGAAACTCACGCAATGTTTGAAGGTAGCGTTTACAAAAATCACGGTGTAGACGAATGCGAGATCCTTCCTCACTTCGATATGTACACGGTTAATGCTTCAGGCCGCCGCGCAATGCTCCCTGGTTGGCTGGCTAGTCAGTCCGATATGGACGCTGATGATTGGCTTGTCGTTGAATAGCGTTATCAAGGTTGTATTCATGCCTAAACGGTCAAAAGGCCAAAGGCATGAATACTTAATTAACACCGACAACTACAAAACCGCTGAAGAGATAGCAAGTAAGCGGTTGTTCTTTGATGGTCACAGTAAAAGTGACTTCAAAGAGGTTGTCATGGCTCAAGTTCAAGTATTTGATAAGTAAGGTATTTATGAAAAAAGTAGCATTAATCATAGGTCACTCTAAGTCTAGCCAGGGAGCTTCCAACAAGAAGTATGGCACAACAGAGTTTCAATTTAACGAGCCTCTTGCTCACTCGGTAGCTGAAAAGCTTATCCTGGAAGGTTACGAGCCTATTGTTATCTATCGCACTTGCTCATACGCAAAACTACCAGGCAAGGTAAATCAAACTGAAGCTGATATTGCTGTCTCATTCCACTGTAACGCCTTCAATGAGAAATCAAACGGCTCAGAAACGCTTTACTACAAGCACAGCTCAAAAGGCTTCTTGCTTGCTTCGTGCATTCAAGAGCAAGTAGTTAAGTGTTTAGGGCTTAAAGATCGAGGCCTTAAACCTTGCGTAGCTTCGCACAAAGGTAAAGCTGGTGATCGCGGTGGTCTTCTCCTTCAGAAAACTTCAATGCCTTGTGTCATTGTTGAGCCGTTCTTTATTGATAGTGACGCATCATTAGAACTGGCTAACCACAAGTTTGAAGAGCTATCTGAAGCCTACACTAAAGGGGTAGTGAGCTATCTAAGGGGTTAACATGGCATTAGATCCAATTAGCGCGGCGTTGGAATTAGGAACGTCTGTAATCAATAAGATTTGGCCGGACCCGGTTAAGCAAGCAGAAGAACAGCGCAAGCTTCAAGAGTTGGCTCAAAAAGGAAACCTGGAAGAGCTAAACGCTGAAGTAAAGCTTCTTGTTTCTCAAGTGGACCTAAACAAAGTGGAAGCAGCTCACAAGTCTATCTTTGTTGCTGGCTGGCGTCCTTTCGTTGGATGGGTGTGTGGCTTTGGATTGCTGTATAACGTGATCCTTGCTCCTTTCCTTGATATCTGGCTAACGGTGCCAGAAGTTAAAACCGATTTGCTTTATCCGGTATTACTTGGAATGTTGGGGCTCGGTGGTATGCGATCCTTCGAAAAAGTAAAGCGCGTAAGCCGTGAAAAGTAGTGAATATTTGTTGTTAGTGATATAGTTATGTAAATGTCAAGCGACAATTAAACCTATATTATGGACAAACATATGCCACAGGATACTTTAAGTTTTTTACAGCGCCTACAGGAGTACGGGGTACTCGGTTATGCGTGGATACTACTCGTAAGCTTTTGGGCTGGAACTGCAAAGTATCTAACCTCACTCAATGGACAGAAGCCGACTATCTTCGGTTGGCTATCTGAAACTTGCGTGAGTGGCTTTGTTGGAATAATTGCCGCAATGACTTGCCAGTATTACCAAATGGATTTTTTCTTAACAGCGGCTATAACAGGGATCTGTGCCCATAACGGCACCAGGTCCCTTTATATTATCGGTCAGTTGCTAAAAAAAAATAACTCAGACCTCAATAGAATTGTTATCGAGCCGTCAGTTGATAGCGCTCGACTAACTAAGAAAAAGGAGCAAGACAATGGCACTAACGATTGAAACAATCCGTGAAGCTCGCTGGCGTGAAGGTAAGCGGTTTATCTATCTGGACAATGTTGTTGCTTTGGCGGCTGGCGCTAGTGAAGATATTCTTATTTGTGTAGCTGACCAAAACATAATTATCGAAGGTGTCAGCGTTGAAGCTAACGTTGAATCGCTAACGTGGGAACCATTTGTCGGAACTCAATTCACTGAAGGGACCGGGACAGAGTTAAACGCTATTCCTCGGAACTCAGCAGCAGACAGTAAAGCAGGCGCAATGCTAACCAAGGGCGCAACTATCACAAATGATGGTCAATCGCTTTCTGGTGTGCCTCTCAACATCGTTGCTCAAATCTTCCGTAACAATAACTACTACCTGAATGAAGAGTTAATTAGTAATGACTTTGTGTTTATGGCTAACACTTGTTACCTGATTCGGCTAACTAATAACAGTGCAGACCCTACAGACATTCAGGTGTCTATCGACATTTCAAACACGTAGGTAATCGCCATGCCACTGAAGAAAGGTAAAAGCAAAAACATCATCGCTGACAACATAGCGACTGAAATCAAAGCCGGAAAGCCAAAGAACCAGGCTATTGCTATTGCCTATTCAATGGCTGGTAAATCCAAAAAGAAGAAGGGTAATTAATGGGTGAACGCAAGCAGATTAAACTAAGCGCTGAACAGTTGGAGTTGGCTAGTAAGCTTACTCCGCTTCAGCGTAGATTTGTGTTAGAACTCGTTAAGTCTGGAATGTCACAGCGTCAAGCCTATGTCAATGCTGGCGGCACATCAAAAACACCACAAGCTCAAGACAAATCAGCAAGTACAATGGTAAGTAATGGTAAGGTGAAAGCCTTCCATCAGTCTTTAATCAACTCTATCGCTTCAGATGTCATTATGACCAAGCAGGAAGCTCTTGAGCGCCTATCTAAAACAGCTCGGGCAACCATACACGACATTTGCACATTCAAGCTTACACAGGTCGGTGAGGACGCTGACGGCAACCCAGTAATGCAAACCGTTTGGGAAATGAAGAATACTGAAGAGATTGACCCGGTTATCGCTGCTTCTATCAAGTCGGTTACTTTCACTAAGACTGGCCCCAAGATTGAAATGTATGACGCTAACGGCTCTATCAAGATTCTTTCTGATCTCCAAGGCTGGAACGCTCCAAAGAAACAGGAGATCACAGGTAAGGACGGTCAAGCATTAGCAATCAACGCTGATGTTAGTGCGCCGGAGATAGCAAGCGCTTTAGCTGGTCTAATGGCTAAATTGTGAATAGTTATGTGAGTATCGGTGAATAAAGTATAAAAATTATCGGGGTGAGCATCTCGGAAACTGCATAAACGGTGAATAATGAGCGAAATAATGCAATGGGAGACAATGACGGACGCTGAGAAGATAGCCGTCAAGGTAGCAAGTGAAGCCTCTTTTGAGGCTTTTATGCGTATATTCTTCCAATTACTCCAGGGTCAGAAGTTTAAAAAGAACTGGCACCACACGTATGAGTGCCAACTCGCTGAAGATGTTTTCTACGGAAAAATTAAACGCGGCATCATCAATGTTGCTCCTGGCTCAACCAAAACAGAAATATGGTCAATTCACTGGCCTGTATGGTGCATTATCAAGTGTATCACTGACGGCAATCCAAGAAGTTCACGCTGGCTACCGCTTTCTTACTCTGATGACTTGGTTGTTGAGAACGCCACAAGGGTTAAAGAGATCATTGACTCTGAAGAGTTTCAGCAGCTTTGGCCTATGACTCAAGCCAAAACCACCAAAGCAAAGCACAACTGGATGTACTATGACCAGAACAATAACCGCCACCGACTATATGGAACATCAATCAACGGACAGGTAACAGGCCGCCGAGCTGGTTACATGATTGAAGGCTGTTTTACTGGTGCGCTTATCCTGGATGATCCGCTTCCACCGAAAGATTCAGACAGCGGCAAGTTAATGGATAAGGCCAACAAGAAGCTTAACCGTGTTGTGCGCTCCCGTCTTGCACATGACAACGTGCCTATCATCATGGTTCAGCAGCGAATAGCCAACGGTGACAGTACCGACTTCCTTATGAGTGACAAAACGCCGGATACCTACGAAATATTTAAGGTTCCGGCCATTGTTGATCGTGAATACCTAGAAACCTTACCTGATGAAATGAAACAGGCCTGTATTCGTGATACTGGATTTAAGTCTGGCCGTGTTAGCTACTGGACAGACAAAGAGCCAACAGAAACATTATTGGCAATGGAAAAGGCAGATAACTTTATGTTTAGCGCTCAATACCAACAGAACCCTGATGACGCACTTCAAGAAGGTGTTGTTTACAAGAAAGAGATTGAGCTACTTATTGAAGAAGGTCGCTTGTGCAATATCCCTATCGAGAAGGCGCTACCCGTTTATACCTATTGGGATCTTGGCATCAATGACGACATGGTTCTGTGGCTTATGCAGCCACACCGCAAAGAGTTACGAATGATTGCCTGTTATGCTAATCGTGATGAAGGCATGGAGCATTACATTAACTGGCTTCACGACTTCGCTGATAAGTACGGGATTCGATACAAAGAACACCTTGCACCGCATGATATTTCCGTTCGTGACCTAATGACCAGGGAGAGCCGACTTGATACCGCTAAGCGAATGGGTATTAAGTTCAAGTTGGTTGAACGATGCAAGAGCAAGCGCGAGTCAATCAATGCACTGAAGAAGCTATTCCCTCGCATTTGGATTGATAGCAAGCGATGTGATACAGATTCAACCGGAGCAACTGGTGATCAGGCTAAGAAAACAGGCTGGAAAGGTGTCAAGGCATTGCGCCGCGAGTGGGACCATGACAATGAAGTGTTTAAAGATACTACTGGCCCTAAGTGGGCGACTAACTTCACTGATGCAATTCAGCAAATGGGGCTTCACTACAAAGACGAGGTTCAACGCGAGAAGCCTAAGCGAAGACCGCAACGAGTTACTTCTGGCGGCTGGCTAGGCTCATAATGAGAAGTTACGGCGAAATAGCTGATGTGTGTTTTCAGCGTGTGGGATGGAATATTTACAACCTGGCTACTGAGTATAGAGTTTGGGACGGATACCGTAGTAAATCGGTGTTTGTTAATACTATGCTCGAGCTGAAGCAAGAAATTAATAAGTTTATCGGGGAAGGAAACCATGAAGAAAGTTAAGTTTAAGTGTGAGCACTGCAAAGTTCCAGTTAAGCGCAATTCAAAACTAATCGTTCAGGAGAGCAAGCGGAAATACTGTTCTGAGCAATGCCTAATGAAGTGGAGACTCGCAAATGGCTAAGTCAAAATCAAAAATAGAGCAGCTTTACGACAAGCCAGTGAAGCCTAAGAAAGACGAAGGCGACAATGACGGCTTGCTTGCCACTGCTAGAAAGCGAGCGCGTGACGGTGCAACTTACTGGAAAGATAACTGGGAAGCGGCTGAAGATGATCTGAAGTTCCTTGCTGGTGAGCAATGGCCTTCACAAGTACGAACTGAGCGAGAGCTTGAGCAACGTCCTTGCCTGGTTAATAACGTATTGCCTACCTTTGTGGATCAGGTCCTTGGTGATCAGCGACAAAACCGCCCATCTATCAAGGTTAGCGCTACTAATGTCACTCGCGTTACCAATCCAGAAACAGGTGAGCAAGAAGATCTTCAGATTGCTAACACTTCAGGTAAAAGTAACTACGACCTTGCTGAAGTGTTCACTGGCTTGATTAAGAACATTGAATACAACTGTGATGCAGAGACTAGCTATGATATTGCTTTTCAGTCGGCGGTTGAGTCTGGAATGGGTTACTTACGTGTTCGCTCTGATTACCTGGCAGATGATAGTTTTGAGCAAGATCTGATTATTGATCACATTGAAAACCAGTTTGCTGTAACGATGGACCCGGCAGCCAAAGAGCGAGATCGTTCAGATTCAAACTGGTGCCTAATTGATGACACTATGGAGAAGGCCGCCTTTGAAGCTGCTTATCCTGATGCTAAAAGCGAACCTGTCTACTCTGACTCAGTCGCCGATATGGGTGAATGGTTTGCTGATAACACTGTTAGAGTGAGCGAATACTTTACCCGTGAGCCAGTCACAAAAGAAGTTGCCCTTCTTAGTGATGGCCGCGCCGTGTATATGGATGAGCTAGAGCCGATTGTTGATGAGCTGCTTCAGAAAGGTGTTCGCATTGTTCGCACCAGAAAGGTTAAGACGCACAAAGTATTTTGGAGAAAGATTACTGGTTGTGATGTTCTTGAAGGTCCGGTTGAAATCCCTTGCTCAACAATCCCGGTTATTCCTGTTTGGGGTAAGTCATTGGTTATTAAGAAGAAAGTTATCTTTCGCTCTATTATCCGACACAGTAAAGACGCTCAACGAATGGCTAACTATTGGGATAGCGCCGCAACTGAAGCCGTTGCTCTTGCACCTAAAGCGCCGTTTATCGGTTCTGAAGGTCATGTTGAAGGCTACGAAAACCAATGGGAAACAGCCAACACAGTTAACCGTTCGCTTCTTACTTATGTTCCACAGTTCCAAGGCGACCCAGGACCACGCCGAGAGCAGCCCGCTTCCGTTCCTGCCGCTGAAATCACGCTAGGTATGAACTCAAGTGAGAAGATTAAAGCAACTCTTGGTATGTATGACGCTTCACTTGGTGCAATGGGGAATGAAACTTCAGGCAAGGCAATCGTAGCAAGACAGCGCCAGGGCGATCGAGGTTCGTTTGCCTTCATTGATAACCTGACTAAAGCTATTCGCCGTGTTGGTAAAATAATGGTTGAAATGATTCCCCAAATTTACGACACAGAGCGAGTTGTTCGCTTGAAGTTCTCTGATGAGACAGAGGACTTTGTTAAGTTGAATGAACAGATTCTTGATGAACAAACAAACGAGTGGGTAACTATCAATGATCTGAACGTTGCCAAGTATGATGTTGTTGTTACCACTGGCCCGGCTTACTCAACACAGCGACAAGAAGCGGCTGAGTCTATGGTTCAATTCGCTCAAGCTGTTCCGGCTGCCGCTGGTGTTCTTGGTGATCTTATTGCTCAAAATATGGATTGGCCTGGTGCTGATGTAATAGCGGAACGACTCAAGAAGATTGTACCGCCTAATATCCTTACACCTGAAGAGCGCGAGAAGCTTGCTGAAGATATGCCAGAGCAGCAAGAGCCAACGCCAGAGCAACAGATTCAAATGAAGGAGCTTGAAGTAAGAAGCCAGGAAGCTGAAGCTAAATCGGTAACGGCTCAAGCTAATAACGAGAAGTCTGCCGCTACAATTGCCAAAGCACAGGCCGATCTTGTTCAGGCCCAGCTTGAAACCGCTGAAGCGCAGCAACAGCTTCAAGCTATTCAAAACGGACAAGGCGAAGCTTATCAACAGGTTCGTGAGTTAGTAGCTGAAGCATTGGCTGAGTTAATGGCAAACAATCAAAATGTCAAGGCTTAACGAGTGACTTTTTACTAAATTAAGCTTATCATTAGTTTATGGCTACCAGTGGCCTATCACTGGGCTTTTTAATTCGTTTCATAGGGAACGCCATGAATGTAGAAAACAACCAAGACGAAACAGCAGGTTTTGTCACAACATCGAGCGATATGCCTGAAGTTCAAACTGAACCACAGGAAGAGCAACAGCAAGAAGAACAGGCCAATTCTGAAACTGATGCTACTGTAGGTGATGAAGAGCAAGAGCCGAAAGGTGAAGCGGAAGAGCCCAAAGCAGAAGAGCAAGATGATTCCGGCAAAGATACCGCCGCCGATCACGACAAAGGCAAGAAGCCTAACCGTGTTCAAAAACGTATCGACCAGGTAGTAAGAGAACGAGAGCAGGAGCGCCGTGAAAAAGAGGCCCTTCAGCGCCGTATTGATGAACTTGAAAGTGGTAAACAGTCTGATAAGTCAGAAAAGGAACCTGTAGAGGATGACTTTGAAACTTATGACGAGTACCTTGATGCTTTGGACGCTTACGATAATAAGCAGCCAAAAGCTGAAGAGAAAAAGACTGAACCTAAACAGGATGAGAAAGAACAACCAGGCGAATTGACTGACAGCCAAAAAACGGCAATGGCCGTGATTAAGGAATCGGTTGATAGTGCAGATAAGCCGGAAGACTTTGAAGCGGTCGCGCTTAATCCTGAAGTTCCCGTTACTGGTGAAATGCTTGAAGCTCTGGCTGAATGTGAAGATCCGGCTAAGGTTATGTATCATTTAGGCCAGAATAAAGATCTTGCTGCCGATATTGCTTCTGGTTCGCCAGCTCAGCAAATGCGAGCAATCGCAAAACTTGATCTGACGGTGACGAGCAAACCGCCGAAACCGACAAAAACAACTAACGCGCCTGATCCCATTAGTCCTGTTGGTGGTAGTGATGCGCAAGAGAAAGCACCTAGTGAAATGACTTTTGCCGAATACGAAGCCCACATGAATAAGAAAGAACATAAGCGCCAATCTTGGTAATTTAGGAGAAACATCATGGATGTTCAAAATAACAACCTACTTACAGATGACGTAATCGCTAAGGAAGCGTTGCGACTACTGAAAAACAACCTGGTAATGGCTAAATGCGTTTACCGTAACTATGAAAAAACATTTGGTAAAGTTGGCGATACGATTCGCTTGAAACTTCCTTACCGTGTCAAATCCGCTTCTGGTCGTACTTTGGTTAAGCAACCAATGGTTGATCAGACAATCCCGTTTAAGATTGACTACCAAGAACACGTTGGTCTTGAGTACACTGTTAAAGATAAAACGCTTGATATTATGCAGTTCTCAGAGCGCTATCTGAAATCAGGCATGGTGCAGATTGCGAACAAGATTGACCGATCTCTAACTATGACACTGAAGAAAGCATTCCACTCTTCTGGTACTCCTGGCGTTCGTCCTGGTAAATATATCGACTTTGCAACGGCAGCCGCTAAGCAAACAACTTATGCTGTGCCTGATGATGGCATGCGTCACGCTGTTATTGATCCGTTCACTTGTGCAACTCTATCTGATGAAGTTACCAAGCTGTTCAAAGAGTCAATGGTGGAGACTGCATACAAGAAAGGCTACAAAGGTCCAGTTGCTAACTATGACACTTACGAGTCTCAGAACTTACCTAAGCATACAGTTGGTAATCACGGCGGTACTCCTTTGGCTGGAGCTGGTATCACTAACGGCAGTACAGTTACTATCACTGGCGGCACAGCCTCGACAACTGGTTTCTTGAAAGCTGGTGACGTTATCACCTTTGACGGCGTGTTTGGTGTTAACCCTCAGAACTATGAAACGACTGGCTTGCTTCAAGAGTTCGTTGTTACTGCTGACGTTGATACTGATGGAGCTGGCGCGGCGACTATTAATATTTCCCCGGCTCTTAACGATGGTACAGCAACAACTACTAACCCTGAAGGTCAAACAATCAGCCTTGGAGCCTACCAAAATGTAACTGCATTGCCTGCTGAAAACGCACCAATGACAGTTCTCGGCACTGCTGGCGCTACTTACGAGCAAAACTACTTGTTCCACCGTGATGCTATCGCTTTAGCAATGATTGACCTTGAATTGCCACAGTCAGCGGTTATCAAGTCTCGCGCTGCTGATCCTGAAACTGGTCTATCGCTCACTCTAACTGGTGCTTACGATATTAACGAGCAAACAGAAATTCACCGTATTGATGCGGTATGGGGCGCTGATATGATTTATCCAGAGTTAGCGCTACGCTTATGGGGTGCGACTTCAGGCTAAACCTTTCAAGTAAATTAATCGCCCGGTTCGCCGGGCTTTTTCCAATCAGTTAAGTGAGATAATTAAAATGCCAAATACACAATTAGTTCCTATTTACCTATTCAGCAAAGAAGTGCCAAAAGGCGAAATGTTTAAATTCCCTGGCGGCAAAGAGTCGGACAAGTACAAGCAAATGCTTGAAGATGGTTGGGTGACAACTCCGGCTAAACTTGATTTGCCTCAAGAAATGAAAACAGGTGTTACCGTTGAGCAAGCTTCTGAAGCACACCCTGAAGACTTGAAGAAGTTATTGGAGTCTTACGGCTTTATTGTGCTAACTCCTGAGCAGCTTAAAGCTGAAGCTGTAAAAATGGCTGAAGTAGCAATGGATATTGAAAACTTCTCTGATGAAGATCTTATTGCTGAAGCTGAGCGCCGTGGGCTTAAAGAGTCAAAGCAAGCTGAAGGTCAAGAAGGTGAGCATGATCTTGATGTTCTTTACGCTCAGTTTGAAGAAAACCCTGAATCACTAACTAAAGCTGAGCATGTTGTTCTTGGTAATACGCTTTATAGCTTAGGTCTTCGTGAGAACATGAAAGAAGACACTCTGATCGAGAAAATCAAAGCGGCAATGAACGCAGAATAAAGAAAAAGGCGCTGAACCTTGCCGGGTTAGCGCCTTAGTCATATCGTTAAGTGAGGTAACAACATGACAAGGAAAAGTTTAACACAAGATCAGCTGAAAGAGCGATTGGTATACAACAAGAAAACTGGAGTTTTCACAAGAGCTAAGGCGGTTGGTCATAATGGTAATTGGAAGAAAGGTCTTGAAGTTGGGTATGTTTCAAATAGTGATGGGTACATTTACATATCAATTCAGCCTTATGGTAAGTTTTTAGCACATAGACTGGCTTGGTTGTACGTCACTGGTCAAATGCCTGATGACGAGATAGATCATATCAACCACATAAAGACTGATAACCGATTTAAGAACCTAAGATCTGTTTCTCACAAAGAGAACGGAAGAAACACTTCAAAGCCTTCAAACAATACAAGTGGCGTTGTTGGTGTTAGTTGGAGAAAAGATAGGTCTAAGTGGCAGTGCCACATAAAGGTTAACGGAAAGAAAATAAATCTTGGTTGCTATAATTGCATTAAGAAAGCAACCAAAGCAAGAAAAGATGCCGAGTTAAAATACGGCTTTCATAAGAATCATGGAGTCTAAAAATGGCTACTACTGTCGGCGATATAATTAGATCGTCAATGAGAAAAATAGGCGTTTTGGCGGCAGGAGAAGCGCTTCCAGCTAATGAAGGTGATGACGCTCTTCAGGTGTTTGCTCAAATGGTCGATGCCTGGACCAATGAAACGTTACTTATTCCGGTGGTGAACGTTGTCACCTTCCAGCTTACTAATGATGTTTCTGAATACACTATAGGGATATACCCAGAAAGCAGCTCAACATCTTCGCAATGCTGCTGTAACTCATCATGCTCATGCGGTTATCAAGAGCAAGTTGAGGTGCCGCAAAATCACATTCAAACCGCTAGGCCAGAAAAGATACTGGCCGCTTTTATTCGTGACCAGTACGACACTGACTATATTCAAGAGGTCATTGACGTTAAGACCTTCTCACGAATTAGCCGTAAAACTAACGCTTCACGCCCTTCACGCTTCTATGTTCGTGAAGGTTGGCCGTTGAATACCATTCTATTTGAATCGGTCCCGTACTCTTCAGAAACGCTTCACCTTGAAGTTATCCAACCATTAAGCGAAATACTTCCTGCTGCCTGTTTGACTGAGGTTATCAACCTTCCACCAGGTTACGAGCGAGCGCTTATCTATAATCTTTGCCTTGATCTTGCTGATGAATGGGGCAAGCAACCAAGTGCCGCCGTTGCTACACATGCGGTTGAAGGTAAGAAGTGGTTGAAACGTAATAACTATCGCGATCTTGTTCTTGGAATGGATCGAGCAGTTGCAACTCAGCGTAAGGGTATCGGTACTTATATTATTGAGCAGGGGCCATAACATGCAAAGAGAGATACCGCTTGCGGCTAACACTTCTGAGCAAGACATTTCAGGTAATGAGTTACTTGTTAACGTGTACCCTCGCGCTTCAACTGGTGGTAAATATCCTTTTAACCTAATCAATACACCAGGGCTCGCATTCTTTTGCGAGCTTCCTACATTCCCAGTGCTTGGCCTTCATAACAACAAAGGAAGGGTTTTTGCTGTAACACCTTCAAAAATGTATGAGGTATTTAAAAATGGCTCTTATGTTGAGCTTGGTGACGTTGACTTAAAAGGTCGCGTTTCGATGGAAGATAACGGCATTCAAGTTGTCGTTGTCGATGGTATTAAAGGTTATTACTACGACTCAAATCTAAATGAAGTCAATCAAATTACTGCTGATGGTTTTTATCCTGCTTCAAGTGTCACATACCAGGATGGTTACTTTCTTTTTAACAGGAATGGAACAGGACAATTTTTTATATCTGAGCTTCTTGATGTTGCATTCGATCCTTTAGATTTTGCAACGGCTGAAGGCCAGCCCGATCCTTTGGTTACTGTACTTAGTGATCACCGGGAAATATTTTTATTTGGCACTGAAACCATTGAGGTATGGTATAACTCCGGCGCTTCTGATTTTCCTTTTGAAAGAAACCAAGGCGCATTTGTTGAGAAAGGCTGTGGCGCTAGGTACTCAGTAGCCAAGCAAAACAATACTGTTTACTTTATTGGCTCTGATTTGATGGTTTATCAAATGACCGGATACACACCAATAAGAATAAGTAACCATGCCGTTGAGAAAACGCTAAAAGGAATAAGTCTTGAAGATGCCTTTGCGTACACATATCAAGATGAAGGGCATTTGTTTTATGTGCTTACAATTCCAGCTAGAGATTTAACTTGGTGCTATGACATTTCTACCGGGGCGTGGCACGTTCGCCAGTCTTATCAGTTTGGTCGGCATCAATCGAATAATGCGATATTCTTTGATTCAAAGACATTGGTTGGAGATTTCCAGAATGGCCGCATTTATCAAATGGCCGGGAACTTCTACACTGATGACGGTGAGCCAGTTGTTCGTGAGTTCGTTCTTCCAACGTTAAACAATGGGCGAGAGTTCTTAACGGTAGATAGCCTAGAGTTCGATATGGGTACTGGTGTTGGCCTTATTCGCGGCCAAGGTAACGATCCTGAGCTTCGAGTTTATTTCTCAAAGGATTCAGGGAAAACTTACAGCGAAAGCTTTAAACGTGGGCGCATTGGCAAGGTTGGAGAATACCAAACAAGAGCCAAGGTTAACCGCTTTGGTGCTGCTAGGCAGTTCACATTTAAGGTTGAAATATCTGATCCTATACCGATTGATATAGGTGGCGCTTGGGTTGAGGTTCGATAATGGCAGATAGTAACGCTGAAAACTTAGTTTCAAAACCGCCTCTTCAGGTCAAGCTTATTGACCAGAACGGGCTAATGAATCGCGCCTGGTCGGTTTGGTTTCGAGATCTTTATCGTCGAGTTGCCTATAAGGGCGGTAACGCTATTGACGATAACATTGAAGATATTGACGATCTTATCGCTGCGGTTGAAGCTAACATTATTGCCATTGCAGCCAACAAAGAAGCGATTGAAGAAAACGCATTAGCTATTGCTCAGAACGCTGAAGATATAGCTACTAACTCAGAGGCTATTGTTCAAAATGCTTTGGCAATAGCAGAGAACGCAACAAACATAGAAGCAAACGCTCAAGCAATAGTGCTGCTTTCCAATAGTCTTGACGCTCACATAAACGCAAGCCAGGCCCATAACTCGAATGGTGATATAGTTGGTTTCAATGATACGGCCACTGAGTCTACTGTTGGGCTTGTTGCTAGAATGGCATCAATAGCTGACGCAGTAGATACAGCGGTTGATATTACTACTCCTGACATCGGCACAGCTCCGGCGGCTTACGACCAGGCTTATACGCAATCAGTAACCGATTTGACCAATGAAAATAAAGCAGCAATAAATCAACTGGCCTCAGATCTTAATGATGCCATTGCGGTTCTTAATAACTTATTGGCAGAGAGTAAGACCTCCGGCCAAATGACAACTTAGTAAGGTAGACTTATGGAAGAAACAAACACAAAGCTTGAAGAGTCTAAATCTCTCGCCATTGTAGAGGCGGTATCGTCTGTCGATGTTGCTGAACGGCGCGAAAAGATTAACGCTCTTGAGTTGGCAATGCTTCAAGAGGAGCAGGTCCCAATTGATGTTAACCACCGCTTCAATGGTGGCATCTATGCGCGTGAAATCACTATTCCAAAAGGTACGCTGCTAACTGGTCGCATCCATAAGTTTGATCACTTCGATATTATGCTTAGTGGTGACATTTCCGTTTCAACCGATACAGGAGAAGTTAAGCGCTTAACTGGTTTGAATATTATGGAAGGTAAAGCAGGGAAGAAGCGAGCAGGGTACGCGCACGAAGATACACACTGGATCACTTTCCATTGTGCCGAAGAGCGTAACCCTGAAGAAATGTATGAGTTTCTAACTTGCGGATCATTTGAAGAGCTAGAAGGGTTTAATATCGCCCTTGAAAATGCAATGAAGCAAATGGCGCATGATGAAGCGGTATTAACTGAATGTGCGAAAGCTATGATAGCTAAGGGGGAGTTATGTCAGTAGTAGCGGCGGCGGTAGTTGGTAGCGCGGTAGTTGGTGGTGTATCTGCTTATCAGTCTGGTAAGTCACAAGAAAAAGCAGCTAAAAGCGCGGCGGCATCACAAGAGGCTATTGCAGATGAAAACGTAGCCCTTCAGCGCGAACTTGCAAACCAGCAGCGTGAAGACTTTGCTCCCTGGCGTGACATTGGTGAGCAGGCGCTAAATCAGATGTGGGAAGGTGTTCAGTCTGGTGAGTTTTTGCCGGAAAAATTTGACCCGTCACAAATTGATTTAGAAAGCGATCCTGGTTATCAATTCAGAATGGATCAGGGTGTTGAAGCTCTTGATAAATCGGCGGCAGCAAGAGGACGATTACAAAGTGGGGCTCAATCTAAAGCGTTGGTTGATTACGGTCAAGGGATGGGTAGTCAAGAGTATTCAAATGCTTATGCTCGATATTCAGATCAGTACGCAAAAGAGGCAGACCGAAGATCTAAGCAATACAATATGCTTTCTGGGTTATCTTCTGGCGGTCAAGCTTCAGCAGCAGGGCAAGCTCAGGCTACAAGCAACCTTGCAAACACAAGCGGAAACATCCTTTCCAATCTTGGTAACGCTCAGGCTCAGTCTCAATACGCACAAGGTCAGGCTCGCGCTGGTGCTTATCAAGGAATGGCTCAAGCAGGCAACCAAGCGGCGCAAAACTGGCTAACTTATAAGGCACTGGGGTAACAACATGGCAGCTAATCAATATGGTATAGATCTTGGTTCGCTTTACAGAACCACTGAAGCGGTTAAAGGTGCTCGCACTCAAAACCGATTATCTCAACTTCAGCTTGATGAGACTGAGAGAGAAATTGCAGAGCGACCAGCAAAAGAAGCGGCAGCATTAGAGCGCAAAAATATGCTTACTGGATTGCGTCAAAAAGCGGTTGGTGGTGACGTTGGGGCTCAACAGCAATTGTTAGCATTGGATCCTGAAGGTGGCGCTTCATTTATTGATGCTGTAACCAAGATGGATGATCGCAAGCTTGAAGCTACTCAGAGATCAGTTGATGAAATGGGCCAACTTGCTGGGTATGTGCTTCAAGGTAAGACACCTGAAGAACAAGCTCGCCGTTATCAGCTAATGTACCAAGGTGTATCTCCTGAAGTACAATCAAAGCTACCAGAGCAATACGATCCTCAATTCATGGAGCTTTCACTATCTAAAGCAATGGCAATGGATAAGCTTCTTGAAAACCCTAAAGCTATTCAGGTCGGTGGCGAAGATGTTGTGTATAAGGCTGGTCGTGAAGTTGAGCGCAAAACTCGCCCAGTTAAAACTTCCGGCACTGGTTCAGATGGTGGTGGCGTTAAGTCGGCTGATGAAAGCTTAATGTATCGCCAGTCAGTTGAATTGCTTGGTGGTCTATTTGATCAGGCTGGCAATATTACTAACCTTGATCCCACTGTTAGAAATAAGGTCCAGGGTATTGCTACCGAAGCAACTAAGATTTTCCGTGAAGGTGGTGTTACCCGTTCACAAGCAGTTAAACAAGCAGCTCAAATGTTTGGGCTTGAAGTTCCTGATGCTGGTAGTACAGTTGATAATAACGACCCGTTGGGCCTAAGATGATAAACAAGCCCTTTAATTAGGGCTTTGATACAGGAGAGCCGCCGTGAGCGAGTTCATTGCAAAGTTTAGAGCAGAAAATCCAGCCTATGACGATATGCCAGATGATCAGTTGGTCACTGCGCTTCACAATAAATACTATTCAGATATACCAATCGAGCAGTTTAATCAAAAGATAGGTTTCCAGGCCACACCGATTGAACCAGTGGCAACCAACCCAATTCAAGAGCAAGAACCATTAACGCAACCTGTTGGTGGTTCTGGATTTATCACCTCAAATCTACAGCCACAACCAAAGCAGAAAGATATTGACGGATTCACTGGCACCGCAATGAAGGTTCCTGAAGAGCAAAGCATGTTAGAGCTTGTGAGCTCTAAGCTTTCTGAAATAGGAGGCGGTATTGTTTCAGGATTTGAAGGCGCACTTCCACAAGCAAAGCTTCAAGTTGCTGGTATGCTTCAGCAAGGTGAGGTAATGACGCCAGAGCAGTTTGAGCAAGAGAAAGATTCCTTTGGTATGCGAATGTTTAAGGGTGACTATGATAACTATGTCAATTTCGCCAGAGCGAACAAACCGCTTTCAACCTGGCTGGCTGATAAGGGTAAAAAGATCAGCCAAGAAACCAGGGCGGAAATGAAGCCGAGTGAGTTTGAAAAGGGTTCGCCTGGTTACTACTCAGAAGCGATTACCGGATCTGTTATTAATATGCTTCCAACTTTGGGAGTTTCTTTAGTTGGTCGCCGTCCTGATATTGGTCTTGGCTTAATGCTCGCTCAAGCAAAGGGTGGTGCTTATGAGTCTGGCCGTCTTGAGGGTTTAACTCCTCAAGAAGCTGATAAATATTCAACACTTATTGCCGCCGCTGAAGCTATCCCTTCAGCCATTCCGGTTATGACTTTGCTCAAGCCTACCGGAAAGGTTTTAACAGACCTAGCAAAAGCTGGTGTTACTGAAGGAGGTCAGGAGGCTGTCACTCAAGCGCTACAAGCTGGTATAGATAAAGGTTACATTAAGCCAGACATGACACTGGCCGAAGCATTAGATCGAATGGTTGAAGGCGCTATCATTGGCGCTGGTGCTGGTACTACTATGTCACTGGCAACTGGGCCAGTAGCAGATCGCATGAATAAGCGAGATCAAGAAAAACTTATCGAAACCCAAATCGAAAGCGAGTTTGATGTTTCACTTCCTGATGCTGAGCAGGCAGCCATTAAAGCTCTATCACCTGAGCAAGCCCAAATTCAACAAGAGCAAAAACCACAACAAAAACAAGAGCTTAAAGAAAAAGAACCACAGGCTAAACCTGAGCAAGTAAAACCAGTTGAAAAGCAAGAGTTTGAAATTGATAAGGCTCAAACTACTGAGCAAGAACCTGTTGCGCTTGAGCTTCCTGAAGAAAAGCCAGTTAAGCAGCAAATCGTTGGCAAGGAAGTTGTTGAAGCACCGATTGAAGAAATAACCATTAGTGAAGACGTTCCTCAATTTAAAGAGGGGGCTAACGTTAAAGGCGTTGTTGAACCACTGGGCGGTAAGTTTGAAAGAACTGGCGTTGCTCCTATTCAAATTTGGGTCCGTGAAGATGGCCGCAAAGAGGTGATCAGCGGTCGCCATCGTTTAGACTTAGCTGAACGCAGTGGAGAAAAAACAATCCCGGCTCAATATCATTATGAGTCTGAAGGTTTCGGAGCAGATCAGGCGGCTGTGCTTGATGCGATGCTTAACATCCGTGAAGGTCAAGGTAAGGTAAAAGATTATGTCGATTTCATCAAAGCAACAAAGCCAAGAAAACAAGAAGCAGAGTCACAAGGAATATTGGCAAGGCAGACGGGCAAACGGGCTTTCACAATCGCAACTGAAGGAAGTGATGCGCTCATTACCAGCCACCGAAACGATCAGCTAACCGATGAGGCCGCAACTCGAATAGCAGAGGCGGCACCACGCAATGAAAAGCTTCAAGCTGTTGGCATTAAGGCCATTCAAGAAGGTAAAACTATTGCCGTTGCTGAAAACATGGTGAAAGCCGTTAAGACTATGACAGACGAAACCGCACAGCAAAGCGGTGATCTGTTTGGGTTTGATGACTCTGCTATGGTTGAAGCTGAAAACCTGGCGAAAGCAGCAGTTAAAAAGCAAAGCGAAATTCAAAAAACTTTGTCGGCGGTACAGGGCGCAGCTAAGCAACCAGAGTTAGCCGCTAAAGAAGGCGTTGACGTTAAAAACCCTGAAGCAATCAAGGCCCGTATTGCTGAACTGAAAGAGCAAAAACGTGATTGGCAAAACTGGCACACTAACCCTAAGTTAACCCAAGAGCTTAAATCTCAACCTGAAAAGGCGGTAACTGATGAGAAGCCAGCGATCACGGAAGAAGCTAAAGCGCCAAAACCAGAGCCAGCGGCGCAACCTTCACCTAAAGAGAAAGACACCTTTACCAACTGGAACGCTAAAGATAGTGAAGGCGGTCCGGCTGAACAGTCATTCACTCGCGGCGATTATGCCAAGGCAATAAAGAGTGATAGCAAAGGCACATTCTTTGATGGTGGTGAAATTGAGGGCATTTCTCAATCCAAGCAGCAAGCAAAGATTAAAGGCGTATGGCATGACTTTGGTTCTATCGTTAAAGCTGATAAGCCGGAGCCAGTTAAAAAGCCAACCAAACCAATGTCTGAAGTTGTCGAAGCTGTTAGCAAGAAGAAAGGTAAAGGCTTAACTGATGCTGATAAAGTGCCAACGCCTAAAGCAGACTACGCCACTGAGCCAGCAAAAGCTTATCGTTCTTTCATGGAATCGGTAGCCAATCAAACCGCTACTGTTGCCGAAATTAAAGCCGATGCTGAAAGTCTGGTTAAAAACAAAGACGCTATCATTGCCAAGATGAGTGATCGCAAGTTCACCAAGGCAATGCTTCAAGAGATAACTCACTCGCCGCGCTCCGACCTTAAAAAGCCTCAAATGGTTAAGAGTGCGTATGAGTCAATGCTTGCGGCTCACGTTATGGGTGATGCTACGTTTACCATATTTGGCGGTTCTAAAACCTACGAACAACAAATGATGGAGAAGATTAACAAGCAGACTCAAGCCGATGTAGATGCAGCTTACGAGAAGCAACGTGAATACCGCGCTCAAATGAAGCAGCGTAAAGATGAGTTTGTTAAATCACTATCTAACCCTGAAACCTTGCCAGAGTTTAAAGAGTTCATCCGTGTTCGCGGTAAAGACAAAATGAGCCCTGAACAACTGGCCGCTTATGACGAGCTTGTTGCTGAATCAATGGCAGAAGTTAAGCCTGAAGTTGTCAAGGCTGAAACTGAAGCCGTAACCACTGAGCGAGCCCAAACCAAGCACACCAAAACGGGTGCTGATCTATTTGTGGTTAAAATGGTTGGTCGTGTACCTAAAGAGCAGTTCAGAGAGTTAAGCGGAAAGGCTAAGCAGTTAGGCGGCTATTACTCTTCTTACTCAAAAGGTGATGCGATACCAGGCTTTCAATTCAAAACGGTTGAGGCGGCTGATCAGTTTGAACAGTTACTATCTGGCAAAGATGTGGATAAAAGCGACTTTGCAGAAGCTAAAGCTGAAGTGAAGCAGTCAAAGAATGCTGACAAGCTTCTAAATATGGCTGAAAAAATGGAAGCCAAGGCCACAGAAGAGATTAACCGACCAAGACAAGCTAACACAGCAAGACGCGCCTCAATGGCTGCTAACGCCACTGAGAGAGCTGAGAAGCAACTCGCTTTAGCTAAGACAGTTCGCAATATCGCCGTCAAGCTTCAGGAAGGTGAGCTTAAACACCTTGGAAAAATGAGCCAGGTTACACAGCTTGAAGAGCTGATCACCATTCAGAAACGTGCAATACCTAATGAACTGTATGAGCAAGGTTCGTTTGATGGTTACTCAATTAGCCGACCACTAAAAGAGGGTGTAACGGTTGACGACTACATTAACCTTGTTGATTTTCCTGGTATCGAGCTTGATAGCGGAATCATTGAACGTGTAGCCGATACCTTAAAAGGTAAGCGCGGTTATGCTCGCCTATCTGCTGAGCTTCGCAAGTTGCCAAAAGGTAAGCGTGATTCACTTCGTAAGCTTACGAAAGAGCAAGGTGACAAGATCATGGCAGCCAATAAAGCCGGATTGCTTGAAGCTTATTCTCTTAGCTGGCTACCGGATCAGGTCGCAACATTAAACCGATTAGGCAAGTTGGGTATATCTACTGGTGAGCAGTTACGCGCCGCTATTCGTGAGCTTGATTCTCTTCGAGTTGCTAAGCGACAAGAGGACCCAGTTAAAAAGCTTGAGCGTGATTTAGTTGGAAAGAAGATTGAAGGCTTCTTTCCTACTCCTACGCCATTAGTTGATCAGATGATTGACTATGCAGACATTAAACCAGGGCATGAGGTTTTAGAGCCTTCCGCTGGTAAAGGTAACATTGCAGATCAGATCATGATTTCCGCGCCGGATGCCTCGCTTGATGTTGTTGAATACAATACGTCACTTGCTTCATTGCTTGAGGTAAAAGGCTATAACGTTGTTGGCAATGACTTCCTTGAATACTCCGGCAAGCAGTATGACCGCATTGTGATGAACCCACCTTTTGAAAACTTCCAGGATATTGACCATGTAAAACATGCTTATGACCTGTTAAAGCCTGGTGGAAAACTTGTGGCTATCATGGGGGCTGGTGTGAAGAACTCTCGTAAGAAGGCGGTTGAGTTCCGTGAATGGCTTGATGATGCCGGCAGTTACATTGAAGACTTACCAGAGGGAAGCTTTAAAGGTTCAGAGCGTTCTACTGGAGTTAACACTGTAATGGTGACGATTGAGAAAAACGACACTAACACGCTTAACTACAAAAAGGATGACAGCAAAGTTTCACCTACACCGAAAGATGGTGAACGTGTGTTTCATGCGCCTGGTCATAACTTCATTGGCATGTTCCGTTCAACCGGGATACCTGAGCGCCGTGACTTTGTAACCATTGAAGGTCGCAAGTTAAAGATACCTGATGCGCCTCAACGAATTGAGCCGATCATGAGTAAGCTGATTAAGATAACTGGCCGCCGCATTTACTTTGGAAAAATCAAAGGTAAGTCTGCTGAAGGTTTCTATCGTCCTAACGTTGGTGAGATCAGAACGCGCCGCAAGAATGACGTTGAAGTATTGGCGCATGAAATGGCCCACTACCTTGATGTGTATTCAAATATCACTTTGCCTAACTTCCAGAAGCTTTATAAAGATCCGAAATATTCTAGTGAAGTGGCAGCGCTTAGCTATACCGATGCTGATCCGAAGATTGAAAAAATTGAAGGGTTCGCTGAGTTTGTGCGTCTATGGTTAACGAATGCCAATGAAGCGCAATTGAGAGCGCCTAAGTTCTACGATGCGTTTACCAATGAGTTAGCGCGTGATCGTAAACTGCTTAATCCTATGCGTGATATGCAGGACCTAATGCACAAGTTCTACTTCCAGGGTCCTGATAAGTTAGGCCAAGCGTTAATTGGTCAGGACGTTTCATTTAAACAGCGCTTTAACGAGTGGGCTTATCGCCGTGATTCGCGTATTCGTCAGCAAGTTATTGACCGCTTCCACGCAGCTAGAAAGGTTGAGCAAGAGCTAACCCGTAAAATTGGCACCGTTGAAGAGTCAGCCTGGAAGCAATTTAGAATTGCTAATGGTGGTGCGGAAGGTATTTCTGATTACATTCTCAACTATGGAACCGTTCAGTTTGACGATAAAGGCGATCTGAAGCGTAGCGGTAAAAGCTTACATGAAGTAATGGAGCCAGTTAAAACAATCAAGCTGAAGCCTGAGCATGAAGGAGATCAGAAGATTGACTTGCTAATGCGTTACTTTGCTGGCCGCCGAGCGTTAGAACTTCACCGCCAGAAGCGTGAAAATCTAATCCCTAAAGAAACAGCTAAGGAATGGGCTCGCCTTGGTAAAGACTACCCGGTGTTTGAATCTATCCAGAAAGAATATCAACAGTTTAATGATCGCATGATGGACTTTTACGAAGAGGCTGGAATGGTTACGCCTGAAGGCCGTAAAACAATGCAGTCAATGAACAAGGACTATGTACCTTTCAACCGTATCCGTGATCAGCTTGCTGGTGGTAAAGGTGCGGCTAGTGCCGGCTTCCAAAAGCTGAAAGGTGGTACCGCTAACCTGAATGATATTTTGGTAAATATTCAAGACGGCATAACGGCAAACGTCCGATCAGCATTAAACAACCGAGCTAAGCAGCGACTTTATCAATACATTTCAGGGCATAAGGACGGGGCAATTTTTGCGACAAGAATAGCGCCGGACTCTAAGCCTGTTCAGGTTTACGCCGATGAAATGCAAGCCAAGATAAGTAAGGTACTTGAGGCTAACGGGATTGAGATAGAGGGTGATCTTGATTTAGCTAGTAAAGAACTGCTTACCTTCTGGCAACACGGTGTTGCGCCTCGCGTTAATGAGTCGGGTAATATCGTTGATTCAGTGATCATCAATGGCAAGCCTAAATATTACGAAGTGCAAGATCCGCTACTTCAAGAAATGCTTATGTCAATGAACCCTGAAAGCTACAGTTCATTTATGAATGTGATGTTCGGGGTTAAAAACTTCTTTACCCGTACCATTACGCTAGGAATTGAGTTCACCGGGGCTAACCTGGTGCGTGATACGGTTGGCGCGACATTCCTTAGCAAGAACAACTTCAAGCCTTTTATCAGTTCGTTCCAGGGAATGTATTCGTTTTTAGCTAAAGACAAGTATTACCAGGACTTCATTCGCTCCGGTGGTGGTCACTCAAGCCGCCTTGAGGGTGCAACTCGTGATAGCCAGGCAAGACGAAGAGTTAAGCTTGATGAGTTCGGCGTTATGACCGGCCCGGAAAGATTACTAAGCAGTATTGATAACTTAGCGAGTGCTTTTGAGTACGGTACTCGTATTGGTGAATACAGACTTGCCAAGAAAAATATGAAGTCTGATATGGACGCTGGTTTTGATGCGAGAGAGATCTCAACTGACTTTAGTGTTCTTGGTGCTAACAGGTTCCTGACTGGCTACATTCGCACAGTTCCGTTCCTAAACGCGATGGTTCAATCACAGGATCGTGTATTTAGAGAAGCGGCAGTAAGCAAGCGTTATGACGGAAACCCTGCAGCTATGGCTATGAAGGCGTTTCTTGGTATCACGGTGCCGACTCTGATCCTTTATTTGGTGAATAAAGATGACGAAGATTACAAAGCAATACCGGATTACGAAAAAAGAACTAACTGGCATATTAAAATCGGTGACGGTCAGTTCGTTAAAATTCCTCGCCCTTATGATGTTGGTTTTGTGTATGCAACGATGCCTGAACTATTTGCAAAGTATGTAGAGGACGACAAAGGGAAAGAGTTCGCTGACGGTATGCTATGGACCTTAACTCAAATGTACGGAATTGATGGAACTCCGGCTATGATGACGGGATGGTGGGATCTTGTTCGCAATGAGAAGTGGACAGGTGCGCCAGTTGTTCCGCAATCTCTTTCTGATGTTGAAGCGCCTGAACAGTACACCTCAAATACAAGTGAAACCTTTGTTCGTATGGGTGAGGCTTTAGGCGTAAGCCCTATTAAGGCTGAGCATATGTTTAAGGCTTACACTGGTTATCTTGGTGGCTACCTAATGGCTGGAACCGATCACCTTCTTTGGGATGAGTCGAAGTTTGGAGAAAAGCCAGATCGTAAGTTGTCAGAAAATGTATTCTTGCGCCGCTTCTTAACTCCTGATGTTCGCCCGACCACTGCTAATATGGAGAAGTTTTTCAACCTAAAAGAACAGTCTGATAAAATAGTGTCAACCTTCAAGCAAACCGTAGATGTTCGCCGACAAATTAAAGGTCAAGGCGGTACTGGTAAGTTTAAAGATGATAATTTTTATGGCCTATCTGGAAAAGAGAAAGAGGTTCTTTTTGGCCTCAATGATTCTATGAATCAGTTAATTAAACTAATGTATGGTAAAGAGGGAATAAAAACCGCCGAGCTAAAAATTAAATATGACAAAAATTTGTCTGGTAAAGAAAAGCGCGAGCAGATGGATAAGCTATGGCTTGCTCGCAATAAAGCATTTGAAACGTACTATAACCAAGCTAATCAGGCTTTGCAGAAGGCCAAACGAGAAGCGAATCAGGAGAAATAACATGGCAGTCGCAATGATAGGACCAAAGTTTTACGCTTGGGACCGAAACGGCAAACCTCTAGCCTTTGGTAAGCTTTACACATACCAGGCAAGAACAAACGTACCTAAGCCAACATATCAATCTGAAGATCAGGTTGTTGAGAATACTAATCCGGTAATCTTAAACGGTGAGGGCTATGCAAATATTTATTTGGATGGCTCTTATAAGATGGTCCTGAAGGACTGTAAGGACAATGAAATATGGACCTCTGACCCAGTAACTTCAGCGCAAGCGGAGACTTGGACAGACTGCAAGCCAGCAAGTTACGTATCAACCACTTCATT
>Ga0209757_10000053_pt1 | contig 37139 bp, 49 predicted proteins | sample ETNvirome_6_1000_FD_185472 | JGI IMG/M metagenome (GOLD analysis project Ga0209757, IMG submission 185472) | Marine viral communities from the Pacific Ocean - ETNP_6_1000 (SPAdes) (version 2) | ecosystem: Environmental > Aquatic > Marine > Oceanic | place: Pacific Ocean | collected 2013-06-19 | reverse complement strand
CACTAGGCCAAGCAATCCGATGCGGCTGCGCTTTTTATGCGGTCCATGTGCCCCACATCTACAAGGTCCAGCAGCCTAACCCCTAAACGGTAACCCTCTTTGTTCCCTGCACTCGTCGGGGCGGCGTTGTCTAATCGTCGGACGCTGAATCCCTGGCTCCAATGGTGGAAGCCATCCTGATACTCGCATTCCCCGCCATATCTCACGGTGTAGTCAATGTTGTTCTTTTGGTAGGGGATGGAGAACTCAATCCGAAGCTTTGCGGATGGGCCGTTGCCGTTGGTCCCACGGTGCGCCCCTTTCCATCTGCTCGGTGGGGCATAGAACCAATGAGGCGGCCCCTTTCGGATGTCCCAGGCACCGATGCCAACCTCGACATCTTCCCCGTCCAGGTCGATGGTTATGGTCTCGCGCATTACTGCCCCCCGCCCTCGGCTAGTTCCTCAGCCTCTTGGTAATCGAGTGCGTCCCAGTATTCAGCAGGCGGCTCTTCCGGCTCGTCCTTCACCGCTTCCAGGATGTAGATGTGAAGGTCTGGCTGGTTCGTACCGTGAGAATGGATGCGGAATTTGAAGTGAGGAAAGAAAGCATCCATCTTTTCTATCACTTGTTCCGCTGCTGCTCGGTAGTTGCCGTCGTGCTGCCCGGTTCCGTTATCGATGGCATGGTCCCAGCTTACCGTCGCGGTAAAGGTCATCGTCGTATCCCGCTTACAAGTTGCCCGGACCCTGGATGGACGCTTGTCCGTAACCGGGAGATATTTGGCCTCGATTATCAGGCCCTGGTGGATTTTATTCATGGTCTACCTTTCATCTTGTTTGTTATTCAAAAGGTTTGAAGCTTTCCACATCTCGCCCGGGTTCGCGGATAGGTCCAGAATCTGAACCCGCATCTCGGTGCAACCGTGAACCCTAAGCACCCCCATCATCGCATCCGCTTCTCCCTGATTCCGGCAGAGAGTGTACAGCGGCTCCTCATGTTCTGGATTCCTCGGAGACAATCCCCAAATAATGAATTCCATCATGGTCTACCTTTCATCTATGAATTGACCAACTGCCACATCGTAGGCTGGATGGTCGCTGGAAAGCTTGGATGCGGCATGGTCTGCCACGCAACATGACAGCTCGGAGCCATCGATGTCGTCGTCGTCGTCGTCGTCGTCGCGACCGTTCACGGTAAGGTCTACAATGCCGTTGTCGTCGAAGCTGGCACGGATGCGCTTGTCCTCGATTGTGGAACCGGGCCAGCTCGGGTAGCCGTTTGCCCATGTCCATGTATCGGATGCCGATAGCCAGATTGTGAAACCGACATCCTGTATTGAGATTCTCATCGTCGCCTACCTTTCATCCAAATAGCAGGAGTCACAAATCGGCACATCGCCGAGCATTATCCTGTCAGAATCACGAACAAACACGCCATCGCTCTTGTTACCGAATACATCCGATGATGATCCCGGGTCTTGTAGGCACCTCGGACACAATTGAAACGGGCCTAACGGGTCATCGTCCACTGGAATTTGCAAGTATTTATCATTACTCATCGTTGCCTACCTTCTTTGTGTCACAGTTGCACATCGAACCATGCAAAAAACACTCCGAAACCCCATCGATATGCCAGTAATTTCCACATTTCCAGCAATAACCGACAACCTTGCCACAATCGTGGCAATCCTCTGTGTCTGTATCTGCCATCGTTGCCTACCTTCCTGAGAATTCTTGAAACGGAATCGACCCGTGCCAGACTTGGACGGACCAATAAACAAACAGAACCACCAGAACCGATGCGAGCAGTGCCGCGCCGATGGTCGCGCCGATGCGCTCAACGCGTGTTAGATGATCCATATAGACTCCGGCAGATCCTCTTTGGTAGATCTGTTACAGATGGCACAGTTGACAGGGACCATATGCGCGATGTCCAGATCGATGGTCTCTGGTATTTCCGCGCCCGGTTCGATGTCACCTAGCAACCCGGTACTAAAATCGGCAGTCTCATAACAACCGGGACATATCTCGACGGTACCGCCAGCACCTAGATTGATCCCTTGCCATTTATCGGGAGTCATCCTGACCTACCCTTCAAAATGAACCGGGACAGGAAACCCCATCCCGGTTCTGGAAACAGAATCTAGAATCTAATGCTTGACGACCATCGGCATGATGATGGCCGTGACGGAATCCCATCCGCTGGATGCAGACTGAGGGATACCCGTACCCTCAAGACGCGCGTGATCCTTCACAGTCTGTCCCAAGTGAACGCGTACCTCTTTGCTGCCAAGCTTTTTCATGGCCGTGAGAATGTCGATGAGACGGGTTACATCAAATGTGGTTCCGGTATCTGGATCGGGACATTCTCCAAATACGCGTACCACATCGGGACCACCACCGGGAAACACTTCGATCCCGGTATTGGATGGATAGGCGGGACGCGACCGATGATCCGTACCCTCAATCCGTCCGGTTCCTACCGCTTTCATCCCACGAAATACATCGACGGTCGGTTTCGACAACTCGACAGCAAACTTGTCGGAATAGTCATTGTCCGTCTGACCCGATACTCGCAGTGCGACCTTGCCATTGGTCGCGTAACAATAGTCACCGTCGAATACGATCCCGGGACAACTAGAGCGCAAGGTTCCTATCCTCTTGCCTAGTGGACTGGCGAGCAGTCCAGACAATCCCGGATGGATGGTGATCTGTGGGATCACCTTCACTTCCGGTTCCGCGATAACTTCTGTCATATCGAACCTACCTTTCATTGTGGGATCTCAGATCCCGGTTTTGTAGCGCGAGCTGCGCCAGGTCTCAAATGCTAGGTTCAATCCTATATATCTATGGGGAAAACATCCAGCAGTAGATTGTAGGAAAGGTAGATCGGGAGCTGCTCGCGCTGGCGAAAGCTGGACAGGAAGGAAAGGGATGCGTCCTCTTGTATATACAGCGATGTCAATACAATCCGCGCATGCCGGCACCGGGTCCGGGTCCGTAGATGGCTACTGGCAGCCACCGAGGGGACCGCGTTCGATTCGATCCCGGCGCGACCGGCGCGACCGCGGCCAGGGCACCGGGGGGGGGGACTCCCCCACACCCCACACCCCCTCACGCCTTATACATTTTTCATTTATCGCCCGTCCCTGCTTGTATACAAGGAAAGCCCCCGACCGGGGGGATTTGCGTTGACCCGGTTGGAGGCTTAGACGACAGGATTTGCGGAACCAGGTCTTTTGTTCTGTTTCCTTTCCTCTGAGTAAAGGTCTGTTCCCTTGAGGCTTGCCCTGGCCGTCAGCCGGAGGGTTTCCTTTTGTTCATAGATCCATTCCTCAGAGGATGGTGTTCTGTTCATGTGGGGGGGTTTAGACAAAGACACAGCTCTTAGAGGAATAGCGTTCAATGCTTCGCATTTTCACTGGGATGCTTTTTTATCTATCTCATTGAACTACTCACAAGCCGACCTGAATAATCACTTATTCATGTCTACAAACAAAGCATGAACTGTTCCAAAGCAATAATCAATGACCTATCTTAGAAATAAGTTTTGCCAATAGTATAATCTGTTTCCTCTAAAGGGGTTATGTCTTTTAGTTTCCTGTATATTTTATTGTGGAAGTAGTTGACAGCCCCTTGAAACCTTGTCTTTTTTTGACCATGTAGCCTCGATTTCTATAGTTGCTATATAGCGTATGGCTCCTCATTGTCCGTGTGGATCTCTCATGTTCAGGGCCAGTACGCAGAGGTCTCTCAGCCTTTCGACGGACTTCTTTGACAGTCCCAGTTCAAAGCTGGTGGCTGAGTTCTTGCCGTCTGTTCTGCCGTCTTCTCTCTCGAACACCAGCAGCAGCCTGAAGTGGTCGAGTTCGGCATCGTATTGAATCCAGGGATCGAACTGCGTGAAGTCGTCTACTATATCTTCTTCAGGTTTTGGCATTGAGTTCCTCTATTCCTGTGACGCAGTGGCAGGGAATGGCGTTGACATCCCCGTACTCTGGCTCGTCCTCTGAATCTTCGTTGCCAGACCCCGCGATGACAATGGCCTGTTCCTTGACCTGGAGGATGATCCCCAGGGTGAAGCAACGAGCTGGCCGCAGATCGAGGGCATCTTGTTGTTCGCACCAACCACCTGGGTAGCCGGTGGGGTCGATCCAACTGACCCTGACTGTCTTTCCGATGAAGGGTGTTATTTCAAAACAGGTCATGCTTCCAGTCTTTCTGTTTCTTCCACCTGTATTCTTCTGTTCTTGAGGTATTGCAGGACCACCTCCAGGGCTGCTCCTTCTCCCCATGATCCCAGCAGGTAGTTGAGGGATACGGCAATCACCCGGCAGTTGTTCTTGGTGTAACCCCGGCAGGGCACGATCCGGTCTATGCTGGGTGCCCTTGGGCTTGGCTCTAGCTGGGTGCTGTTCAGTTCAAACTTGGCCCCGGACAGCTCACAGACCCCGTTCTCCAGCTTTTCAACCATCCACTGCTGGTCGAGATCGAAGGGTAGACCCTTCTTCTTGGCTCTTCGTGATGCGCTGGCAACAGCGATGGTGGCTCTCCTTCTGATGGAGCCTCGGTACTTGATTTGCCAGCAGGGCCTACAGAAGGAATACCTCCGCTTGCCGTGATAGACGACGACCGCGAAGTTCTCTCTGGGTTGGTCTTCCTCACACAACTTACAGACTGGCATTTCAACCTCGTCTGCGCCTGTATTTTGAGTCTATCTGATGGGGGTTGTGGTTACACCACGGAGTTTTCAAACGGGTGTTCATCGCCCGAGATCCACTGCCAGTAGCCACAAAGTTTCTTTTTGTTCTGCGTGGTGTTGGAGCAGCGGAGGATCTTGCCCTGGCCTCTTTTGTGGAGGGCAACGGTGTCGGTGCGCAGTGGGGACTTCACTCCGATGCTCAGGCAGCGGGGGCAGAGGGTTTTGTCTTCGGTCATGGTAGGTAAAGCGGGCGACCCTGGGAGGTGTGGTTTGAACTCGAAATGGAAGGAATGCAGTGGATTTCGGAGTTCTTCAGGGTCGCCCTATATTCCTTATTCTGGAGCTGGCTCAAAAATCGTCATCGTTGAACTCCTCCGCTAGACTCTTCAGGATCTTGAGCGTCCGTTTGTACTCACGGTCAACTCTCTCGAACGCTTCATCTATTGTCTCTCCTTCAAGCAGAAGTATGGAATCGGAAAGTCCAGATAAACGGGCCTCTCTGAGAGCGTCACGGCTCTCACAGACCCCCTCGAAGTATTGTCTGCTTGACTTGGCTACATTAGCAGGAAGCGGGTGCGCTTCAATCCATGAGTGAGCATCCTCTGCCTGTCTCTGGATCTGGTTCATGGTAGTGGCTGAAAGGCCCATGGTGGTGCAGAGATCCCTGAAGTTGGCTACCGACCCTGAATCCTCCTCTACCGGGCTATGTGTGAGGAGATGGTTCCCCTCGGAGGGGTTTTCCCAGACCAGGCACAGCGGGTTGCCACCCGGCTGGCTGATCCACAAGGCCACCTTTCCTGGCGTTGGAATGACCCCAACGGTGATGGTCCTCTCCTCCCTTGAGATGAGGTCGGGGAAGTTGTGCGTGAACTCCGGGGGGTTGATTGGTTCTGTCATTCTCCCTCCTCAAGTTGCTTCGGCTTGCACCCCAGTTCGAGAGCTTTCTTCCTGAAGCTGGCGTTCTGTCTCCAGTCCTTCGGGAACCAACTCGGCACGGACCAGACGGCAGGAACCTCGGGGGTGTCCTTGGAAATCCTGGCTCGGTAGTGTCCTTCGAGAAACTTATCCGCATTTGATTTTGATTTGAATAGCCAGTCGAACCCGCCCCATGAGTTGGATTCCATGAAGAACCGACCAACGAAGTGCGCCTCTTCCTTGATCTTGTCGAGGATGTCCGGGTCTTCGAGAATCCTTCGCTTGACCTTGGCCTTCCTTGTGATGCTGAGTTGGGTGATCTTTGGCTTGCTGAGAAGAAGTCTCACATCCTGGTTCCACCACTTTTTGACGGACTCCCAGTCGATATTGACAGGCTCCTTGCGGTCCACCTTTATGTTGTCCGGTGGCTCTTTCGGCTCCATGTCAGGCATCCATGAGACCCCCGTTGGGAACTTCTCGATCCGTTCCCTGAGCGTTGTGTTGTCCGGCAAGTGTGAGTTTATGAGCAGCCTGGTCAGGCAACTCATCGACAGGCCAAAGTGTTCAGCAGCCAGCTTTAGCCGCTCCTTCGTGCGGTCGTCGCAAGTGACGATCAGCACTCCCATTGGCTTTTGACCCTGCTTGAGTCTGGGCATTCCTCCCCCTTTCTTGGGGGGAGGCTAACCGTATAGGTATATAGGAACAAGAAGTTTCCTATGAAGGGGGTGTCGCTTCTTCGCTTCAGATGGTCCCATATCAAAAGATAGAAGCACACTACGGGTGTTGGTAAATGTCGGCGGTTTTGGTATGTATACCCTATGGAAACCGTACAACCTGCCGGGGAAGACCCTGACCAGAGGCCGATATTGGTCCCTGCCCTCATCAAATCAGGGAGGGACGCTGGCACCGCTGCCATCCGCGAGTTGCCGGAAAAGGCCAAGTCTCGCCTGTTTGACTTCGCAAAGTCCTTATCTCGTATGTTTCCGATCTCCGCTGGGCCGCTTTCTCGCCTGAAGATTGAACACGCGCTTGAGAAGGACAGCCAGCTCGAACGGATGCTTCTGAAACTTGAGGATATTCTAGGGGTAAATACTACAAAAGAACTGGGGGTATACCTGCTCTGGTGGTCGATGCGTTACACCGAGCTGGTCTTCTTCAATGCCTCGGACTGCGACATGGAGGTCGGGGAGGCAAGACAAAAGGCCAATGAGTATTTCAAGGGGAAAATACATGGTCTTGCTCGATCAGATGTGAAGGCTCTCGTTCAGGACTTCACCATGAGAATGGTGCGAGACAACGGCCATGAGGTAGCCATCGCTCTCTTCAAGAAGGCAAGGGACGGGGATGTCCGAAGCATGGAGCATTTCCTCAAGGTGTTCTACCCGGAACTCTCGAAGCCTGAAGTGAACATGGTGGGGGTGAGCGTTGGTTTTGATCCGACAAAACTTCCAACCACGGAACTCCAGGCGCAGGTTGTTCAGTTGAGGAAGAGTGTGGGAGAACTGTCAATGACCGAGGAGGACGATGAGTGAAGAGAAAAGAGACACCCTTGAGGACGAGTTTCGTCGTCTGAAGGAAAAGCAACGGGTCATGGAAGAGTGTCCGTTCCTTTTCTTCGAGCCGTATGGCGACCAGCAAGCCTTCCTCAACTGCCACTCAAAGATAAGACTCATCACCGGGGGGAACCGAACCGGGAAGTCTACCGTTGGCGTGATCGAGGCGATTTCCCATGTCATGGGGTTCCGGCCAGACGGCAACAGGGACTACTTACCGCCCGGTGCCGTGGACATTCTTGCCATGGTCAATGACCGCAGGAAGTCCGTGGACAAGATCCTGATGAAGAAGATCAGGTCTTTTTGTCCAAAGGATTGGATCACCCATGTGAGGAATGGGACGGACGGGTTCCCAGAGATCCTGACATTTCGTACCGGCTCAAGGCTCTTCATCGGCTCATACAAGCAAGACGCTGCAACATACGAGGGCCACGATTGGCACGGAGTCTGGTTCGATGAACCACCTCCGAGGCCGGTGTTTGTTTCCATCAGGAGGGGATGCCTGGATCACGGTGGACGGATCTGGTTTACCTTGACCCCTCTTAGCTGCCCATGGATCTACACCGAACTGTACGCAAAGGCAGACAGCGACAGGATCAGCACCTTCCATCTCGACCTCATGGATAACCCCCACATACCGGAAGAAGAGAAGGAGTCCTTCATAGCAGACCTGAACCCTGAAGAGATTGAGGCCAGGATTCACGGCAAGTTCAGCCACCTGAGTGGCTCGATCTTTCCCACATTCAGCAGGGATAAACATACGGTTGACGACTTCACGATCCCCGATGAGTGGCCTCGTTTCATGGTCATGGACCCGCACGACCGAAGACCGAGTTACATCGCGTGGTTCGCCGTGAACCCAAGGGACCAGATCATTTGCTACCGGGAATGGCCCAGAGACGAGTTTGCAAAGATAAAGACAGCTCACAAGTCCGTCAGGGATTACACAGCAATCATTCGCACCGAAGAGGGTTCAGAGAAGTTGTATGAAAGGATCATTGACCCTAACTTCGGCAAGACCCCCTCAGTGATGACGGGGAACACATTGATCGACGAGTACGCAAACCATGGCCTGGACTTCTACGCGGAGATCAATAACGACATTCAGTTGGGGCACCAGAGAATCCATGAGAGGCTCAGGACTGACATTGGCGAGCCAAAGCTGGTTGTGGCTAAGTCATGCAGGAACATGATCTGGGCATTTGAGAACTATATCTGGAATACCAGGGATATGGAGAAAGAGTACGGAGCAAGAGAGAGACCCGACGAGACGGGAAAGGACATGATTGACGCTCTGAGGTATCTGCTCGACTACGAGCCGACCTACAGCATGGGACAGGCAATCATGGTAGATGACGCACAAGAACACGGAATAACCGGATACGGAGTGTGACATGGTGGAACAAAACCCCGAAGCAGTGACGGCTGTAGCCGCTGCAATCTCAGACGAACAGGTCAACAAGGTGGTGGGGGCAGTCAACGATGCGCTCAGTCACCGAAGCAGCTGGGAGTCTAAGTGCGAAACTTGGTACAAGAAGCGGTACGGGATTCGTAATAAAAAAGAGTTCCCATGGCCCGGTTCTTCCAACATCAACCTCCCCCTTACAGACAAGGTTATTCGTCACCAGAAACCTGTGTTCGTGAATGCTGTCTTTGGCATGAACCCGGTAGTGAGCATCGAGCCTCTCGGTGACGCTGACCCGGAACGGGCAAACCGCGTCGAGGCATTCTACGACTGGCTTCTGAGGTATCGAATGGGTCGCTCAAGGGAAGCGCAGATCCATAACATCGACTGCTTCCTGACCTACGGGATGTCGTTTATGAAGTGCATCTGGGAACACCACACCGAGCGTTCCACCAGAGTTCTGGACATCTCTGCACTCGACGGGCAGATCAGCAAGGTAGCCAGAGAGGAGGTCACGGACGAGGAGCTGGTTCAGTTTGCTGCTCAGTTGGGAATCGTCGGCAACGGCCCAGAGGATGCTGCGGCATTCAAGTCAATGGCCCAGCAGTTCAGGGCAGGAAAGGCCAAGCTGGAAGTCAGCGTCCAGGCCACCAAGTACAACGCTCCTCGCTGGGTGTTCGTGGACCCGAGAGACATTGTTGTTCCATGGGACTCACTCGACGACATCGACGAACTGCCGTGGATTGCCCACAGGATGTTCCTGAAGCCGGAGACGATCCTGGAGAGGGGTGTCGGAGGAGTCTATGACCGTGCGGTATCCGAACAGGTCGCCTCTGAGGCGAGATCCAGGGGACGGATCAAGGACTCTTCCCGAATCAACTCGATCAAGGAGTCCAGGGAGGGGATGTACCAGACTGCCGACAACTCCTCGTTTATCGAGGTCCATGAGATTTACTTCCACCACGACATCAACGGGGACGGGATCGCAGAGAAGTGCGTGATGACGATCAGTCCCCAGAGCCGTGAAGTTTTGCGATTGATTGAGTACCCTTACGAGCATGGGATGTGGCCGTTTACCCGCTTCGTGCATGAGATGAATGAGCCACGGTGGTACTCACCCAGAGGTATCCCCGAGATGCTCAATGACATCCAGACGGAGATCAACGCGCAGCACAATGCGAAGCTTGACCGCATGACGATCCAGAACAGCCTGACCTTCCTTGTGCGAGAAGGCTCGATCAGGAATCCGGCGAACCTGAAGTTTCGCCCTGGTTCCTACATACCTGTGCGCCGCATGGACGATGTGAAACCGCTGACGATGCAAGCCCTGGACTACTCCTTCGACAACGAAGAGAGAACCCTCAAGGCTTACGCAGAGGAGTATGTCGGGATCACTGATTTCGGCCTGTCCAATGTGAATCAGAGAGTCGAACGAAGGACAGCAACCGAGGTGTCCGAGATTTCCAGAGTCAGCGACATGGTGGCTAACCTGGACCTCCAGGTGTTTCAGGAGTCGATGCGAAGGCTGCACCGGCAGACGATATTCCTCTGGGCGCAGTACGGGGATATGTCAGTGATGATCAATGTCGGGGGGCAACCGGACCCACTGGTCTTTGACCGCTTTGATCTGTACAAGGATTTCGATCTGGTGCCGACTGGCAACATGAACAACATCAGCAGTCGTTCCAGGGTGGATAAGGCATACGCCGATATGCAAGTGGCCTCGAATCCGGTATTCAGCCAGTACATCAACCACTACGAGGTGTTGAGGGATTACTTCGAGAACAGTGATTTCCGTTCCGCTCGCAGGATGCTGCGGGGACCAGGACTCTTCGAGGAGGACGCGGCCCAGCGTCAGGTGTCAGAGATCCAGTTGATGCAGACGATGAAGATGGTGGCCCCAGTGGATCAGGCAAACCCGCACCAGTTGCACATACCAGTGTTGCAACAAGCGATTGAGGCAAACGCAGACGATCCAGAACTGACCCTGCTTCTGATGGGTCACATGGCACTTCACATGGCAGCGATGGGAGATCCTTCGATTCTTCAGCAACTCCAGCAGCAGGGTGCGGAGGTGAAGACCGAGGGGAGCAGGACATACATGATGATGCCCGAACAGGGGCAGGAACAGGGGGAGGCAGTTGAACCAGCAGGGAACATCGTCGCTTGAGACAATCCATGAGGGGGCACTCGACAGACTGAAGCAACTAACGCCCGAACAGCAAGACCTGGAGATCAGGTCTACATTCAGCGAGTTGGTTGCTACGGGTCGCTTTGCGGCATTTGAGATCCTTGCCGAGCGGCTCAAGATCGAGCTGTTCAACACGATGATTCAGTCGAGGGAAGAGGCAATCCTGCATGAATCGCGTGGAGCAGCCAAGGGGATCGAGGACTTGCTTGCCGCTGTGTTTGCAGAAGCAGCAGTACAAACGGAAGATAAGGCTTGACATTTTGTTTACGATAGGGTTTTCATATCTATGTGGGAACCATTTGGTTTCCTTCAGTGTTAGGAGGATGAATGGCAGGTGAAATTGTGGGCGATCCTGCGGCCCCACCGGAGAGTGAAACTGGGAACCAGACACCCAGTGATGGAGTCCCGGCTCCCGTAGAGGCAGAGCAGTCTGAGAACGCTAATGTTGAGACCCCGGCCTCGGGTTTTGGTGAGGTGAAGAGGGACCACAGGGTTCCTTTTGACCGATTTCAAAAAGTCAACAACCAGAGAAAGGAAGCCGAGGCTAAGGCGACAGAACTCCAGAATCAGTTGGAGCTTCTTCAATCGCGACCCCCAGAAAGTTCTGGGGCGGTCTCAGATCAGCTGAAGAGTCTAGCGGAAACTGCCCGTGATAACTTCAATGACCCTGACAGGTTTGTCGAAGCGATCAGCAAGATGGCCCAACTTTCTGCACAAGGGACTGCGAGTCAAACGCTCGAAGGGCTGTTGCAGCAACAACAGCAGCAAGCCCAACAGCAGCAGTTCATGGGTGTAGTGGAGCAATCTTGGAACCAGGCAACAACTGAGTTCCCTGACTTGAAAGATTCAAACAGCGCACTGTTCAAGGAAGCAGCAGCGGAGTACGACTCTGATCCGAGCCTGAAAGACAGCCCAACGGGGATGTATCGTGCGGCACAGTCAGCCTACCTACGCAGAATGATGCATGGTGGCGGTCCTCAGACACCCGCTCAGTTGGAAGGGAATGCTCCGGCACCTCCGACAGTGGCAGGGGGCGATCTGGCAAAGGATCTTGAGATACTGTCTCAGCGAGGAACCCGTGAAGATGTCAAAGAGTTCTTGAAGAAGCACCAGCCCTGGAAGAAGCCTGAGTAGCCCGGTGACATAACCAATGGCTGCAATTGATTCAGTAACTTCATATAATGCTGCGGGGACGGCATTAGCGGCATCAATCCGCGAAGACCTCTCCGACATTATTTCAAACATTGACCCAGCGGACACCCCGCTGTTTTCGATGATCGCCTCTACTGTGGCTCGGTCCACAACCCATGAGTGGTTGATCGACGACCTTGAGGCTGCTAGTGCGGCTACTGCGATTGAGGGTGCGGCATTCGATAATGTTGTCGCCAGGAGACCAGTTCGCATGAGCAACTACACGGCAATCCTTCGCCGTGACTTCGAGGTGACGGACACCATGAGGGCTGTCGAGAACGCTGGCATGACCGATGCGTTTGCTTACCAACTCGACAAGTCGATGCGTGAACTGGCCCGGAACACTGAAAAGGCTCTGCTGTCCGGCGCTGCGGTTGCTGGTGGCAACGCCTCCACCCCCGCTGCCCGTGTCATGGCTGGCCTTGCTACCTTTGTTCCAAGTGGTGCTGGAGCCGATGCGTATTCCAATCCGCTCACCAACAACTCCGACCACAGCCTTGTGGTAACTGGGGATTCTACGGGAACTGCCAACGACCAGATCGCAGAAGGCGATTTCAACGGCCTTCTGGAGACGCTGTGGGATGCGGGTGCAAAGCCCGACACCGTTCTCGCGAACGCTGCGGGAAAACGGAACATCACATCGTTCACTGCTGGTAGCACGGTTCGCAGGAATCTCGAAGGTGCTGGTGACACGCTTCGCAATTCGATCATGTACTACGAGTCGGATTTCGGAAGTCTTGCCATTCACCTGTCTCGTCACAACCCGGCTGGCACCTGTTTCGTTTTCCAGCGTGACCTTCTTGCCAAGGCATTCTTGCAGCCGACCGCTGCGGAAGAGCTGGCGAGGACCACGGATTCACAGCCTGGGACCGTCAAGCATGAGTTGACTCTTGTTTGTCGCAACCCAGACGGTATCGGAGAGTGGACCGGAGTGACGGTAGGCTAATGAGTCGAGCCTCCTTCTTGGCTGGGGGGGCTGCTTCGGCAGTCTCCCCAACCTTTTCTATCTCCGGCGTTGGCGAGCGAATGCTTCAGAGCGTCATGGAGTTATGGAGGCGCAAGTACCCAAAAGAGGTCATTGACTATCGCCGCGAGTTGACACTGTTGAGAGAAACAAAGTACAAGGGAACGGGTATGTCCCTTGGTGGAACACAGATGCTAAAGGCGACGATCCCCACCCGTCCCTGGATGCTGATAAACAAAATATGGCCTGGGTTCTGGGAGTCGGATGGCGGGGTTGACCTGTTCCTGAAGACCTTTAGTTCCCTGCGGGTCAGAGACCCGAAGTAAGGGGTAAGTAATGGGTGCAGCAGCAACTTGGAAATCATATACAGCGGGGACAAGTGCTACGCTTCCCACCGCAGCAAACACCGGAGCAACCTTCGGTTTTGGTGGAACTGACGACACTGCCAACAGCACTGCTGAAGTTCTTGCCGATGCGATTACTAATGGCTCTCGTAGTGTTCGCAGGTTCTTCAAGATTTCGTTCCTCGATGACGGGGTTGGTGGTTCTGGCTCTACGATTACTGCCAACACTTGCTTGCTCAAGAGAACGAATACACCGTCAGGGGAGACCGGAACTGACACCGATGGTAATGGTGCAACAGTGAGTAGCCAGGGTGAAATGGCAGACGCTTTATACACAACTGGGGTCGGAGCGACCACCGGAGACACAACGGTTCTTGCGGGTCCAACTGCTCTGTCAATCAACGGGGCAAATAGCGAGGGGTTGCTGACCACCGATCTTGTCTTGACTAATACCGGAACTGGTTTGACTCAACTGTTTGCGTTGCAAGTGACCACCAATGCAAATTCCGTTGCTGGAGTGGGGTTGGGAATTCAAGTTACCTTTGATGTAGTTGTCTGATGTTCACTTGGCAGGGGATCACAACCTCTGGCGAGAAGGTTGACTCAGATGGGCTGGGGCAAACCTTTGCCCGAGAGTTTCATCTTCGCTCGTTGGTCATCAAAGGGCCAGGTGTTGAGATCCCCTTCATGGTCGAGATTCCATTTGAAGCTCGTCCCGTGATCTTTGAGCGTCACTCGATTGTTATCAGCACCGACCCAAGCAACACGGAGACCAAGGGTCCAACCCGTTACTTCTTCGGGTGGGAGCAGGGTGAGAAGAGACATTTGTGGGAGTTCGGCGGGGACAAGATCGTACTGCACGAGGAGTAGCTGGGTGGTGACATGGCGACATACGAGTACACCTTTGCAAACTGCCACCCCTCGCTGACGAGTCATGGTGCTGTCGGCTCGATAGGTCTTTGGCGTGGTTCAGGCAAGACCATCACTGGAGTCCGGGCCAAGATTTCTTCGGGTACTGCTGCCTTCAACATGAAGATGAGTACACCGAATGTCCCCCTCATGGATGATTCTGATTACGACGATGACGGTGAAATGCTCTGGCACTTCAGAGCCGAGGATGTTGGCTCCCCTGCTGGTGCCTCTGATGGAGATGCCGTCAGTGTGTGGAGGTCGTGGGATAAAGATCAGGCATCTTTCAGGCAGACATCTTCAGGGGATGAGCCTCTCTACAAGACGGTAACTGGCCCCGGCTCCAACGAGGGCATTGATTTCGACGGATCTAGTCAATACATGACGGGCTACACAGGCACTCACGCACTTGCTTACGATGCTGACTTCACTGCTTTTGTGGTTATTGGAGACTACTCTTCAGGCAACAACTCTCCGATCATGGGAACCTACGATGTTTCTGACACATCATGGAACTCGACTTGGGGGCACAAGGGGGGTGATCTACGGGTCCGTAACGATAATGGAAATAAGTACAATCACGGAGATCCAGACCTTGGCAACGACGAGATCCGATGCTTGAAATGTCAGAACCAAGGCTCGACTCAATCGAGGTTATCTGAATGGGTTGACGGAACATCTTTATATTCGTCAGAGGCGATAACCTTGAACTCCGTTGGTGGTGGCTGGACCTGGAATGGGTTGGCGGTTTTCGGACGAGAACGCAGCGGATCTCCGCAGTTACGCTTACTGAACGGTGCTATCAGCGAGTTGATGTTATTCGAGGGGGCGTTGTCAGACACTAACCGCCAACTGATCGAGGGATATTTTGCCCATAAATACTTCGGAAGCGGGGCATCAAACCCCTTGCCCAGTGGGCATCCCTACAAGACCACGAATCCTTACACCTCGTCGTACTTGCTAGGAACAGACATCACCTGTGCAAGCACTTACGGGACCAGCCCGTCCGTCAGTTACGGTGCAGCCCAAGGTGAGCAGATCACCTTCTATGTGACCAAATGCCAAGATCCAGGGACGCTCACGGTTGAACTGACGGTGGTCTGATGGCACTTGAGGTACTGGATCTACAAGGCAACCTACAGGCCGCATCAACTTCGGCTTCGTTGAACCTGACAATCGACTCAGTTGGAGCAACAGGTGCCTTGGTTGCTGGCGATTACCTAGTGCTTCAGCATACTGAAGAAAGAAACGGCAATAGTCTCAATCCGGGTAATGCTGGCGGGTATCCAATCCATGTGACTGGTCAAGTTGCTAGTTACACGACAAGTGCCGGGGGGACTGCCACCGCTGACTTCTTGGATTTTGGCTATCAGAGAGCGACCAGTAATGGTGGACGACAGGCTATGGGGATCTGGGTCTTGCCCATAACCAGTAGTCACGCACTTGCTGGATCGGGAGGTACTGCTCAGACCGTTATATATTCCGATGCGTCTGCTTCCGGCGGTGGCAACGCTCCAAGGCAACTCAAGTGCTTCGTGGTCAGGGGAGCGGATACTTCCTTTGAAACTGACATGAGAGATGCTTGCAGGTCTTCAGCGTTTATCCTGCCAGACCAAGCAGATTATGAGTGGCGACAACCCGGCGACAACAATGGATTCACTGGTGCATGGAGACTGGGGACTGTCGGCAACGAGTTTATGAATGTCTTTTTCTGTGCAATCAGAAGAGGGACAACGATAGATCCATCGGAAAACCCTACGGGAACCGGATCAACGGTTGTCGATTCAACCACTACATGGCCTCTTAGCGGAGAGACCATTGGTGGACAGTCGATTTCTGCTTCCAAGCATCAACTCACATGGTTTTTCAAGAAGTATAGCGGGGCAGGGTCTTTTTCTGCCTTCGATGGGAACTGGACATCCACGGGTTCTTCCTACTACGGTTGGGGAACGGGAGCAGACACCAACTCCGGCGTTTCGATGTCACTGTTTTTTGCCGAGTTGTCTGGTGGCACCACCGCAGGAACTCCCGTCACTGCCACAGGCTCGTATGCCGTCACTTCCACGGGCACTGCTTCAACAGCCACGGGATCGTATGCCGTCAAGACTGCCGGAACTCCGGTCACGGCCACTGGCTCCTATGCAGTAACCTCCACTGGAACCCCGACGACTGCCACGGGTGACTATGCCGTTACTTCCACGGGAGCTGTCACCGCAACGGGTAGTTACGCAGTCACCTCGACGGGGACAGTAGCAACGGCCACAGGTGCGTATGCGGTCACTTCAACAGGAACGGTAACGACCTCCACAGGATCTTACGCCGTTACCTCGACAGGAACGGTGACAACAGCAACCGGGTCTTACGCCGTTACTGCGGCTGGCACCGTGTCCACAGCCACAGGTTCCTATGCCGTCACCTCTACAGGGACAGCAGTTACAGCCACAGGTTCCTACGATGTTGATTCGACAACTGGTGGTTCCGCTTCAGCCACAGGCAGTTATGCAGTTATCGCAGCGGGGACAGCAGTAACCGCCACTGGTGCTTATGCGATCCTGCTCACTGGGTCTCCGGTAACTTCGACTGGTTCTTATGCGGTCCAGGTGGCTGGCTCTCCGGTAACAGCAACGGGTAGTTATTCAGTCACCAGTTCAGCAACCTCCACGGCAACGGGTTCCTACGCAGTTACGGCAGCAGGAACTCCAGTCACGGCAACAGGCTCTTATGAAGTGTCTTCGAGTGCTTCTGGCACTGCTTCGGCAACGGGGTCATACGCTGTTACAAGCACAGGAACGGTAGTCACGGCCACTGGTGCTTACTCTGTAACCGTATCTGGAGTGACTACCGCAACAGGTTCGTATGCAGTATTAGTGGTGGGGACTCCTGTAAGTGCAACAGGTTCCTATGCGATAACAGGGGTTACTTATGCGGCTACTCCGGCTGAAGTGTTTTGCCAGTACGCCGTGATAAACATGGAACATTTGGGATACAAAGCGTTCAGACAGCTTGCAACCCTACGACAGAGGACAAAATAGCATGAAGACATTTGGAGACATTACCAGCGAGGTTCTTCGTCTTATCAACCGATCAGACGAGGACAAGAAAACTGTCGTCAAGGAAGCCATAAACAGAAGGTACAGGGAGATTCTCCAGTCAAGAAACTGGCCCGAGTTGCTTCAGGAGGTCACAGTTACCGCAACAACGGAACTCGTTGGGCTTCCTCAGAGCGTTGCAAAGATCATCAAGGTCTACGACAGGACCAATGATCGCGTTATTACTGTCCTGGCAGATCAGGACTTGACCAGCAGGTATGTTGCAAATGTCGGTAGTGGTGGAACGCCTTGGTTCTACTCACGATTGGGGAACAGGGGTGTCCTGACCCAGCCAGCTGCGGCCACGGCACTCACGACAGTATCCGATTCTGGCTCCGAGGCGGGGACTTACAGGGTCCGTGGCTACGATGCAGACGGTCTGCTGGTCGAGGACGAAAAGAACATCGGGACAGCAACCGACCGGATATTCACATCGATTCTCAACTTCAGCAAGTCTGCGCCCACCTCCGGGGTGGTTTCGCTGAGAGATGCGGCAAACACCACTTCGTTTGGGAAACTGTCCAGGACGGAGAAGGTGGCAAGGTACGGGGTCATTCGGCTTCATCCTGTGCCCACCTCTGCTGAGTTACACATCACCCATGAGACAAGGATCAGCGACCTGGACGACGACGAGGACGATCTCCTCCTTGATTGCGACCACATACTGGTGATCGGCGCATTCAGCGATGTACTCAGAAACCTTCGGCAGTTCGCCCAGGCAGAAGTCGAAGAGGTCAGGTTCCAGAACCTCCTCGAAGGGTTTATTCGGGACAGGCAGGGCGCAGACGCATCGTGGGCCGTCATGCCTGATATGAACAAACTGACAGGGAGATACTGATGCCAGTGAACCCCAGAACTTTTCAGCGCAGATCCCAGATGCTTGATTCTCCTGTCGGCACTGTCGAGGTTGACAGCCTATCAGGGGGCATGAACACGAAGGTTCACTCGACAAGGATCGGCCCCGACGAGGCAGCTCTGATCCAGAACTTCCTCATCAAGCAAGGAGCCTTTGCAGAGAAGAGGTCCGGGGTATCGGAGCAGTCTGCGGAGAATGTCAGCGGTGGAGCCACTCGACCAGCGGGAAAGACCCACGCAATCGGGCATTACCAACCAGGAAGCGGGACTTCCAACTTCAAGATGCTCATGGGGGTCGGTAGCAACTACCTGTCCTGGGACGGCAAAGGGGCAGCACAGGCGAACTGGATCGATGTCCCCCTTCCCGGTGGATTCGCATTCCCTGCCGTAAAAGGCAAGGTGCGGATGGTTCAGGTTTTCGATACTGCCGCGTCCGTCAAGGAGCAGCTATACATACTGGAGGAGGGCAACAGCAAGATCCTGAAGTGGGAAGGGAGTGGGCTGGATGCGGTTGGCACCTCTGGAGGGTTGGGTCCGGCATCTGGCAGGGACGCTACTTTCTGGCTCAGTCGTCTGTGGGTAGCCGGGGCCGGTACAGAAGAGAACGGGTATATCTACTACTCGGAGATAGGGGAGCCAAACAGGATCAACAAGTCTGCTGGCTACCTCGTCAACCCTTCTGACGAGACAATGAGGATCATTCCCTTCATGCAGAACGGGATCTTGGTATTCCAGAGGAACTCGATCTGGCTACTGGACATAGATCAGGCCAACTTCGGAGACCTGACCTTTGATGCTACGAGCATCATGCCGCTGAACAACGACATCGGCACCGTTGCCCCCGACTCCGTGGTGCAAGCAGGGCATGACTTCTTCTTTCTCAGCCGACATGGGGTTCACAGGCTATCAAAGACAGAAAGAGACCGCCCCCTTGGTGTGACTGTCCCCATCTCTGACAAGATCAAGGGGACAATAGACCGGATCAACTGGACCCATGCTTACGAGGCCACCGGGGCGATATGGGATAACCTGTACCTGCTTGCTGTCCCTCTGGACAACTCAAACACCAATTCCCACATCCTTGTATACGACATGATTGAAAACGCCTGGAGCATTATCAGTGGGTGGACACCCTCTGCTTTTCTGCCGACCAGATTCCTAGAGGAAGAGGAGCTGTACTTCGGGGACACCTCCACGGGGAAGTTATACAAGGCATTCGACACGGCGATGGACACTGACGCTGGCACGGACATTGAATCCATTGTCGAGACGAGTCGCTTCAGCTTCGGTGGCACCAACTTCCGCAAACACTTTCAGTACATTGACCTGTATGTTTACGGGGGAACAGGCGGGACTGTTGAGTTGTATGTGGGCAAGGACGAATCCGCGTTTGTCCTTGCAGAGACCTACACGATTGCTACGGGTGGCCTGAAGCTACCTTTCTACCTGGATGAGAACGCAATCCTTTCAGACGGCGGGTTGTCAAGGAAGAGGTTTTACCTGGACAGGTTCGAGGCTTGCAGGGAAATGCAATTCAAGTTCAGGAGTAGTGGGCAGAACAAGGTGAAGATTTTGTACTTCTCTGTCTCTGCATTACCAGAAATGGAGAACTTTGACTGATGGCAAATATAAGCAAAGGTCACGCATTCAGTGACGGAGAACAAGTTACTGCGGTGAAACTGAACTCCCTGGTGGACGATGCAACCATCGCAGGGATCACTTCTGCCGCGTTTTCTTCCGGTTCTCATATCATCACCAGCAGTGCAACCACCCCCACCGGGGTTGCTGCTGGAAGCGCATGGTGGGACACCACTGCTACTGAAGCAGAGGGTAATGGAATCCTGAAGATTTACGATGGCACCACATGGCAGTCCGTTGCCAAGAATGTCGAGAATCTTCTCACCAATGCCGCAGCGGTTGAAGCTGGGGATCTGGTGGTCTTCAAGAACTCCGCAGACAGTTCAATAGAAACCACGACCACGGAGGGGATCACCTCGATTGCCGGTGTCGTTGCGACTGCAACAGCCTTGTCTGGTCTTGCCAGGGTGGTTCGTTGTGGGGTGGTGAGGGTGAAGACAGACGGGGTGGTCGCAAGGGGCGATTACCTTGGAACCTCGACGGTGGCTGGCAGCGCAAAGAGCCTTGGCTCCACCCAGGTTGCCGGAGCATTCGGGATTGCCATTGAAGGTCCGGTCACTACCGATGTCTGGCTTGTCGCTCTGTCAGGTCACACGGTTGACTATGTTCAGAAGACGGCGACCGATGTGCTGTTGCAGCAGAACAGTACGGCTTCGGACTGCGACAATAATTCGGGACCGTCTGGTGGCACTATCCCCGGAATTCTTTGGGATGGCAATTATGTAACATCAGATACCAGTAATGGAGTGGGCGGTTCACCCTCCTCCGGTGCTAATCCACTAAATTTTATGCCCCTGACATGGTATGACAATTCTATCACCATAGCCGGGAATCGGGATGTTGTCGTCGAGGGAACCGTTACGGTTGTTGCCAATCAGATGATTCATGTGGAACTAAAAGACTTCGCTCTGGCGGTGACAAGTAGCGGCTCTGCGACAGGAGTGGTCTGTGATTCTGGTCTTGCGGTGGTGATTTCAGATAACTCTTCAAGTGCTGTAAAGTCAATCAAGCATTGGCATGGAATGCACACACACACTCAAGAAGACACACCAACTACAAGTGACATCGCTACTGCCGATTTCATGCCCGGAATGTCCACCTATGTAATTGCTAGTCAAACAATCGGCGGTGCCGCTTTGAAAGATGCAATCTGGTGGAAGTCTTTGGAACACTCATTCACGGCAGATGCCGATGGAACATACAAGGTAAAGGTTTACTGGTTTGTTGGAAACTCTGGCCGCAACTGGAACATCCTCAATCCAAACACGACCTTGACTAGCGGAACAATGGGCGATCTCGGGATGGGCAAGCCCACCCTCAAAGTAGTGACGAGATAGGGAGACATAATGCCAATTGACCCGATGACAATGATGAATCTGGCCTCAACGGTCTTTGGGATGTTCGGGAGCAAACAGAAATCTCCCGACCTCTTCGGAGCATTCCAGAAAGGCGCAGAGGGTCAGCTCAACTTCCTGGAGATGTTCGGGCAAAGGTTCATGGATCAGTACCGTGGCTTGAACCCTGTATTCGGGAACCTAGAAAGCATGGTTCTCGGGGATCTCTCCGATACTGGGCGAACCCAAAGGCTGGAAGATGCATTCCAGAAAAAGGTTTACGGGGCGCAGTCGATGAGGAATGTGCAGAACTCCCCAATCTCAGCTCTCCAGTCTGGCTTTGCCGGTCTACAGTTTGGCGAACAGATGCGAGACAAGAGCATGGGAAATGCCTTCAACCTGTTCCAGTCAGGGCCATACAACAAAATGTTTGATCTGGCCGGTGGTCCGAACCTTGGCCTGGAGCAAGCAGCCCTGAACTCACAGACCAGACAGGCAAACAGAGCCACGATGTTGGGGCAGTTGAACGCAGGAATGAACAATCAGTTGGCGATCCAGGGGATGCAGGACAAACGGTCCTTCAGGAACCAGTTGATGAACCTGTACGGGGTTGGGAGCGGATAATGCCAGAATTCAGAATGCCAGACTTCAACATACAGCCCATGCCTCCGATTGACATCAGCACGGGTCTTCGCTTCTTGCAACAGCAGGAGAAGAACACGCTGAAGGAGGTCAATAGTTTCCTGAGCGCAAAGGCCAGGGCCGATCAGGTGGTGCTTGCCAGAGACACTCTGGCTGTCAGAGGAGATGAACTCGAACAAGATAAAGTCGAATTCGCAGAAGAGAAGAGCCAGTTCGATCAAACACTTCAGATAAAAACTCGGGATTCGGAGACCAGGGCAAAGAATGCCGAGACTGCGCGGCATATTGCCATGAGCAGAGGAGAAGAACGAAAGCATGAAATGGCCTTGGCTCGTTCCGAGGAGGCTATTGCAAGCAGGACAGCTCTGGCCTCGTTAGTAAAGTCAGCTACCGGGGTTGTTGGCGATATTTCAGATGTAATCGTGGCGGGTCTCGGTGTGGGGAGGCAACTGATTGAATCTCGCGCTTCCTTGGAGGGTAAAATAGTGACAGCGGGGGCAACGAGGGCTTCTGCCGCAGCAACGGAAAGACAGGCTGAAGCCACCGAGAATGCGGCAGAAGCTTCTGCCGAAGCGTATAAATATGTGGCAGACAAGAACCTCGAATCCAGGAGGTTAGATGCCGATGCTAAGACTAAGGTTGCCGAGGCTATAAAGACCCAAGCGGAACTTGGCTCGGAAGCTGATATAGCAAGCGCAGAAGCACAAATAACAGTGGCTAAGACACAGGCGGAAGCAGCCCGTACTGAAGCCATGGCATCGATGGTTGGTTCTGGACAAAGAATGCTCTCCACCGTGGTCAATGGGTATTTGGAATTGACGGGCCAGAAGATACGAACAGAGGCAAACAGGATTGCTGATCGTAGACTTACAGTCCTGGAGACTGAGAAAAAAAAGAAACAACTAGAGGACGAGGCGGTCGCAGCCTTCCGCGACATCCTCCAAAAGACCATCAACACATCAACAGCCGAAGAGGTGGTCAATGCTCTGGCGAATGCCGAGCTGAACCTGGATCAAAGAGAGATGGTAATCGGAGGACTCCCCGATGATCGACTCAGACGAATGTTGTCCTGGACCGAGGACGGGGATAACGGTGCAGACATCACCGTCCAGGAGCAACTGTATTCTGAAGTGATAAAGCGGGAGAAGCGATCCATCGAAACCTTTGACGATGATTTATACAATCTCACAAACGACTTCCAGTCCTCGACATGGAAGGTTGTCCCAGAGGGGCTTCGAGATGAACCATACAAGATCAGGGTCTCTGCTGTTATTGAGCAACTCAAAGGAAAACTTGCTGCTGACATTGAAGCACTAGGAGAAGCGGCCAACGGAAGCCCGTTCGTCAGCAAGTCAGAACCCGAGCTGCGTGAAGTCCAGGACAAATACGCACTATCTGCACAAGAGATCACGGCGAGGATTGAAACGGTGGAGGGGTTTGAGAGGGTGCTGTCAGGAGAGCCAGCGGGAGTCCCCCTGGATACCAAATTCGGATGGGAACTAGCGGAATCCATACTCTCGACTGCAAGTGTAGGGAGCATAGATGAGCAGTTGGAGGCATATAGCCTTGTGTTCAGCAGTCTCAATCAAGGATCAGACACAAGGAGGACTGCGGAAGTAGACCGCCTGATGTCCCAAGTGACTCACGGAGATCAAGGGGACAGAAAGGCCAATTTTCAGAAGGTTTACAATGCGCTTCAGCAGAGTGGAGACCTATCCAGGCTGGCAGCAGCAGACCTCGATATGTTTGTAGAAGAAGGGGTAGTGTCGCCCGAAATAGCTGCTGGATATAACACTCCTGCGAAGCTGACCTCTGGAAATGTCAGCAGGTATTCCAGCCAAATGGGCCATGTTGCAAACCAAATCGAGATAGTTGCTGAAAATGGCAAGGTCATTACCCAGCTAGAATACCCGCTCCAGTTTGCGGCGAATGCCAGGGCCAAGACGAGGCTGGAACGAATAATCCACCAGAACTCAACCAAGACTACCCAGCACCACATTGGTCTGTTGATGCAAGAGTACGCATTTGTCCCAGGTAAGTGGGAAGAAGCTGGAGAGGACTTTTCTAAGTCAGTGAGGATGGACAGGTTCGTCAGAGTAGGGGGAAGTCCGTCCCTGCACAAAGCCTTGGAGAATTGGGACGCTAACCAGAACCCGGAAGCGTTCGTGGATCACTTCAAGAAGCATCAAGAGGACACTATTGGATTGTTCAAGTTGCAATTTGAAGGACACAATTACCACGATGTCAGTTTCCTTCTAGACGAGGAAGCACCGGGGAGTTACTTCGTCTTCCCCCCAGGCTCAATGGCAGCACTTGAAGTAAAGTTCACCCCATAGGAGATATATGGTAGACGACACAGATCCAGTGGTAGACGACACAGATCCAGTGCTGAGCATCCCTACGGCCATGTGGGACGCATCCCCTGCTGGTAAGATGGTGCGTCATGTAGATTTCTGGGCCAAGGGAGTTCAAGAATCCCCGGTCAATGCCAGAGAGATGGTGGATATAGAGGGTGGTCATCTAGACCTATGGGATCGTGGAAGGTCTCGTTTTATTGCAGAGCATCCTGGTTGGAATGTTGAGCAACTTCTGAAGGAAGATCCGAGGTCTAGTCCGTGGAGATTTGTAAGATCCACTAGCGGGACTGAATATCCAAGGGAAGTCCTCCGTAATATCTTCGAGGGGGATGAAGAGACCCGAGAGTATTGGGGGGCTGCTGGTGGCCCAACTGACTTTCGGCGCAGGATGATCAAGACTCTCGACGAAGTTGAGCAAGCTGACGCGATGGGCCAGTACGGAACCATCCCTGGCTTTGCCCTAATTGTTGGGTCTGGGATGATCGACCCTGTTGGTTGGGCATTCTTCCGTGGTGCCAAGGGTGTGTTCGGGGCACCAGGCAAGCTTGAGACCTACAATAAAGCGCGACGAATACAAAAAGTCCTCAAGCAAGGCAAAAGAATTACTGCCGCAGAGGCAGCGTTTATGAGTGCCTTTGTTGCACAAAAACTGCCGTCATGGAGAAAAAAACTCACGGTAGCCGGTGGGCTGGCGGCGGTAGAGGGGTTCACTAGCCTCTATGTCGAATCCTTTTTTGACGAACAGCTAGATGTCGAAGACTTTATTGCTGGAGCTGGTGCTGCGGCAGTGTTTTCCAGTGCCCTGCTTGGGATTGTCGGAGTTACATCCAAGAGCATCGAGACAACCGGCAGAATGTATCAAAGGGCAGTCGGAAGAAACCTAGTTGATCGAGTAGACAGAGCCATAGAGGGGACCGGCGAGCCATCTAGGTCGTTCCCGAGAATTGAGGATCGGGAACTGCTAGTGTCTGCGGTCAGGGAACTGGCCGAGCAGGAGGGGATGCCCTACGAACTAGCCTTTGAGCAAGTCATGAAGCTGGCATCCAAGGTTGGGAACGCTTCTACCAGGGTCACATCTGTTGGGCTACTCAGAGGTTCGGCCTCTGACTTGCAGTTCAGCAATAGCCAGCAAACAAGAGCCTTGGCAAGGATACTGTTCAAGAAGAACTTGACTCTCAGGAGCGACCCAGATACCGATATACCTCTTCAGTTCTCAGTCGGTGAAGTGTTCCATCACAACAGGCAGGTCGTTGACTCAGAAGTAAAGATGCTGATTGAGACATCGGATGGAGATTCCAGCTTTCTTGAAGCAGTGATGCAAGTCCTGGACGAAGCTCCGGTTGAAATCCTGGATGACGCTGGGTCGCCAACAGGTCGCATGGTGGATCGCCTCGATGCGGAAAACTCCCCATTCAAGGGGAAACCTGATGACTGGAAGGTTGCCGTCAGAGGTGCCGCAGACCGAATCAAGAAGCGTGTGCTGGTCTATGAGGGTGAGCAGTTGGGCCTTGCAGAGAAGTTAGACTTCTACTTTCCTCACGGCCAGCGGATAGATGAGTATGTCCTCGATCCTGCTCGGGTGAGCGAATTCAAGACAAGGGCCAAAGAGTACCTCATTGAAAGGGAGGGCTATGACCCGGACGACCCTGACCTGGATGAGATTATCGAGAGCCTCTACTCCAAGATTGCCGATCCTGTTCACAACAGGAGCGACCAGAATGTTGGATTCACAATCGACAACGAGGGAAACATCAGGAACCAGTTTGTCGGCACCAGTGTCGCTGTAACTGGGTCAGGGAAAGAGCGCACAGTACGGCTACCCCTCAGAGTCATGCGGATGTTCTACGAGGACGACCCAGCGATGTTGGTTGATTCTGGCCTGTCGAGGACTGGGTTGCTGCGAGGTGCCCAGGAGTTATTGAAGCTGAACCCGAAAGGGACAAACGAATCCCTGCCCAGGTTTTCCGACGAAACCCCTGGCGTGGTTCGGGAACCTCCACCCACCACCCCCACCACACCTCGGCCAGTGGAGGGGCCGACCTTTAGTGAGAGGAAGAGGAGTTCCAGTATCTTGCTTGAGGGCGAGATGAGTGCGGAGGCTAGGGCTAATGTCCAGAAATCCATTGATGAGGACATCGGCCCAACTTTGTCAGGCGAGTACGAGGTGCTTGCAGACGGAGTAGTCGTAGGCCGGGTAGAACGCATCAGTACGGGTAAGTGGCATACCTTTGGCCCAGACCCAGATGATATAGAACCCGCTTCCGATTTCCCGTTCAGGACCAAGGCGAGTGCTATTGAGTCAATAAAGGGGTGGGACCACCCGCCACCCACCACCCCCGCTGCCGCTCAACCCCCCGCTGCCCCGGTTCCAAAAAACTACACCGACGATCTCAACGACTTGAGGGTCAACCAGGCAGCAAGAGAAAAAGGCGGGATCGACATAACAGCCAATGTTGAGCAGCTCGGCACCGTGAAACAGATCACAGATGCAGCATGGGATGCCAGGGTCTCTGCCGATGAAGCATATAACATTCAAAGGGATTCAGTTCGTGGAGCCAGGTCTGAAATACGAGATGCAAAGATTGAAGTCAAAGAGGAACACAAGGCAGCAGTCCGATCTCGACAGGAGCAGATCAACCGTCTCCTGGATGAGCAGGAAGAATCCGAGAGTCTAATCGACGGCATCGCAGATGAACTAGAAACACACGAAGGCAACCTGGGGTCTGTCGAAAGCCAGTTGAATAAGCGATACAGAAGGATGGAAGAGGATCTTCGGTCAGCAGAACGCTCATTGGAAAACCTGATAGAGAGCGGCAAAGCAGTGCCCGTCAGGCGAGACCTCGCAGATGTTGAGCTTCAAAAGGCAGAGAAGGAAGTACAGAGACTACACCGCAAGGAAGAAAAGATGAGGGGGTCGGCAGACATTAGCCTCGGAAAGAAGCTGGAGTCTCAAAAGGTTGACGAACTCGGTGCCTCCACAATGATAAAGCTACTAAAGCATTTCTCTGGAGACCACCCAAAGGTAGAAGGCTATTCAACAAAACAGATCAACGATGACATAAAGTTTCTTTCTGACCACTACCTGATGGACACACAAGTCATCAAGGACTTCCTGCGGAAATCTCCAGAGGCGCATATCGGAAAGTACGAAAAGAAACTTCTGAAGGCTACCGAGAGAAGGACAAAGACGGAGACAGACCTGAAAGAGTTTTCCGATAGCGATGGCAAGTCAGTAAGGCTTTCAGAAAAGGATCAGGCGAAACTAGACGAGGCGATGATTGAAGTTGAAAAGTTTTCTGAAGTCCTACAGCAACCGACAGGAGATGAGACCAAGGTGTGGAACACCAAGGTTGCTAACTCCCTTGCTGTCGAAATAAAAACCCGTAGGTCTTCGCTCAACAGCAGGAACCAGGGAAACCTACTTGACATCAGTGACTCTCATTTGAGATTCCTTGAGTCCAATGGGGTCAAGATAAGGTTTGGCAAGGATTGGGTTGAACCGGCAGAGGCGAGAGTGCGAATACGATCAATGCTTGAGGACTCCAGCAAGCTGGCAAGGGACTTGAACGAGGCAGAGTCCATCTCTGAAGGGGCGATCAGGAAGGCAGCGAGGGAGGCCGAGAAGCTCCGCGCTTTCATCAAGGACAACGGTGGCAAGGATAGCGATGTAGTGCTGCAAGCGATTGCTCGGTTGGAATCCGCGATAGCCAACAGGTCAACAGCCATGGATTCCAGAACCCAGGCCAGGGGAAATGCTCGATTGGCGCGAAAGCAATACCGAGAAACCATCGGGCACAAGTACGAGACGGGTGATACTTCGGCCAAGGAGTTCGACGCGGTAGTTGCCGATGTCAGGGAAAGCCATGTGATGGAGAGCCTTAGCCTGGGCATAGAGACAAGCGGTGGCAGGTACAAGTTGACTGACAAGGGCCACGGCGGGGTCATACGCCGGGACTTTGAGAAACTAATCGAAGCGAACCCAGAAAGAAGGGCAGAGCTTGAGGCCGAGATGGACAATACCGCTGCCCATCTTGGAAGGTGGCGAGACTACATAATGGGACTGGAGCGTCGAGAGCCGACCGGGATACAGAACACCATTCGGGCAGCAAGTTCAATAGGATCTCAATGGAGAACCTTGTTCACTATTATGAAGAACACCTTTCTGGATAACGGAATAGCCATCGCCTCTGGAGTGGGAATGCGAAGGTTGGCCAATACTCTGGCTAGGGGTGTCTTGTCTCACCTTCCAGGCGGGAAGATAGACAACATCGATGGGGTGGCCCTGAGTCGCGTTCATTCTGCCGGTCAATACGCCACTCTAAATCGTCAAGGAACCGGGGGGGGAGGCTCGAATAGAGCCTTCCAACTGGGCGAGGAGGGTAGTCAGGCGACATCCAGACCTACGGCCAAGGACAACATACCGGACACGGCGAGGAAGAAGTTTGGGTGGTTCTGGCAAAGAGCGTCAGGGTTTAGATACACACAGCCATACCTGAGAGAAACATACAGCCTCGTATATGAGGATATTATATTGAACCTGGGTGAAGACCTCCACATTGGAAAGAAGATCCACCCTGAAGATATTGAGATGCTCAACCGGGCTGGCCTTTCAACTGACGATGCTTATCGAATCTTTGAGGAGTGGTCCTTATCTCAGCCGGTAGACGAACTGACAGATGTGTCGGGGTTCCGCAGGATTGGCGACATTGACCAGTTCTCCCCACCGACGAAAGAGAAGCTAGAGCAGGGTGTGTTCAATCTCGTCGAGAGGATTCACCTGATACCAAGGCCAGAAGAGTTGCACCGAGCAACAAAGGAACTTCCAAGTTACGCCAGGGGGGCAGAGGACATCCTTCTGGCACTCAATGGGTTCAACCAGTCAGCGTTCAAGAACTGGTTTATGACTGGCACACAAAGCATCCTGAAACACAAAAGACTGGGGCATTACGCGATCAGGGGTCTAGAGGCTGGAGCCATATATCTCGGCGTTGAAGAGCTGTGGTCCCAGTACCAAAAGAAGTTCACCGCAAAGGGCGCACACCCAAAGAGCTGGAGTGAACGACCAGAAACTTTCGACCGAATTTTGACCTTGATTGGCAAGAGCGGAATCCTTGGGCCTATCAGTGGCGCGATTGATAGCTACCAGTATTCAGTCCTTGCAGACGACAGGCCGCTGGATTCTTCATACGACAAGTACCGAAGAAAGGCCGAAGGATATGTTGACGCTGTGGGCGCGTTCACTCCTGGCCTTGGTGGTGCCCTCGATCTCGGGATCGAAAGCCTGTATCTGATGAATGACCTTCAGCGCATGGCACTTCAGGGGGACAAACTAAAGAAGTCAGAGATCCAAAAGCAGATCAGGAGAGTTGCAGGGAAGGGGCTGTATTCCCCTATAACTTATATGGCAGACCTGTTTGATCTCGCCGGTTGGGTACAGAAGCATTACAAGCTAGACGCGAAGACTAGAAGGATCAAGTAACCAACATGGATGACCTGAGCCAAGTCGGCGTTGCCGCAATCGTAGCGATCCTTCTCCTTCGGGAAACCTTTTCGTTTCTCAAGACAAAGACAAACGGGAACGGGGACACCAAGCAGTATGTCTTCGAGTCCTCAAAGATGATGGGAAGCCTGGAGGTAGAGCTGAGACGATTATCTCATGCCATAAATAACCTTAGCCAGCTCACCTCCACGCTACACCATCAGGTGAAGGAGACCCGTGCAACGGTCAAGGAATTCAGAGATGAGATGAAGAAATAGGGCCAATGCGAGACACGGGGTCTCTTGCCACGATTCATTTGCGTCTGTCTTCGTGGCGCATTGGCCCTTCAAAATCGGGGATTTGCTAGATAGGTCTTGGACCTTGGAAGTAAGGAAAGTCGCGGTTGTGTTTGCACTGTTGCTCGTTCTCAGCTTTGTTGGCTGTTCGGGCTTGTTGGATCGGACGGACAAGTTTACCACTCGTCCAGCCGAAGGTGTCCCCTCAGCTTTAGAGGAGACCATTGTTCTTACTGCTCCTGGGTTCCCCGCACCATGGCGGGAGTTCTTGCTGGTTGGTGTCGGCACAGTTGCCGGATGGTACGGAGAGAAAAGACGCAGGGAAAGGGTGACAACATGAAACTACTGAAGGATCTGTTTGATTCCAGAAAGGCCCAGGCTCTCGTCCTGGCAGTGCTGTTGCTGATTTACGGCCCATCCGTGGGGTTGAGTGAGGCTCAGGCTCAGGGTGCCGTCAATGCCATTTTGGTCTACATCGTGGGGCGCGGAATCCATGACGCTGGCATCGCCGTAAAGTTGAGTTGACCAAAGAAACGGGTGCATTAGAATAAGCATCTCTAATGCTTTGGACCTCCGGGCGTTACCTACCTTTCTCCTGGGGGTCCATTTTTTACGCCTCATTCAAACAATCCCCGTTGAGCAGTCCGGTTCTCTGCGATCTCGCAATACTCTTCATTGATCTCAATGCCGATCCAGTCCCGCCCTTCCTCCGCTGCAACTTCTCCAACAGTGCCAGTGCCAAAGAATGGATCTAGTACGCACCCACCTGGGGGAGAACCAGCTAACACGCAAGGGCGAACCAGTGAAGTTGGAAATGTTGCGAAGTGCGGTAGCGGATAGTTCGGAGTCCCAATCGTCCACACGGACCTTTTGTGTCTCCATCCTGAATCCTTGTAGTTGTTCCCTGACTTGGTTCTCGCCTCCACCTCGACATTGTCCCCGTACTTTCCTCCTCCGAATCGCTTGGGTCCATTGACTGCCTCTGTTGTTCTTTCTTTGATGGAGTCCATGTCGAAGTAATAATCCTCCGACTTTGACAGCAGGAAAATATACTCATGAGACTTGGTGCATCGGTCGGTCACTGATTCCGGCATAGGGTTTGGCTTATGCCAGATGATGTCTTGTCGCAAATACCAATCGTCCTCCTGGAGAGCTATGGCAACCCTCCAGGGAATCCCGTTCAGTTGCTTGTTAGGTCCATAGGAATCACCCAAGTTCAGCCAGACGGTGCCGTCAGGTCTCAGAACTTCACGAACCAACCTGAACACCTCGACCATCTTCTCAATGTATTCAGTGGGGAGATCCTCTTGACCGAGCTGCCCTTGTTCTCCGTAATCTCTGAGACCGTAGTATGGAGGAGAAGTCACAACGCAATTGACGCTCTCCTTCGCCAAGGTGGGGAGAACATCAAGGCAGTCTCCATGAAAGATATTAGCCATCTATCCCAGCACTTCCCAGGCCAAGAGGACTGTCCACGGTGTAGAAGTCCCGGCCCTCTGCCACTGGCAGTTCCAGCTGTCCCTCGCTATGCAGTAGTACGCAGAGGTTGGTGAACTGAACCGCCCATGCTTGATGTTCGTGCGACCACTCAATGCGAACCGACTCAGAGGGGCGACGAATCAAACGGGCACTGCTGGGCCACAGTTGCCAAACTTCCCTAGACTTGGGATTCTTCACTGCTCCCACTGATGCAATCGAGCAGCAGCCAGGGATTCCTGAATCACTTGCTTGCTCCACTCGATCAACTCTTCAGGGGTTGCAAGCCCCCCTGCTTTGAGTCCCTTCAGGTCTTTGCGTATTACCTTCTGGTCCTCCTTGGGAAAGTCTATGTAAAAGCCGACCTTCACTGGTTTCTCCTCCGATGCATCACATAGACCCCAATGCCAATGCCAATGAGGAAGGAGAGAAGCGCAGGGCTTGTAAGAAAGACACCCGTTTCATCCTGCCGCGTGTAGGTCAAGGGGACAAGATCCCCACCGGCCCCCTCGGCTACCATTCGGACTATCGGGACTCCACGGGTGTCCACGATTATCTTGTCAGACTCGACGAGCCTGGTCTCGCAACCAACAAGCAAAAGGATCAGTAGCCACTTCATCTAGGGCCACCCAATGAGGAGCTGGATCGCCAACCAACCCCCTCCCGTGATCGTCGCCACCGTCAGCAGGAAAATCACATGATCCAGGAAGCCATGAAGGACAGACTTCCAATCGATTTCATTCATCTTCATTGTGAACCTCTGCCATCGTTGATATGAACCAGACAACCCTCTTCTTGTAGATGTCCAGACGCTTGTAGGCACCCTCCCCGAACTGCTTGACGATTCGTTCGCGGTGCGCGTAGATCAGACGGTTCACGGCATTGGTCCTGCCCTTGGATGGACAGATAAACCACTCCATTGTTTGTGACATTGGCCCGGTCGAGACCGGAAGGCGCAGGGAATAGCGATTGTTATCCGGGGACCAGCGGAGATCCTTCATCGCTGCAACCGCAAGATAGCGTAGTACCTTTGATAGCTTCCCTCGGCCCGGATAAGTTGCGTGTCTAAGTTCCTTTAGTTCCTTTGCCATTGTTCCCCCTTGTAGGAGGCTCAGGACTGCCAGCTTCCCCCGAAGTTCGCTCGGATAACGCTAATCCCAGTAACGCTAGAGCGTCTGCTTCGTTATGGTCCTCGACCGATCTCCCATGCAGAGATTCAATGGCCTCGACCACCTCCCCTTTGCTGGCTCGCCCTGAGCCTGTTGCGTGTTTCTTTATTGTCATTGGTGATCTCAACAGAAACGGAATGCCCAGTTGTGTCGCTCTCATGTTCAGCACTCCAAGCATTGACCACAGGGTTGTGGTCGAGTTGCCGGGTGCGTAGGCAGGTCTCTCGCAGTAAAGGACGGAGACCCCGGACAACTTACGGACAGCCCATTCGTCCAAGGCTACAAGCCTGTCTCCGAGGTCTCCGCTGAAATGACACACACCTGATCGGGCAACGCCGCTAACGCTAAAAGCCCATCCCAGGTGCGCTCCTGGATCTATTGCGAGTATTATTTTGCCTCCGCATGAATCACGAACCTTCTCGACGATTGGTTTATTTCCAGACATTCCTCATACGCAATCGGAAACTCCTTCCGAAGTTTCTTCTTGTCGATCCTGCGTCCAGGTGCGGGGTTCTTCCAACTGATTAGCTTTCTGCCCTCCTCATTGACGAGGAGTTCCGTGTCTCCCATCAACTCCATGAGCTTGGTCTTGAGTTCATCCACATCCATGGACGAACTGCCGTGGATGCTCTTGGCTACGATCAGCTCGTTGACAAGAGATTGCATCTCGTCCGTTGCCAGCACTTCGCCACCCTCGGCTACCGGGTACTTGCTTGCTGCGTCAGGTGGGTTGATTGCCTCTGGCTCCTCGCCGTTGACAATGTGCCTGTCCCACCACTCCAGGATCTTCGCCCTGTTAGCGAGCCGATAGGTGGGGTTGTCCTCGACGCGGTGGATCAGGAACTTCGTGCCAGAGATCAGCACTGCGATGTCTGCCCATCCACGGTTTGTTACATCCATGTAGTGCAACACCTGGACATAGTAATGCGGGGGAACACTGATCGAGGCATCGTCGTCAGGGTTTCCCCACTTGAAGCCGAAGGAGTTGTTCTTGATCTCCAACAGACCCGGACCAAAGGTTGGGCACTCCACATACTGATCGGGTGTTCCCATCAGGCAGGGGTGATCGTCGTGCGCGACACACCCTGGCGTTCCCTTGATGAACACCCCGGTCCTTTTGCTGTACTCTTTGATGAGGACAGGTTCGAGCGCGTTTCCCCAGTACATGGCCTCGGTCTCGGTATCGACAACGCTCACCGGCTCGGTCTTGCTTCGCCACACCTGATGTGGGCTTGCCCCCTTGTAGGAAGGGATACCCAGGATCGGGGCCACATCGGAGCCACCGATCCCGAGCTGTCGTTCCTTCAACCAATCGAGGCGTTCTTTCTCAGTCATTCTTGTCCTCCTCCCATTCTCTTCTTCTCTCCCACTGCTCCTCCTCCTCGGGGTTGCCCACAAGGACGGGATCTTCCTCCTCTTCGATCACCCCCCATATCTGAATGACCTCTTTCTGAACCTCAATCCAGAAGGAATATGGAAGTTCAAGAGCAGTGATGTCGATCACATCCTTGCTCTCATTCAGCTTCTCCACGGGGTTCCCGTACCCCTCCACGACCAGCCAGACTTTGACTGCCCAGGAGATTTCAGGGTCGTACAGAGACAACGAGTGGAGATGGCCGCGACGATTGCGGTAGTTCCTGATCTGGCGTTCATGCTCCCCTGTGGTGAATACCCAGAAGTCGTGCTTGTACCCATCCAGCACTGGCTGGATGTGTTCCCCCTCTGACGGGTGGATCGAGATGACGACCTTGAGATCGCCAAGGCCGATCTCTGTTTGCCATACCATCGGATCCCCTTCGGGGTCTTTGAGGATGGGGATCTCTTCGCAGCGGCAGAAGTCCTCGACTTCCCGCTCTTCTTCGAGGGTCAGAGTTGACTCTGCCTCCGGGTCTGTAACTTCCTGTGTCATGTCCTACCTTGTTTCTATCCCCTAGAAGGGGATCTCCTTGTCGGTCTGTGCCTCGCCAGACTCAAGTGCCTGAGTCTCATCGACGAAACCTTTTGTCCCAACTGTGATACGGATACTCGCCCCGACCTCTGCCTGGAGAAGGTCGAACCTGTCGGGCCTCGCCTCCTTACCCTCGAAGCCAAGCGCAGCAAATATGCCTGTCCATTTCTTCTCGGACCACTCAGTTCCAGGTTTTAGCTTGAGGAAGAGACAGGACTCTCTTTCGTTTCGGTCGCCCATGACGACGATCACACGGGGGTCTCCCTCGTTCCCGTTCTTGTTGTACTTCGCGACCCTTTCGATGGTCACGGTGTGTTCACCCATCGGCATGGGTTCGGCCTTCTCAAATGGCATTGGACTCCCCTTCAAATTGTTCGCTCGGTTCGATGATCTCGATCTCTGGCATCTCCTTCTGCGCTTTTCCGTACACCTTCAAGACCTGGATCTCGAAAGGGATTTCCTCTGTCGATACAACCCTGTATCCGTTGCCTGTTTTCTTGGAAGGGAACCAACGAAGCCCTATGCCGTTCGGATTCTTCGCAGACAGCAGCTCGCCTACCAACTTCAGCGACACTTCATCCCCGGTGGATTCGAGTACCACCTTGCGGAATATGTCAGCGGCTTCCTGCCTGTTTAGCACTCTCGCTGGCCTTCTTGCTGTTCTCGGTTCCTTACTCACACTCACTGCTGCCCTCCTTCTTTTTCTTCTCTTGAACCCACTCATGGGTACGCATTCGGAAACCACTATTGCGTTCAACATCGCTGAACCGTGTTGCCGATGCCCGGTCCCCAAAACCATCTTCGTTATTGAAGTAGGTCCACTCGTTTTCTACTGTGCAAAACTCTCGCAGGAGCCAAACAGATTCCTTACTCACTGCTGTCCTCCTAACTCTTCGAGCCAAGACTTGACCTGGGGGCCACTGAGGTCAGTGGTCTTTATCCCCGGTCCAAATCTCTTTTCGATCTGCTTGGTGATTTGTTGTGGGCTGCCCCATTCGGCCTTGAGAATCTGCCTGAGCGATCCGATGTCCTCGTCGGACGGTGGACCCGCCTTGTCGCGGGTGAGGTGGGTCTTTGGCCGGTCTTGGGACGGACGGTAGTTCGCCCCCGGTCCCCGGGTAGCGTCCGGGTCGTCCTCGTCTGCTGTCTCCAGCAAGAAGGCAGACATCAGCGCGTACTTCTTGGCGTAGGTCTGCGCCTTGCCCGGACCCTTGTCCTGGTTGTCCACTCCCTGACCAGGGCAACGAACTACAATGGTGTCTGTCGGGTTGTCGCGATCAATCAAGGTCAGGACACAGATGACACTGCACCTGTTCCCCTCCTCCTTGAAGTCCTCGTAGCTAAGGTGGATCAACACCCCGTGCGAAATTGCGATTGGCCTTACCGCCTTGAGGATTGCATTGTGACTAGCAAACTTGTACTGGCTTCCCACGCGTCCGTCCTTGAGAACGGTCGGAACCTCGGTCTGGATGGCGAGTACCTTCTCGATTAGCTTCTTCACCGGAACCTTCCTTTTCCTCTTCCTCTTCGCTGGCTTCTCCAGCTTCTCTTGTTCAATCGTTTCCTCTTGTTCAATCTCCTGTACCTTCATGTCGCTTTCTCCAATGCGTTGAGACTCTCTTGTGAGCGCGTTCGAGACTGAACAGACAATCTTCTAGTCGCTCACGATCATTCTTGTTCAGGGTTTCGTCGTTGGTCATCGCCTGGACCTTGGCAAATGCAGCAGTCGATAGGCCCATAACTTCCTCGGAGTCGTCGATGGAAAGGGGAAAGAGCGAAGGGACACGCGGCATCTCTCGCGCCACTGTCTTTGCCCAAAGCGCAATCCCTGGAAGGAATCGCTGGATCACTTTCCAGGGAAGGAAGATGGCTCCCTCGATCTCACCGATCTCTGCTTGCTTCAGGTAAAGGTCGATGGCTTGGCGTTCGATGAACGGTTGATCGCTGATGCAAACAGAAGGGATCTCGCCGGTCTCGATGAGGTGGAGGACGAAGTTGATATGCTTCTTCTCTCCTCCGAGCAGGGCAGCAAACTGCTCAGGAGTCAGCATCCCGCCGTCTGTCGTCGTCGTAGTCGTCATGCTGGTGCCCCTGCCTTCCTATATAGGAATACCATGTTACCCCATAAATGTGAAGCCTAAATAATGCTGGTCGTCGTCGTCGTCGTCGTGCCCTGAGGGGCCACAGGCTAGCCCTGGTTGTCGTCGGCGGGGAGCTGGCCCGTGTCGATCCTGGACGATCCTGGACGGCTACATACAGCCATCATGGCGACCGAAGGACCAAAGAACCGAAACCCGCGCCCGAAACAGATGGATGCTAAGGCGGCCCGGAGTGCGCCATCGCGGGTCGTCGTGGGGTTGTTCTGATTCCCACGACAGATGGAAAGGGGTGAAACCTTCCATCGGCTTTAGTGCCTCAAGATACCATCCGAGCGAACCGATGCCGCCTTGCCAGCTGACCCCGCATGGGTGCCTATTCATCGCTCACTCTCCATCCCGAACTTCTCGATCTTGATCCTCAGCTCGTCCCATTTTTCTATCTGCTCCATCCACTGCTCGCGCATTTTTATGCACTCGGCCAAGCAATCCGATGCGGCTGCGCTTTTTATGCGGTCCATGTGCCCCACATCTACAAGGTCCAGCAGCCTAACCCCTAAACGGTAACCCTCTTTGTTCCCTGCACTCGTCGGGGCGGCGTTGTC
>Ga0209757_10000052_pt1 | contig 37427 bp, 39 predicted proteins | sample ETNvirome_6_1000_FD_185472 | JGI IMG/M metagenome (GOLD analysis project Ga0209757, IMG submission 185472) | Marine viral communities from the Pacific Ocean - ETNP_6_1000 (SPAdes) (version 2) | ecosystem: Environmental > Aquatic > Marine > Oceanic | place: Pacific Ocean | collected 2013-06-19 | reverse complement strand
GGTCACGAGCAAGCTGCTCAAGAAGGTGTTCGCCCAGATCAGGAAGAGGTACGGGCAGGAGGCCGAGGAGGAGCGCAGGGTGATCCGCGCCCAGGTGGAGGCCGAGCTCGACGAAGACCCCGATCGGCAGATCGAGCAATTCATCAGGACTGGTTCCTGGCCGGATGGCGAGGACCGGGGCATCCCGCACACCAAGATGTCGACCCAGGCGATCCTCGAGGATGAGAGATACGGGCAGGCGATGGTCGACCGGCTGGGGACTGGCCGGAAGGGGCTCCTGATTCAGAAGGGGGCCGACCCCGAGGCCGTTGCTGCCAGCCTCGGACTCAACTCTGCGGACGAGCTCGTTCAGCGACTCGCGGCCCTCCCGCCCAGGGAAGAGGCGGTCGAGGCTGAGACGAGCAGGAGGCTGGCTGAGCGCCACCCAGACCTCTTGGACGAGGGCCGCATGGTAGACGAGGCCAGGGCAGAGATCGCCCTCTCAGCTCGCCTACAGAGCCGCATGGAGAGGGACATCGAAAGGCTCTCAAACGCGGCTGAGATCGAGAAGATCGCCCGCCGGCAGGTGGTCGAGGAGGGGGGCCAGGCAGAGGAGCAGTACATCCGCGAACTCGAGGAGGCAGAGGGGATGCCCCGCGAGACCCGGAACGAGGCTCGGGATGCCCGGATCGCCGCCCGGCTAGCCCGAGCTCGGAAGGAGGCCGGCAAGACTCAGCGCGCCGCCCAGCGAAGCGCCTCGAAGAGCGTGGCCTCGATGAAGGTCCGCCTGGACGCCATCCGCGCCGAGGTGATGGAGAAGGTCGAGGGGATGACCTTCCGAGAACTGACCCCGGACCAGTTCCGGCGCCGGGTCACGAAGGAGGCCAAGGAGGTCGAGCGCGCCATCGCGAGGCGCGACTACGAGGCGGCTCTTCAGCACAAACTGAATCAGGCTCGCGCCCTCGAGATGTACCGTCAGGTGAGGGAAGCGCGCCTCGAACTCCGGGCGATCCGCGAGTTCCAGAAGAAGTTCGACAAGAAGGCGACCCGAGAGCGCATTGCCCAGGCCGGCCCCGACAAGGTGACCGTCGAGCGCGACGGCAACGAGGTGACCGTTCCGGGCAAGGGGATTATCTGGGAACGCATCGAGGCGATTCGCGAGAAGTTCAGCTTCAAGAACATCTCACTGAAGGAGAGGGACCGCCTGCTCAACCTCGCCGAGTTCCAGAAGGCGATGGAGGACAACCACGAGATCCTGATCCTCCCCCACAGGCTTGAGCGCCGGCTGGATGAGGCTGCTCTCATCAACTGGAAGGATGCCCCACTCACCGACCTGCGAGAATTCAGGGACACGCTGAAGAACCTCGAGAAGATTGCCGGCCGCTGGAATGACGTTCGCCTAGGGAGGGAGAAGAAGAAGCTGCAAGAGGCCACAGCAGAGGTCATCAACACCCTGCAAAATGCGCGCAAGTCTCGCGGGTTTATTCCCAACGAGCCGCTGGAGCGTAAGGGCACATCGATGTCCCGCGTCCATGCCGCCCTCTACCGAATGGAGGCCCTGTTTGAGGAGCTCGATGGCGGTCCAGGCGGTGCGATGGCGGCACTCTTCATGGACCCGTTTAATCTCGCGCAGAACGAATCCGACAGGCTGATGCACGTCATCTCCGACAGGCTGAATGAAGCCCTGGACATGATCCCCAAGGCCGAGCGTAAGAAGTACGCGAAGCTCCGTTGGATACCCGAGTTTCAGGAGAACATGAGCAAGGAGATGCTGCTCACGATTGCTCTCAACTGGGGCAACGTGGGACAGAGAGAGAAGGTGATCGCAGGGCAGGTGAAGCCAGACGGAACTCAGTGGACATTCGAGGACGTGACCTCTGTCCTGCATCGCGAACTCCAAAAGTCGGACTGGGATTTCGTCCAGGGCATCTGGGATATGCTGCAAGAGGAACTGTGGCCGCAGATCCAGGAACTGCACAAGCGCGTGACCGGGCTGACCATGGAGGGCGTCGAGGCCGCACCTGTGTCTACCCCCTACGGCGAATACAGGGGCGGCTACTACCCAATCGTGTATAGCGTGGCCCGCGGAACGAGCAGCCAGGGACAGAAAACCGCCGAGCAAATAGGGAAGCAACCTCTCCTGGGCCGTAACGCGATCACGCCACACACGCGGCACGGCCATGACAAGGCTCGGGTGGAGGGAGTCAAGCGCCCCATCGAGTTCTCGTTCAACGTCCTGACACAACACCTGAACGAGGTTGTCCACGATCTCACCCATCGCGAGGCGGTGGCCGCTGTCCACAAGCTGATGATGCAGGACTCCGTCCGCGATGCGTTCGGCCACTACCTGGGCATTCCGATGACCAATCAGATTACAAAGTGGCTCCAAGACATCGGGACACGCGGGGACGCGGCGCCTGCCGGCATCGCCGATGGAATGTTCAAGAAGATCCGCATGAACGCAACGGTGGTGGCGATGGGCTGGAAGTTCACCGTGATGATGGCCCAGCTTCTGGGTTTCGCGGACTCAGCCCACGAGCTCGGGGTCCGCTGGATGGGCGCCGGGCTGCGCGAGTTCTACGGGCCCGCCTCAATGAACGGGAACCGAGGCTTCGTGATCAAGAACATGACGGATCAGGCCGACTGGATTAAGTCGGTGTCACCGTTCATGGCGAAGCGCGCCCTGAACTTTGATCGGGACGTTTATGAGATAGCCAACCAGACCAAGTTCACGGGCGGTTGGGGGGTGGAAATCTACCGCACCTACTTCCAGTTTATCGGGATGATGGACATGGCCGTGTCCTATCCGACGTGGCTCGCCGCCTACAACCAGGCGATGAGCGGCGAACTCGAAAACATCGCCAAGGCCGATGAGCGGGCGGCAATCGATTACGCCGACAGCCGGGTGCGGCTGACTCAGGGCGGCGCCGAAATCAAAGACCTCGCGGCCGTCCAACGCGACACGGAGATCATGAAGCTGTTCACCATGTTCTACGGGTATTTCTCTGTGCGATACGCCCGCTATCACAAGTCATTCCATCGCGGAGGGATGCCAGGCGTAGTGGCCTACGCGCTTCTCTGTATGTTCTCGGATAATCTGGGCGAGCTCCTGGCTGGGCGCGGCCCCACAGACGAAGAGGAAGACGAGTGGAGGTTTTGGGTGAAGCGCGGGATTCTCTCGATGGCTAGCCCTGTCCCGTTTGCCCGAGATGTTGTTCCGCCCGCCATATCCCCATTGCTCGAGGCGACGATCGGCGGCGAGAAACTCGCGAACTATGGCTACAACCCTTCCCCGGGTTTATCGGGTGTGGACTTCCTGGTAAAGGCGCCCAGCAAACTCGCGAAGATATCCTCGCGGATAGCATCGGGCGATGACATCGACTCATCGGAGATGCAGTACTACTTGAAGACCGCGATTTTGACCGTGGCCTACACATCGCCATTCTTGGCTGCGAGTGCGCCGGCCCTGGCGAGAGCTACCACTTTTCCCGCACGCCAAGTGTGGACAACGATCGAGGGGTTCTGGGATTGGCTCGAGGCTCATCCCGACGCAAACTGGTACGACATATTTATCAGGAACCCACAAACAGCGGACTGAACAGTCCCAAAACAGCGGAGTGATAAGATGAGAAAAGCAATAGTACTCCTCGCCGCAGCGATGGCCGCTGTGTTGGGGGCAAGCGCCGCCATGGCGAACGCCGGGAGCCAGCTACTCGCGAGAGACAACGTGGTGGGAAGCACGAGATCCTGCGACATCGCGGCCGGCAGAACCTGCTTCTACGCGTTCAACGCGACCGTGAACAGCGCGGTGTTTAATGTTTCCACGGCGAACGCGGTTGCGTGCATCGACGGTGACATCGCTTCGTCTGTAGACTCCACGAGCTCTGTCAGTTTTTGGATTGTTGTGAACGATGGGCTCAAGGCAGGTGGGTTCATTCCCACGGCCGCTTCCACGTCGACGTTGTCTGACGCATCCAATGATTGTTTTACGATGCCGACTGGGCTTTGGTGGATCGAGGTCAACTCTGTCGACTCAGCCAAACATGGTCTCGTGAAGATCACGGGGAGGGACTCCGAATGAAGTGGCTAGCGACACTGCTCCTATTCGCGTTCATTGCTCCAGTCACCGCCCACGGGCAGGGCAATACATTCGGTGGTGGTGGTACGGTGGACTTGACCAACGTGACGGGCGATATCATCATGACTACGCCCGGTGCGAGCATAGTCTCAACCCCGCTTGCGAGTACTGGGTCCGAGATCGTTTTTTCTGAAGGTACAGACAAGGGAGTTAATACGCTGACCCTAGATGTTGGATCAGAGGGTCTTGGTACTAACGTCTCCTGCACATTCAACCCGTTGGGTGCGTTGCCTTCGACCTGTCCGATTTTCAAATGGTATCAACCCAGCCGGATGGCCGTGAAGTTGCTGGAACTCGATCCGGTAGGCACTGTCTATGATGGTGGTTGTCACACTGGGGGGACTTGTATGTTGCCATTCTCCGAGTTGGTGACCAACGGGCCAGAGACTACCTATACTCCACCGGGGGCTACGTGTAACGATTCGTCAACCACCCCCTGCGCCAAGCCAATCTCGATAGGGGGCGCTGCCGAGACAACTTGGGATCTTTCAGTCACCGTAACGATCCTCGCGACAGACGCTGTGACGTGCGAAATTACCGTATGGGAAGACTTCGCTATCGAGAATGAAGATCTGGCTGTTACGTTGGGTGACTCTGCACTTGATGCTGTCGGAGAGACATTGACTGTGACCTCAACTGTGGTTGTCGCCGCTGGAGACACGGAATTATATGGGGCTTACCGTACGAGGGCGGCGGGGATGGCACCACGGTGCGGAAGTCCTTCTGGATGGGGAATCGAGTACCTCCTAGAGGCAGTCAAGGATGATACATGAAAACTAAACTGACCCTCACACTCTGTGCAGCCCTACTACTCCCCACAACTGTGTCTGCGGGTAACTTCTCAGGCGGGAGCAGTTCGTTTGTCGGCAAGGATTCTCGCAAAAATCCTAACATCGTATTTATAATGCTCGATGACATCGGCAGAGAGCAGTACCCACAACTAGGTTCAAAGCGAGTTGCAGACAGTAGCGATGTGTCGTTTGACGGGACTTCTGCACTTGGTGCGTCGGGCCTCAAGTATCCGCTTCAGGTCGCTGGCGACTTCCCTAACCTAGACAAACTTCTCGCCAACGGTATCAACTTTACTGGAATGTGGTCAGGCTCTTGGTGCAAGGTATCTCGCGAGATGTTGAGAATCGGCTATCCAGGCTACGGGACGAAGGGGACGACTACCACCAAGTCCCACATCCAAGAGGCTACGGGGAATGCGTATGAGATCGCGCAATACGGGAAAAACATCATGGGCGCTCTTGATGGCTCTGATGATGACTACGTTGGGGTAAAGTCAAACGCGGAGCAACTTGGGGGTGGTGTCGGCTGGAATGCTGATGGTACGGGAGTGCAGGCCAACCCAGTCTCGGATACGGGCCTCTGGACGATAGACACTAAGCAGATCATGTTTGATGATGAGATGGGGAATATACAAGTTCGGGACTACGCTGAGGGCTTCTATGGGGATGCCCCGCCTATAGGTTCCAATTGGTTCAGTCATCGGACTGGTCAGCCGTTCATGCTCACCATCAGCACACTCGGCACGCACGGCTCTGGTGGTACTGATTGCGTCAACAACAGAACTGCCGCAGGCCATGTGAAACCAACGCAGGGAGTTATAGATCAGTTTACGACTTTGCCCCTGCCGTCGACAAACACAGGATTACCCCAAGGTCCATCAACTCCATCCTACGATGCGACCGACTACACGGCGCTAACGGCTGGAGCATCTCCTCCCTGGCCAGCAGTCGATAATGATTGGTATAAAATCTGGTACGACTGTCAGGTTACCCAGTTGAAGTTTGTTGATGAGCAACTGGGGGCAATCATTGATTGGCTTGGTCCCCATGGGCTGGAGAACACCCTCATATTTTTTACGGGAGACAATGGTTCCGATAGTTCTCAGATTGCGTCCAGATCGAAACTGAATGGGCCAGCGGATGCTAACACTGCGTCCGAGCCAACCGATGACCCACTCCCCCTGTCATCGGCAATAGTCAACATACAAGCGGGCAAGAATACGCTGACCGAGACGGGCCTCAATGTCCCGTTCGTTGTGGGTTATGGAATCATACCTGAAAGTCTTCGCGGAACTTCGTCCGCCGCCCGACTGACGTTTGCCGATGTTGCGGAGACAATTGTTCAGGTGGTAAAGCCAAACGCTTCTGGATATTTCGGGACATACGCAAGGGACTTCAGCGGTCTACTCGATGGGACCGCAGCGTCACAGGATGGGCTGGGGTTGGGTGCGGTTGTCGTGGCAGACTGTAGTGGCACAAACTGCAACGCAGCCGATAGTGCCGCAGCGGTACTGGACCCAGATGTGTCTGGCGATGTGTACCGGGTTCTAAGGTTTCCGGCGCGCGCTAATACGAACTGCGACTATGTGCAGAACTTGACCACTGCGAATTGGACCGAGAACCTTCGCGACTCATTAGACTCTGAAGTTGTCGCTGCACGGGCGACATTAGATGCCGCAATAACCGACCGACTTGGCGCAACTTTCGATGAGGATGCAGGGTGCTAAGAGCCATTCTCGCACTCGCCCTAATGGCTGCGCCCTCCCAGGCCAATTCGGCCTCGGAGGCAGCGCACAGGCTCGCAATGGAGAAACTCCAAGAGTCGGCCTACGAAGAGCTTCATTTCAAGTTCAGGCCACTGGCGCAGACGGATGAGGAATGGGACAGGCTTGTAAGCGTGATTTTGGAGACTTGGCACGTTGCCTACTTCACGGCCACAGGGACCGTGGACAACCGAGAAGCAGACGATCAGATGCCCTGGAAGAGTCCCGGGCTGATTTGTGACGGAGTTCGGTGATGTCCGATGGGGGCGGCGTCGACCTGTGGAAAACGCTGACGGCTGCCCTGTCGACATTATTCCTGGGAGGCGGTGCCGCATTCATTAAAACCCGAGAGAGGGTTTCCAACTTGGAGCTCAGAACATTGTCGACCGAAGACGAGGCGGCTCAGACGGCCACGAAAATCGATGAGACCCACGATAGCGTTGTGCGCCTCGAAACCATTGTCCACAAGCTCGAGGAAGACGTTAAGAGCGGCAACTCCCAGCAGCGACAGACCAACCAGAAAATCATCGACAAGCTCACGTCGATCGAGGTGATTGTGAGGTCACAGGATTGAGGTTGAAATCTCCAGAACAATTTGACCGAGACCTCCGTGAACTACTGCGGCGGGTGCCCTGGTGTTCGGTCACGTCGACCCGAAGGTCTGAGCGCAGAAACGAGGTGGTGGGAGGTTCGCCTGTGTCGAAGCACCTGCTCGGGATGGCCGCGGACCTGGTGACCGAGTCGGACGCGGGCCTCGAGCAGGCCGAGCTCTTCGCGGCCGAGCTGGGATTCTGGTCGCTGATTCACGGGGAAGGCGACAGTCGCCATCTCCACATCCAGGGGCTTCCCCCTGGAGAACCCGACCCTGTGTGGTTGGAAATGTTTGGCTGAAAGGAAAAACGATGGATCAAAAATGGATCATCAAGTCGAGGAGTTTCCTCGCGATGTTGGCCCCTCTGGCCGCTTGGGGCCTCGCCGAGTTCGGCGCCCCGCCTGGGACTGACCAGGTTGTTTCGCAGAGCGCGGAGTGGATTCTCGCAGGGCTCGGACTCGTTGCCTACGTCCTACACTGGCTGCGGCCCGATGGCGCCCAGGCGACGATCCTGCCGCCCAAGCAGTGACGGGGTGGGCAATAGCGGTGGCGGTGCTGATCGGATTCGTTGTGGCTGCAAACGCCGGATGGATTCGATCGGCCCGGCGCCAGGGAAAATTGGAGGGGGAGGCCGATGTGTCTTCGCAGAGAACAATTCTTTCGCGGGCTGCTCTCGCTGAGCTCTCAAGACCGCTGCTTCGTGGCCGCGCTTTGGCTGATCGGATGCGTAGGCGCCGTGGGGTGTTGCACAACTCCGACTCCGACTCCGATCCCACGTTGCCCGGAGCCGAGTGATGAAATGCTCGTCGAGATTGTGGAGGGCTCCGTTCCACCCGCAACCCTGGAGCACCTCGCTCGACAGGAAAACATATGCTGGGCGATTCTGAGGTTGGATAGGTGAGTAGCCCAGGGGAAATACTGCTCGCCCTCCAGGCCCAGCGTTCGCGAGATCGAACGATGATCGGCATCTGGTACGCGGGCCTCGAGGAGGCTGAGCGCCTCCGCTTCGAGGAGTTCGTCGCTGCGTTCCGGGCCAACCCCGCGTACAAAATTCCTCTGCTCAAGACGGCCCTGATTGCCGACCCGGTGTTGGGTGAAGGGGGGGCCGGATTCCCGGACGTGAATGGCGAGTCTCTATCGAAATTTTTGAGGCGCGGCGATCGTGACCCGCAGCCCGACTGAAATCCTCGAGGAGGCTTCGGTTGACCCGGAGGCCAGGGCCGCTGCTCGCGAGCGAATTCAAAACCTCGAGCTGCCCGAGCCCTACCCGCCGCAGGAGAAGACCGATCGCAAGGGCATCGATATTTTGATTATCCCTGACTCACATAGTACGCCGGGGGTGCCGAACCACAGGTATGAGATGGCTGGCCGGCTGGCCGCGGACCAGGGTGTCGATTGCGTGATCGAACTGGGTGACTGGCACGAGATGGGCAGTCTCTCCTCATACGACCAGGGCAAGCAGCAGTTCGAGGGTCGCCGGTACTGGGCGGACATAGATATTGGCCTGGACGCCCGGCTTCGATTCCGCCGAGAACTCGCCGGCCACGAGCCTAGGTTGATCGCCTGCATGGGCAACCACGAACAGCGCCTCCAAACCCTCCTAAGCTCTGAGCCCAGGTTCGAGGGAATCCTGAGCATGGAAGACTACCGCCATGCCGACCTCGGCTGGGAGTCCATCCCGTATTTGGAGACTGTCGAGGTCGCAGGAATATTGGCGAGCCATTTTTTTGTATCTGGTGTCCGCTCCATGCCTGTGGGTGGCCTCCACCAGGCAGCCAACTGTATCGCCAAAACGATGCGATCCACGATCATGGGCCACACACACACATACGATTATGCCGTTCGATCCGATCCGACAGGCCGCAAGCTCCACGGTTTGGTGGCCGGATGTTGGTTTTCGCATCGGCAAGAATGGGCAGGGCCAGCCAATTCACTATATGACAGGGCTCTGACAATCCTCAGAAATGCCCATGACGGTGAATACGACCTAGAGGTCTGGGGCCTGGAGCGGGTGCAGCAGGTCTACGGCTGATGCCCCGAGCTCGGAGGAAGCGGGAGCGGATCGCTCAGATTTTCGATTGGCTCGTCTCCGAGTTCCCAACCCCGATGCCCGTCGACCTCAAGATGCGGAAGCGCCCAGGGCGCCTGAAGCTCCTCGGGTGGGTTGAGCGGGACGGCCGCAGGCTGCGCCTCCACATCAACACGAGGGCCCCACTCTACGTTTGCGTCGACACCGTGCTCCATGAGTTCGGGCACGCGATGTCATGGCCGGCGAGCCGCCTCGAAAACTCGAAGCCCGACCATGACGAGACCTGGGCGCTGGCCTACGGCCGCATCTACGCCGTATACCACGACGGCGGTGGGCGCCTCCGATCGTACAGGCTCTAGGTGCAATCCTTGCTGTGGGGCGGCGGCGGTTCGGCCCGCTCAATTGCCACGCGCAGAACCTCCCTGGCCTTCTTCCAATCGTCGACCTCGGGTGCTTTGCGAACGGCCAGTGGTGCGCCCGATCGGCATAGGTATTTGATGGCGGCGCCTACAAGCCACGCCTCGCTGGAATGCTCTGTCCAGGCAGGGATGATGTCTCGGGGCTCGAATTCGGAATATGTGTAGTGGGCTGGTTCTTTGATCAGGTCGCTCATGGGTTCTCCCAAATGAATGGGGGGGCTTGCGCCCCCCCGATTGTCACTCTTCCATCCTTCTCAGCAGGAATTCTCCGAGGGCTAGAGGAGGGTAGCGGATGAGACCGCCGTCCTCGCCCAGCCGGATGAATGGTGGGCCCGCGCCGGCGCCCGCCTCCCTCCATCGATAGAGCGTTCGCTCGGAAACGCCAAGCACCTCGGCCGCTTCTGCCGGCGTGAGCAGCGGCTGGTCAGGGTAGTTGTCGGCCATCACTTCACCGACATCGACAGCCGCGTCTGGAGCTCCGCGCCATCGACCCTTCCCCCGGCTTTGATCAAGTCCTTGATCGCCGTCTTCTTCGGCTTTCGGATCTCCTCGTAGCAGCCCTCGGGCAGGAGCGCCTCGTCCGTGATCACCACGCTCGTCGCCTTGCGATACTTGATCTCGATCTGGTTGTCCGAGATGTTCGTGCCGGCCAGACCCGCGTGCTCGAGCTCCCTCTCAACGTAGCCGAGCAGGCCCTGGCTCTTGTTCGCCATCACCTTGGCCCTGGCCGACAGGATCGCGGCCTGCTCGCGCAGCGCCTTCTCGGCCAGTCGCCACTCGCGTGCCAGCTTGACCGTGTTCAACGCCTTCGTCTTGAGGTTGCCCTCGGTCTGAATGAACTGCTCCTCGAATTCCGGCAGGAGTTCGCCGGTCTCGGTGTCGAAGTTCTCCTCTCGACCGAGGTGTCTGTATTCGTCTCCGAGTTCCCATAGTTTTATTGCGGCGCTCATGCTTCACCTCCTTCTGCTTTTGCGATTTCTTCCGAAGTGGACTCGAACGGGGGCTCCACACCGAGACTCCAAGTCCGGGGAACGTCCCCTTCTTCCAGGCGTTGGATCAAATAGCGAACAGCGGTTTGAACTTCTACCTCCACATCTGCCCTAGTTGTGTCACGCAGCGGATTTTGGTGGTTGCAGTAGGCCCGCTCGTAGACAAAATTTGCAATCGCCCTGACCTCGTTTTTGGTCAGTCGGATCTTGACTACTTGATCGGCTCTCCGGCCGTGTGGGGCCGGTCCCGGTGTGTGTGCGGGCATCACTCATCCCTCCCTTCTGCCTTCGCGTTCCTGGCGTAGATCCTGGCGGTTTGAGCCTCGACCCATTCCAGAATTTTCTGGGTCTGCTCGAGGTCAGGAATGGTCTTTGCCGGGATGCCCACCGCCGCGGTGGCCTCCGACCAGGACACGGGCCCACCCGTCACCGCCTGCTTCAGCTGCGCCCGCAGACGCTGGAGTTCAGCCGCTGCGATCTCCGCAGCCTCGGCGTCATCTTCCACCGCGCCGCCCGGCGCCAAGGCCAGAGCCGCGAGCAGCGTGAAGCGCCTGTAGTAGGTGATCGCTGATCCGACCTCCTGTGGCCGGCCATCGAGGGGCAGGGGGATCTCGCTGATCTCCTGCTCACCCGTGGCCGCGTCCTTCACCACCGTCGACACGGTGACCACACCGCCATCGTTCGTGCGGATCGGCTGAGTGATAGTGATGCCCTCTCGGACGCAGGTTGCGATCACCGTGTCCAGAGCCTGCCGAAGCGACGGGTAAGTGTTGCCTCGCCCGCCCACCGAGTCGGTTTTGACCTCGGGGCCGAGCGCCGCCTGCACCGCGCCGATACGTTCGGCGAGGGTTCGTTCGTCTTTCTTCGTTGAATTCGTTGCCATGGTTTTCTCTCTCCTGGTTTTTTGGGGAATTAGAAGGGCACGTCATCGCCCGGGGCGGGCTGCACCGGGGCCGGCTGAGACGCGGGCTGGACTTCAGCCATCACCTGGTTGCCGGCTGTCATGTTGTCGAGCTTGTCGATCACGAGGTCCGTGAAAAACACGATGCGATTATCGGGCGCCCTCCACTCCCGGCCCTCGAGGTGGAACGAAATCGAAACCTGATCCCCTGCCGACAGGCCCTCCCCAAAATCGCAGTTGTCGCCGAGCAGCATAAATTTGAGCCGCGTTTCGCTGCCCGCAAAATCCGTCAAAACAATTTCGCGCTTTTTCCAACCCTTGGCGCCGACCTCCTTAGCCTCGTTGATCTGGTGAACTGTGAGATTTTCTCTGTGGTCTGCCACTTTACTCTCCCTTAGAGGAGGCCCAGGCAAACGCCCAGGCCCCCAGCCATCGCGGTGAGCAGAATTGCCACCACGAGTTCTCCAAGCCCGGTGAGGACGTTCCTCACGCGAGCTCCCTGCCGTCGATGAGCTCGACGCCCCTCTCGTCCCAGAACTTCTCGTCCTGGGGTTGCCCGAACTCCTCGACCACGCGCTTGTCGAAGCAGTCGCCGCACGCGATGGCGATTTGTCCGGCCTTCTCGTGCCGGACGAGCACCGCCTTGTCCAGGTCGAGGATCTTCTTGCACTCCGAGCAGAACATCTGCCGGGTGATAGCGAGTCGCAAAACCTCGCGATTCACGAAGTCGGCGTCTTCCTGAGTCAGAATCCGCACGCTCATGTTGTCACCTCCCTTCCGATTGGTTCATCCACTTCTCGACAAGGCGCTTTGCCTTGCGGAGGTCGCGGATCGGAGCCTGTGGGTTCAGATCATCGTCCTTGGAAGGGACGGGCCTGCGTTCGCTGCCCACGCGGCAGCCCATGCTGCGGTCGTAGATCCAGTAAATCGGGGGCCCCCCGTCGATGCGGGCGGTGCCAACCCTGATGCGGAAGTGTCCGAAGTGGTGGCCCGTGTTGCTGCGGGTCCAACCGTCTTTGGATTTCTTGGGTCTCATGGGCACCTCCTTGTTTTTGTGGGCTTACTTACGATGACAGCGTTGAAGAGCATGACCGCCCCCAGCACTTTCCGTGCGATCGCGAATAGTTCTTTTGACTCGCGCATCTTCCTTGGATCAAGAGAATGCCCCAGACGGACAATTCCCGCAACTGCCGGACAAGGGCAGCCATTCCGCGCCGTCCCCGTGGGCGTCTGCTACCTCCTCGTGCGGGAGGAGAGACCTATGGGAAAGAAACGGAGAGCGTGGTTTCGGGTGGCCGACGAGGTCGCCTTTGAGGCTCTAAGCAACGATCAACTGGCCTGCCTCGTCCGGCTGATGGCGCTGATGAACACGCGCTGGGCGAGGCTGGGGCTCGACGGGGAGGCCGCTGGGCGGATCTCACTGGGCCTCGCCGAGCTCTACCTGGTCACCGGCAAACACCGAAAAGATGTCGCTCTCAAGCTGCTTGAGTCGCTCGCCGAGTCGACCGGGCTGGAGGTTGGTGGCTGCGAGGTGGCTGCGAGGTTGCAGCCAGGTGGCGCGCAGGTGGACGCCAGGTGGCGCGCAGGTGACGGGCAGGTGACCGAGATAATCTGGTCTAAGTATCCGGTCTTCCAAGGAATGGTGTCCCCTACGCCCCCGCAACCTCCCCCGCCCCCTCCCCCGCAACCTCAAGAGAGGGAAAAGCCGCCCAAAAAGTGGCCCAAGTGGCGGGGTGAGTTTCCCGATCCCGTCCCGGCAGAACTCCGCGAGGAACTTCTGGCGTGGGCCAGCCGTGGCGCCTCAACACCCGCCGGCCGGGTCTACCCCACCGAGCAGGATGTCGACGCCGGCATCGAGGGGCTCGGCCTTTGGGCCAAGGGGAAGGGCGAGCGGAAGAAGTGCTGGGCCTCGGCCCTGAAGAAGAGCATTCGAGAGGATCACATCAGCGGCCGAAGCCGCAGGGGGAGAGAAAATGTCACAGATATCATCGGCGACATCGAGCGATCGATCGACAGAAGCGAAGGAGCGGGTCCGAACGATCGGGCGCCTCTTCGTCCGCTTCGCCTCGGGGCGGGCGGACACGCGGCAGGCGATTGAGGTGTATCTCCAGGACACGGCGGACATCCCGCAGGCTTGGCTGATCCCGGCGTTGGATTCGTTCAAGAACGATTTTAACAGGCAGTTCGTCCCAACCGTCAGCGAGATCAGAACACGAGTCGCTCAGGGATTCATGGCCGAGGTCCGCGAGATCCGCGGCATCGCGCCCGGCGCGCAGACCACAGCCGCTCTCGACGTGACCCGAGTGATCGAACGGATCACGGTTGAGGCGCCCTCGGGGCCCGATCAACTGCGGGAGCTCGAGGGGCAGAAGCGACTTAAAATGATTGGGGGTAGTTGATATGAGAATCACATACTGGCCGGGCGACTTCATGACCATTACGGTGATCGAGCACGGGGAGAACCGCGGAAACAACTCCGACCGATTTGAATTGGTTCTGCGATCTCAGCAGGAAATGACGGTGAGTGTTGGTAACGCGGAAGAGCGCCAAAGGAGGGATCAGGTCGCGGAAACAGACGAGCTGTCGCTGACAATTGTGGGGCCGTTGGAGTGGCGAGAGTTCTTGGAATCCATGCGAGCGATCTGCAAGCAACTGGGGGGTGTGGAATGAGTGGACGAGTGGGTGCGGGGATCGATGCCGCCTTGGTGCAGCCTACGGCGGACACTACGAGGCCGTGGAGTAACCGGGGACCCGTAGACTGCGTGTTCCCCTCGGGCGAGTTGCCGCCCGCGGCCTCCCCCGTTTTCCGCAGGGGGTGGTTGGCCGGAGCCCGCTATGTGCTCGAAGCCCTGGAGGCCGGCACACCCGTCACCGAGGTCAACATCGTTGTCGACGTTGTTGGGGCAGAGGCAGAACCTAAGAGGCGTAGATTCTCCAGGAGGAGCCTGTGAATGGCTTGGCTGTTTGTTCCGGGATTGGAGGACTCGAACTCGGACTCCGAATCCTCTGGCCCGGATTTCGCACCGTCTGTCACATTGAGCGGGAAAGCTACGCAGCGGCCACTCTCGTGGCGAGGATGGGCGAGCAGGCCCTGGATCAAGCTCCTGTCTGGGGTTCGCTTTCCGATTTCGACGGTAAACCGTGGCGCGGCCGAGTGGATTGCATCGCTGGAGGAATCCCCTGCCAGCCGTTCAGCTTGGCAGGAAAGCGTCATGGCCTCGCCGATTCGAGGTGGCTCGGTTCAGACCTCCTCCGGGTGGTCGATGAAATACGAGATCCAGCCAGGAGGCTCATCATCGTCCTGGAGAACGTCCCAGGGTTCGCTGTGGCCGGAGGACTCGACAATATCCTCGGAGGCCTGGAGGACATTGAGCCAGGGGGGTGGCGTTCGGAATGGTTGTGCATACCCGCGTCAGCCGTGGGAGCCCCGCACAAAAGGGCTCGCTTCTTCGGGCTCTTCGTGGCAGACGAACCAGTATCCAACGCCGAGCGCGACGCCCTATGGGTCGAGTCAGAACGAGGGGAAGGTTCCGCACAAGCGTCCATCGGCGGGGACGCCGAGCCTCGACAACTGGGCGCGGAACATTTGGCCGACTCCTCGGGCGATCACCGGGGGCGCGGAGAGCGCGGAGCGGAAGCAGGAACTGGGCAGGACCGAGAGCGGGGGGGGCGACCTGCAAGCGGCGGCGAAGCAATGGCCGACGCCCAGGGCGCAGGACTCCTACGAGAGGAGCAACTGGAAGACCGTCGAGAGAGCGCACAGAGGCGAAGCCCAGATGACGCTGACCCGCTTCGTGAGAGGGAAGGCGACGGAACAGAAGTGGCCGACTCCCACAGCCAACGATGCATTCGGGAGCGGGAGTCGGAACGCGGAGGGGAGCAAAGCGCACGCGGGCGTGAGCCTCTCGGACAAAGTTCTGACCGGCGATTCGCGTGGCCGCCAGGGCCGGGTGACGCAGACGGATGGCGAGAGTGGATCGCTCACGGCGGGCCGCCGCCAACGCTTGAATCCGAACTTCGTCGAGGCTCTGATGGGACTCCCAGCGGGCTTCAGTACGCCAACGATAGGCTGCGGTGCCTCGGCAATTCGGTCGTACCTCTCCAGGCAGCGGCGGCTGTTGGCGAACTTGCTAGGCGGCTAGATGAAAATCATAGATTCTCCAGGAGGAGCCGATGAGCAGCCAGGAGCGGACATTCGGGCCTTCGTATGACGCCGAACTGGATGGCGCCCGCATTTCGACGCAGATGGGTTCAATTCTGGCATTCATGTTGCGGCGCCGAGGGTGGGTGACGTTGAGGGACGTTGCCCTGGCGACCAATGCGCCAGAGTCGAGCGTCAGCGCGCAATTGCGACACCTGAGAAAGCCCCGTTTCGGCGGATACGATGTGAGAAAGCGGCGGCGGGCTGGGGCGGGAACCTGGGAATATCATTTGTCGGAACCGTTTCGTCTGACGCCGGATAAGGAGTAGGTGGTGAGAAACAGGAACGATCGAAGGGAGTATCTGGCTTGCAAATGCCACCCAGGCCACGCCGGCCACAACTTCACGCCTGATCTCGTCTGCGATTGGTCAGAGTGCGGCCGATCGTGGTTTTCACACCAAAAAGACCCGCGGCCCTGCCCTGGCGGGGTGAGGATCAGGAACCGCGGAGAACGGGAGGAACCGAGGTGATTGAATTTTCGATCGAGGGCATCCCCGTGCCCCAGGGGTCGATGAAGGCGATCAGCGTCAATGGCCGAGCTCGGGTTTTTCACAACTCCGACAAGAAGCTCCGAGCCTGGAGGAACGGGGTCGCCCACGCCGCCTCGATGGCCCTCGACGGGAACCCAGGATATGACGAACCCGTGAACGTCTGGATGGAATTCCGGCTGCCGCGGCCACCGTCGACGAAGCGCGAGGCCCCGTCAGTCAAACCTGACCTGGACAAGCTGGTCCGGGCTGTTCTCGACGCGCTGGAGCAGTCAGGGGTGATCAAAAACGACTCGAGGGTCTGCTTCATCAACGCCACGAAAAGCTACGCAGAGCCCGGCACAGAGCCCGGGCTGGAGCTCGCCATCGTGAGCGAGAGAGAGGGGTTTTTGGATGACGGCGAGGAAGAAACAGTGCACTGACGTGGCCCGGCCGAGCCAATGGTTTTCGGCGAAATGCGATTGCGGATCGTGCCAATCCCTACCTCCCCCGCCCGGTGTAAAAAGGGTTGAAAAAATCGTGGAGGTGGAGGTTCATATCTGCCCAAATTGCGAGGGGGAGTTTGAGCCGTCACGCCGCGAGCAACGTTGGTGTCACCGGGAGTGCGGCCGGGCCTGGAGGAGGAAGCGCGCCTCCCGATGTGAAAAAAGGCGCCGCGCCAAGGAAATTGAGCGTTTTTTGGGAGAAAGCCACCCCGATTCGACACTTCACTAAAAAGTGTCCGCACTTCTGGCGGTTTTGTGCGGACACGGTGTTGCACCGACCCCACAGCAACTGATACGGATTGAGGGGAGGGGCCCCGCAACTCTCTCTCCTGATTGTGCGTGGTCGAGATTTCTCCCGCGCTGTGGGGCCCCTCATCCTGGGGGGGTGGACTCTGCCGGCAAAGCGTGGGCGACCGTCGAGTTTTAGCGATGCGACAGCCAAGGGAATATGCGATCGGCTCGCCGCGGGTGAGTCGCTGCGTTCCATTTGCTCCGATGCGGCGATGCCCTCGAGGCAGACGGTCATCTGGTGGGCGATGGGGGAGCGCGGGGCCCCGAAATCCTTTGTTGACCACTACGCGCACGCACGAGAGGCCGGCCTGCTCACCTGGGCCGACGAGATCCTCGAGATTGCAGATGACTCGGCCGACCTAGAGTCCGGGCCCGCCGTCCAGGCCGCTCGGCTCCGTGTCGACTCGCGGAAGTGGCTGCTCTCAAAGTTGATGCCGAAGCAGTTCGGCGATCGGCTGGGCCTCGAAGGGCCTGGTGGCGAGGCCGTCCAGATCAACGTGATCTCCGCGATCCCGCGGGCGCCCGGAGACCCCAAGCCATGAGGGTCGAGAACATCGACATCGGCTACTCCCCGCGGCCCTGGCAGATGCAGATCCACGCCGAACTCGCGAGGTTCAGCGTCCTGGTGGTGCATCGCCGAGGCGGCAAGACGGTGCTCGCGGTCAACTCCCTGATCCACGCAGCCCTGGACGATCAGAGTGGTGCTGGCCGGTACGCCTATGTCGCCCCGCTGCTCAAGATGTCGAAGGCCGTCGCCTGGGACTACTTCCGCCAGTTCGCAGGGAAGGTGCCGGGCGTTATCTTCAGGGAGTCGGAGCTCCGAGTTGACTTCCCCAACGGTTCGCGCATCCGCCTGTACGGGGCCGACAACCCTGACTCGCTCCGCGGCATCAAGCTGTCCGGGGTCTGCGTCGACGAGGTCGCGCAATGCCCACCCGAACTCTGGGGCGAGGTTCTGCGCCCTGCCCTGGCGGATCTGGCGCCGGCCTCCTGGGCCCTCTTCATCGGGACGCCCAAGGGCGTGAACCTCTTCAGTGAGCTCTATCAGTCGGCGATCACCGACGAGAGCGGCAACTGGTACGCGGCGATGTGGGATGTAGACCGCACGAGCGTGATCGATCCGATCGAGCTCGAGGATGCCCGGCGAACCATGTCAGACGCGCAGTATCGCCAGGAATTCCTCTGCGACTTTTCGGCCAGCCAGGACAACACGCTGATCACGATCGACATCGTGTCCGAGGCCGTGCAGAGACACATCAACGATGAGGCGTGGCTCGAGGGATTGCCCAAGATTATCGGGGTCGACGTTGCGCGATTCGGTGACGATCGCTCGGTTATCCAGAAGCGTTGGGGCCATCACGCCTACGAGCCAGGCGTACACACCAAGATCGACAACATGGCTCTCGTGGGTCTCGTGGCCCAGGAGTACAACGAGTTCAAGCCGGATGCGCTGTTCGTCGACGGTGGCCGCGGGGAGGGTGTGATCGATCGGCTACGCCAGCTCGGCTACCCGGTCATCGAGGTGCAGTTCGGAGCTCGGGCGAGCAACGATGCCCACTTCACAAACAAGCGCAGCGAGATGTGGGACGGCATGAGGGCCTGGCTTGAAGCCGGCGGATGCCTGCCTAACAACCGACACCTGAAGCAAGACCTGAACACGCCGACCTACTCGTTCGATCAGTCGAATCGCATGGTGCTCGAGAAGAAAGAGAGCATCAAGAAGCGCGGGCTTCCGAGCCCTGACCTGGGCGATGCCCTGGCACTGACGTTCGCGTTCCCCGTGCGCGTCAAACCGAAGTTCGATGGACCGCAGCCCGCAGACTCGGCTCAACTCAAACATGAATACGACCCGTATGCGGAGTCGGCGATGGGGGCAGCGTAATATGCCGTACGACGATGGTGGGATGAGAGACTGGCAGGCGGAAAGGGATTACGACTGGGGTGTGACCGACGCCCACTACATCGATCAGGTAGCCGGTAATTTCAGACATCCGTTCCGGGGTCAGTACGTCCAGCAGGGGCAGGTTGATGCATACGACCTAGCCCTCTCTGCCTACTATTTCTCGGGTGCGGGGAATAGATACGAATACGACAGCTATGAGCACGGTCGCGAGGCACGGGGCGCCAATCTCGTCGAGCGCGCACCGCTTGAGGGTATGTGGGATGACCCCTACTGGGGTGAGCTTGACGAAAACGGCGTTCCCCAGAGAATTTTCGCCTATATGTTCGGCGCCGAACTGGACCCAGGGTTCGAGTCGGAGCGTATGTACACGCCCGAGGATATGTACGGCCCGCCCAAGAACTTCCAGGCAACCAGCACCACTCCGGGGGGCGGCCAGCACGCCCAACAGATGCCGTATTCAGAGTTCACGAGTGAGGGCGACATAGTTGGGGGTGGTGCCCTGCTCCAGGATGCGTTTTTGACCAATGAAAACTTTGAATTGCAGTATGACGCAACCTTTATAGAGAACACCGGCACGGGCTGGGGGGCCGACCCAGGGGGTGCCAACCTCTACGCGACAAACGATATTCTGGCGCCCAACACCCCTATGGACTGGTACAGGGCCCAGAACCCGACCGGGGCGGGAGCCTATAACCCAACCAACCTTGCCGGCTGGTTCCAGGGCTTGGCACTTCAGATGAACGTACAAAATGAGCAAGAGTATTGGAATATGCTCAACTTCACGTCCGGCGGGGAACAGGATCCCAACAATACCGGGCTTTCACTCGCGCCGGGGTATGGCGCGTCCCATGGCGCGTCATCGTCCTATTACCAAGATTGGCGTGGCAAGCCCCGCCCAGACCAGTACCTCCTCAATAAACAAGGCGACAAGCAATTGCAAGGAAAGTCTCCTGTCACGGGCGATGACGTATGGTTTTTCACGGGCCATGCCCCCGGATCAGATTTTTATAACGCCACCGCGTTCGGGGTGGGCGCCGACATCATCCCTGGCTACCAGGAACACTACGTTGGCGGCGCATACACGATCGGCGGGGGGGTCGCAAAGCGATGGTACGATGACGCCTGGAAACGAGACGGGAGCGGTGATATTTACGACAGTTTGGTCGACATGGCCGAATACCCCGAAAATGCCCATTGGGCCACTTCGCCAGCAAACCCCGCAGACTTCTACCCGGGATATGATTTTGTCCCCTCCGACCCCTCCGACCCCGTCGATGCCCGAAACCGAGACTCCGGGGTGGGCTTTCGACAGCGTGATCTATCGGGCAGGCTGATCACGCCGCGCCGGCAAGACATCCCCATGACGCCAGGAAGGCGAGCCTCGCGAAAGGCAGAGGAGGGTCTCCTCGAGTCATACTTCGGCGGATCGCTGCTCGGGGGTGGAGCATGAGCACCCCCATCCCGGCGAACTACGCAACCTCCCCCGCCGTCAGTGGTGGGGCCACTACATCCCGCAGAGCTCTGTGCGAGGCACGCCTTAACTCCCTAGAGAATGAGCGCGAGTCCTGGCTGCCCCACTGGCGGACGCTGTCCGATTTCATCCTGCCCCGTCGCAGTCAGTACCTGAACAAGAAGAAGCAATGGAACCAGGGCGGTCAGTTCAACACAAAGATCGTCGACTCGACGGCAACGCTCGCAGCCCGCGTCCTCACCAGCGGCATGATGTCTGGGCTGACCAGCCCGGCTCGGCCCTGGTTTAGGCTGACCACGCCAGACCCGGACATGAAGGATAGGCCCGAGGTGAGGGAGTGGCTCTACCTTGTGGAGTCGCGGATGTACGAGACGTTCGCGAAGTCGAACCTCTACACCACGTTGCCCGTGCTCTACACCGAGCTCGGGGTGTTCGGCACGGCCGCGATGCTTGTCGAGGGTGACCAGAAGAACATCCTGCGCTGCCGACCATACACGATCGGCGAGTATGTGCTGAGCCAGGACGATAAGCGCCAAGTCGACACACTCATGTCGACGGCAGGGATGACATCCACCCAACTCGTGCAGCAGTTCGGCGAGGAGGCTGTGCCCGAATCAATCGTCGCCCAACACAATGCCGGCACCGGCCAGCAGACGTGGCACGAGGTGGTTCACGTCATCGAGCCCAATGAGGAGATGGGCGCCGGGCTGGACTACGGCAACCAGAATATGCCCTGGAAGTCTCTGTACTTTCTCAGGGGCGACTCCACCAAGGAGTACCTCCTCGAGTCAGGGTTTCAGACGTTCCCGATCCTCGCCCCGCGTTGGCAGACATACGGGAGCGATGTCTACGGATCATCGTGCCCGGGCATGGAAGCGATCGGAGACATCAAGGCCCTGCAACTTGAGCAGAAGCGGAAGGCCGAGGCCATCGACAAGATGGTGAAGCCTCCGATGAACGCTCCATCGAGCCTGATGAACCAGGGTGCCAGCATCCTGCCCGGCGACATCAACTACCACGACATGGCGGCTGGCGGCATGACCCTGACCCCGACCTACGAGATGAACTGGGACATCCGGCCGCTCATCCAGGATATCGCCGAGAACCAGAGCCGTATCAGCCGGGGATTCCACGAAGACCTCTTCATGATGCTCACCCACTCAGACCGCCGGCAGATCACGGCTCGTGAGATCAATGAGCGCCACGAAGAGAAGCTGTTGATGCTCGGGCCCGTGCTTGAGCGACTGATCGATGATCTTCTCGATCCGCTTATCGACCGGGCGTTTCACTTGATGGTCAATCACCCGAACCAGATGATTCCCCCTGCACCTGAGTCGCTCCAAGGCCAGGAACTGAAAGTCGAGTACATCTCGATCTTGGCTCAGGCGCAGCGGGCAGTCGGCGTTCAGGGTATTGAGCGGATGTGGGGCACGGCCTCTCAGATCGCCCAAGTGGCCCCGCAAGTCCTGGACAAGATGGACGCGGATCAGTCGATCGACGAGCTGGCGGATATGTACGGAGTGCCGCCCACGATCGTCCGATCAGATAAAGAGGTCGAAGAGATCCGCGAGCAGCGCGCTCAGGCTCAGGCTCAGGCTCAGCAAATGGAAGCCCAACGGGCACAGGCCGAGACGGCGAAGATCATGTCGGAGACAGAGCTCAGCGGTAACACCGCGGCATCGGCTGCGGCTGATGCGAGGCAGGTCACAGGAGCAGGGCCCTGATGGCGAAGAAGCGAGACAACGCAGCCAACGTCGAGTCGATCACTCGCACCCGAGACAGGGTCGATGATGAGAGAGCTCGGGCAGAGGCCGGATGGCGCGATGCCATGAAGAGTGAGAACGGTCGCTTTGCCCTCTGGAAGTTCCTCGAGGCAATGGGGCACAGGGGTACGGCCTTGGCCGCGGACGATCGTTCGACTCTCATCCGGGCTGCGAGACAGCGTGTAGCCGTCGAACTCGATGGAATTTTGAAGGCAGCCTGCCCCGAGGATCGGGCGCAGATGATTGCCGAAAACGAAGAGGGGTTCTAGATGAGCGAAGCAGTTGCATCCGACTTCACAGGACCGGCGCCCACGGGCCCGGAGGTTGCGGCTGAGCCCGCAGCGGAGATGCCCCAGGCCCCAGCGCCTGGAGAGGGCGGCGCCCCCGAGGCCGGCGGCACGCCCGATGTTCCCCCTCAGATGGATGACCCCGGAGATGTCGACATCTCTGGAATGATGGAAGGCAACGAGGTGGCACCGCCGCCTCCTGTCGATACACCCGTAGACGGACAGCCCGTCGCGGATCAAGGCGTACAGGCGAGTGAGGGTGAACAACCCGGAGGCGATCCCAATCAGCAGGGCTCTGTCACTCCGGGCACGTTCGCAGAATTCACGCTGCCAGACGGGTATCGAATGCTGGAGGGTGCGGAAGGTTCGCACTTCATCAAGCACGCCGCCGAGCATGGGCTGACGCAGGAACAAGCGCAGGCCCAGATCGATTTCGATGCCCAGCGCGCACAGAGACTGAGCGAGCAATTCCAGAGTCAGAGGAAGGTGCAAGCACAGGCTCTACGCCAGGAACGCATGGAACAAATGCGGAACGATCCTGACGTTGGCGGCACGGCGACCAAGCTCAAGGAGAGCATTGGTCACTTCAACTCAGCAGTCCAAGAGCTCGGGGGTCAGGAGTTGCACAACTTCCTGATGAAGACCGGGCTCGCATTCGAGCCGTTGATCGTGAAGACGTTTGCTCGGGCCCACCAGGCACTCGGGGAGTCAAAGACCCTGGGCGCCAGCCGGCCTGCGGCGTCAGAGCGATCAGTCGAGGAAAGGCTCCTCGGTATCGGTCTCAACTGACTGCACGCATTCGCTGAAAGGAAATCAACATGGCAACGATCGGAGTGAATTATCCGACGTATCTCGATGTCGCCAAGCGCACCGACCCCACAGGTCAGATCGCCGCGATTGTCGAGATCATGAGCCAGTACAACCCGATGATCGTCGACGGGATGGCTCTCGAGGGAAACCTCACAACGGGGCATCGCTCCACGCAACGGACGGGACTCCCGGCCGCAACGTGGCGCCTGCTCAACCAAGGTGTCGATTCGACCAAGAGCACAACGGTCCAGGTGGATGACACCTGCGGATCGCTCGAGGCTTACGCCGAAGTCGACAAGGCGCTGGCGAACCTGAACGGCAACTCGGCCCAGTTCATGGCCTCGGAGGACTCCGCGTTCCTCGAGAGCATGAGCCAGACGATGGAGTCGACCACGTTCTACGGCGACACCACCTCGGACCCCGAGCAGTTCCTGGGCCTCCAGCCCCGGTACAACGCTCTGGGCACCGACCCCACGGCCTCGACCTACAACGTGATCGATGGTGGAGCGACGGGGGGCAGCGCCGACAAAACGTCCGTATGGATGGTGACGTGGGGTCCGAACGCAACCCACTACATCTACCCGAAGGGCACTCGTGGCGGTTACGAGCGCAACTTCCTGGGTGAGTGGACGCTCTCGGATCGCGATAACAAGAACTTCCAGGGCTATCGCACGCACTACAAGTGGGCGATCGGTATGGCTGTCAGAGACTGGCGGTCGACGGTTCGCATCGCGAACGTGCCCACGGAGGGTACGTCCTCGGGCGAGACGCTTGACTCCAACTACGCATTCGAGGAGTACCTCGCGAAGGCGCGGCACCGCATGAAGAAGGCGGGCGGCAGGACGGTCCTGTACTGCAATCGCGAGACGATGACCTTCCTCGATATCCGAGCGCAGGCCAAGTCGAACGTGTACCTCCAGCGCGGCGAGTGGGCGGGTCAGGACGTTCTGTTCTGGCGAGACGTTCCCCTCCGCGTCACCGAGGGACTCACCAACACAGAGGCTTTGGTCTCCTAGTAGGGGCCCCAGGAAGGAGCAAACCATGTACCAAGATTACGAAATGGAGTTCTCGTCCGCGCAGGATCTGTCGCAGCAGACAGGCACCTACGCGAGCACGAACGTCATCGACATCGGTAGCGGAAACACGGCCAAGAATGTTGGGTCTGGTTCCCCGATCACGATCGTTGTGACCGTTACGGAAGCCTTCGCTTCCGGCGGTTCTGCGACGTTGACGATCCAGCCGTTCGTCAACGACACGGCCAACAACACGTCGCCGTCAATTCTGGTGTCATCTCCCCTGTTGGCAATGGCCGACCTGCCGCTGGGTGCCGAGTACACCTACACGCTGCCCGCCCTGAGCGAGCGGTACAAGTCGGGTATGCGGTATCTGGGGGTCAACTACATCATCGCGACGGCGACCACCACCGCAGGTGCGGTCGACGCCAGGGTGACAGTCAACCCGCAGACCAACGGCTAGGGGCTAAGTGATGGCGCAGAGACGAGTGAAGCTGATCCAAAAGGTTTGGGGCGACCCCACTAACGTGGGACGCAACCGACTGTGGCAAGCCGGGGAGGAGTTCTCGACAGAGATCGAGGGACTCCCCGGCCACATCTACACCTACCTGGACGATCAAGGCTCGCCCGCCTCTGCGCCTGAGCTCCAACCCGGCATATCGATGGCCGACCTTCAACTCTCACAGGTGAGGGTGAGGGACGCCCTCGAGAAGCTGGATCACGATGACGATTCGCACTGGACCGCTAGAGGTCTGCCGCGGATGGAAGTCCTGAACCGGCTGATCGAGGGCGGCATCGGCGCCAACCAGAATGACATCCGCGCAGCATGGCCCGGATTCAGCCGAGAGCCAACGCGGAGGGATTAGTCAATGGCTACCCAGGTCGATGTATACAACCAAGCGATGGGCAAGATCGGCCAGCAGAGGGTGATCACCTCACTCGGCGAAAACTCGGTCGAGCGTATCCAGTGCGAACGATTCTACGATGTTGCCCGGCAGGGGAGCCTGCGAGACTGGGACTGGTCATTCGCCCGGAAGTTCGAGGCACTCCAGACAGCAATCGGGACTACGAATAATACGGCGTGGACATACGAGTACGCATACCCCGCCGACTGTCTCGCGCCGCGAAGGATCAAGAGCGGGGAAGAGTCTACAATCCCCCACCCCCCGAACATTGAGACGATCCCTTTCGAGGTCGCGACTGCGACTGGGTATCGGGTGATCTACTCAAACGAGGCATCCGCGACACTCGTCTACACCTACGACCACACGGACCCCACTACATGGACGAGCGACTTCGTCGATGCCATCAGTTGGAAACTGGCGTGGTATCTCGCCGTGAGTATTGCCGGCAGCGAAAGGTGGTCCGCGCTCGCGGTAAATGGGTACGCCTTGTCGATCGGTTCTGCTCGGATCAATAACATCCGAGACGAGCGCGGCCGGCTCGACCGGGACAAGGACTCGGACTACGGGTCGATCACCCAGGAGCGGTTCTAGTTTGCCGACGCATCCTCTTGAGCAGACCTCGTTCACGGGGGGCGAAATCTCGGATCTTGCCCGAGCTCGTGTTGATATGGACAGGTACAAAGCCTCTCTGAAGACGGCCCGGAACACCAAGATCCACGTCCAAGGATCGATCTCCAATCGCCCGGGCACTCTGTTTGGTGGGGCCGCGCATCCTGTCCATATGGACCCGGCATCAGCTTCCGCCCAAGCGGTGCTCGTTCCGTTCGTCGTATCCGAATCCCAATCCTATGTTCTGGCCTTTTCGCACAAGGTGGCCCAGGTGTGGCATTCGGCGCCGGGCGGTACGCCACTCCCATTGGCGCGATCGGCAGCAGACAGCCCGAAGGTAATAGGAGCCACCCAGCAAGGAGCGGATCTACTCCTGGAACTCGACAAAGATCACGATTTTGCTCACGGTCAAGACGTGTTCATACAGGGCGCTACGGGGGATTGGGCGGCGGTAAACTCTGACGCCAATGGTGCATATCCGAGATACACAGCCGAACTGGTAGAGGATGGTACGTTGGGAAGCGTGTCCCTGGATAGCTTCTACGCAGGGAACGCGCTTACCCCACCTGCGTTCAACTTTGACCACGCCGCTCTCGCCACTGACGGGGTGGTGCTATACGACCAACTGGACGTTTGGCTTTCGGGCGCCTTGGGGCAGCCCGCAGCGACCCTCGCGTGGCAGCAACTCATCGGGGGAGATGGGGTCGCTTCCGTTTTCCCCACTCGGTACACGATGAATCTGTACTACGTCTCCACAGACAACTGGTCTGCCGAGCTCGTGTTCCCGGGGTGCAGCGCCCCCGGCCCCCCACTCGCTGTCGCCGCAGAGCACATATCGGACTGGTCGATAGGGGACAAAAAAATATTCCCATCGGGCGCAACCTCACCACAGACCCTCACGGGCGAAGCCGGCAACAATTCGCTCGTCGCCCACTTTGTAGAGAAGCGGTTCATAAAGCTATGGAATCTGAATGGGCCAGCGGCAGGAGGCGGCGCTATCGTTGGTGCAACCGTTCATGGTATCGCCCAGTTTGCTACCCCCTACACCCTGGATCAGGCACGCGAACTACAGCACGCGCAAAGCCTAGACACCCTGACGTGCGCTCACGGGGACATCCCCCCCCACGATATTTCCCGATACTCGACGCACGAGTGGTTGTGCGCGCCCAAGCAACTGATACACAGCCAATCGCCCGTCAATCTGACGGCCACCGCCGCGGGGGGCACGGGTGACTCCCACCTGTATTCGTACAGGGTGGTGGGTGTGGACGGTTTTCCGGCCTTGGCCGGTTCGGGATCCGGCGGGTACTCGGAGGCTGCCCAAGTCGACATAGGTTCCGCCACCGCTATAACCGGGCCGGGAACTCATATCACCCTGGATTGGGAAACCCCCGGCCACAAAAGGTGGTCATACGTCCACATATTCCGGCACGATCCAACCACGGGTTCGTATGTCTTCCACGACGAGGTGGACGGCGATGACGGCACATACGACGATGAAACCGCGGTTTCGGGGGGCACCGTGGCGGGCCTTTCCCAAGTAGGTATCCGCGACCAGTACACCCGAGACGAGTTCAACTTTATTAGCGCAGGCAACTACCCAAAGACGGTGAACTACAACAACCAGCGGCTGATGTTGGCTGGGACAGACAAAGAGCCAGAGCGTGTCTGGCTGAGTCGAGTCGGAGACTTCACTCAGTTCAACCTGAGCGCCAATGTCTCAGACCCATCGGGCGCTATCCAGTTTGATCTCGCCGTCAGTACGCGACTGAGTAGGATTTTCTCCAGCGTGGCGCTTCAGCAGTTGATACTACTGACGGACGCCGGGGAGGTGTCTGCCGGCGGCGGTGAGGGGTTCGCATCCATGAGCCCCTTAGTGGGCGGGCTGACGCTTTACCCGCAGTCCTACTACGGGGCCAGCCCCGGTGTGATGCCCGCGCTGGCCGATGACTCGGCGATATATGTTCAGCGCAAGGGGGGCGCCATCCGTGACATCCGATACAAGGCGGATGGCCTTGCCGGCGCGGCTTTCGGGTCTAGGGAGCTCAGCGTGCTTTCCTCTCACCTCCTGGAGGGCGAGACGGTCCTGAGCCTCGCTTTTGCTGACTCCCCCGACGCTGTCGTATACGCCGTTCTAAGCAGTGGGGCGATGCTCGCGATGACCTACTCGCAAGAGCACGGCATTGTGGGCTTCAACAGGTGGGACACGGGTGGCATCAGCTTTGATGGACTCAGCGGAGTCGCCCAGGACGATAAGTTCCTGAGCGTGGCCGTGATACCAGAGGGCGAAGAGAACGGCGTGTACGTCACTGTGCTTCGGTATCCGCCCTCGTCAGACAACAAACTCCATGACCCGGCCACCGCCAAGGTATTCATAGAGCGGCTGGTGGTGAACCCCACAGACAGGGGGATAGGCTTCCACAACCACCTTGACTGTGGGTTCAGATACTCAGTACCCATCAGCTCGGACATAACCGGCGCCCGGATAGACGGGGGCTCCTACTATATTCTACAGACGGCCGGCAATGGGGGCCCAGTTCTCGTTGGCACGCGGGTAGACGTTTTTGAAAAGTCAGGTGTTCGGGCGAGCCGCAATACGTCACCCGAAGCCTACGGGCAGTTCGCAGTTCTCGGCACCCAAAACATAGGAGGCGAGGATTGGTCTAAACTTGGGACACCCGGCCTCGAGGCGTTGGGATCGCCACCCGCCAAGGTAGATATACTTGACCTAGAGGTTCGGTTCCCCGTTACTTCGATTCCCCCCGAATACGTCACCCATGCAGGTTCTGGCTGGAGGCCCTCTGGGACGTATGGGGTTGTCGCCAATGGCGAATACTACGAGGCTCAAGACCCCGCGGATGCGTTGCCCTCACCCAGCGGGAACATTCACACCGCCCAGGCTCTGAGGGATGTCGACACGCAGGTGATCACCACCAGCGCCTATGCCGGCCTTTTCCCCGACAAGAGTGATCCCATTATTACCCCAGACGGGCAGAGCGTTATCTTCGTTATGAAGGGGGCCTATTTCGCCGAGACCATATACAGGGTTCCCATAGATGGGGGCGCCTATACGCAGCTATCGTACCCCATGCAGGGCAGCGATACTTCCCCCGCCATCAGCCCGGACGGAACCAAAATCGCGTTTGTTGCGCCCGGACACAACCGCTCGGGGGGCACCCCGCAGAGCGGGTCAGACATTTTCGTGATGGACGCGGAGCTTGGCGAGAATGCCTCAATGGCGGTCAACATAACCAACGGGAGCTCGGGTTATCACTACGGCCACCCCTCCTGGTCCCCCGATGGCTCCCAGATCGCCTTTCACCTCAACAGCTACAATAACCTTGGCACGTTTCATTACCGCATCTGGATAATGGACGCGGACGGGAATAACAAGTTCGAGGTCACCCACGGCGGCGCGCAATTGGTTGCAGGAGCCAACCAACTCAAACGCCCCGCCTGGAGCCCAGGCGGGCTTACTATCGCCTGCGACTACGAATATGCGCCCGGCAGCACGACCTGCGGGAAGATTCCCATGTGGCCGGACCCGGATCCCGCCGGCAACCAAGCCACCGGCGTAGCGGATTTTATGGCATCCTTCAACGTCCCATATATGCACCCAAGCTGGGCGCCGGATGAGGATATGGTGTTCGTTGAGCTCGACGCGGGCGGGAGCACCCAAAGCGACATCTGGGCCCTGATGGCCGATGGCTCCTTGCAATTCAAAATTCTAGGCGAGCTCGCCGATGAGACACACCCGGCCGGGGCGCCCACCAAGCCCACCGGCTCCACCAAGATGGCGTTCATCGCAGAGGTGGGCACCCCAGGATTTGTGAGCAAAGAAGTGTGTATCAGGGACGGCGGGTTTTACGGTGGCGCTGCATCCCACTTCTTCTTTGGTGAACCCTTCACGGCAGAGGTGGAAACCAATCCACTCAGGGCACGCGATATGCCGGCCACCGCGGCGACGAAGCGCGTGCCACAGGTGGGCTTCCGCGTGACCAACACTCACTCCATCCAGGTAGCAGCCGGTGGTGGTGACCCCATTGAGTGGGTGGCCGGCACGGAGGTGGTGGGCCACAACGGTGCGCTCCTGTATGACGGCCAGGGCCGGGTAGCCGTACCCGCTGGATCAGACAGGGAACAGACAGTGAAGATCACACAACCCAAGCCCCATCCGTTTACACTCTCTGGTCTATACCCAGAGATGGAGGTCGACGATGAGTGAGGAAATCTCACCATGAGCGCGATGATAGCCCTTGGTGTTCTGTCGATGGCTATGAATGCCGGGGGGAGTTTTGCTGCCGCGGCTGCCCAGAAGGCTGCCGGCGCGGCCGCGGCGAGGATGCACATACGCCAAGGCGCGCAGACGCAGAGGCGGCTGAACACGCAGGCCACCGATGTGATCCGGCAAAGCGTGGTAGCCGGGAGGAGCGCCACCCACCAGGGTGTTACCGATGTCGGTAGATACCGAACCGGCTTTGCGAGCTCGGGCGTCGATGTAGGTACGGGGACGGCGGCCTACGTCCAGCTTCGCGGAGACGAAATAGCCACGGCCGAGGTGATGGTTCTGAGAGAAAACGCCCTACGGCAGGCCGTTGAATTTAGAAAGCGGGGCGCCGAGGAGAGTGAGCTCGCCGCAATGAAGGCAAAGTACGCCCGGCAAACGGGCAACGCCGCCGCGATGGGGAGTTATTTTGAGGGGGCGTCAAGCCTGCTAAGGGGCGCTGCATCGATCGCCGGCCACTATGAAGACAGGGAAGACTAGCTAGTAGGAGGACCAAACTCGGTGAGTGTAATCGTTCCCAAATCAAGGCCCGGGGTGAGTGAACAAGCACCCGAACGGGCGCCCGTACTCGACTTCGCCGGGGCGATGCCCACTCGTGATCCTATGGCCGACGCCCTGAGCCGGGGACTGTCCGGGTTGGCTGATGTTGTAACCCTGATAGGCGAGAAACACGTCAGGAGAGAGACGGAAAGCCTCCTGATCGACGCAGAACAACAGATGATCAAAGCCTACTCCGAAGAGAAAGCTAAAAGTTCCCTCCACCGGGCCGATGGCGTTGCAGAGAGAGTATCGGAGACATTCAAAACAATAGGCCAAGACGTGACCCGGGACGCCGACCCTGTGGTCCGTAATAGATTTATGTCTCGGTGGAATTCTCAAAGCACAATCTACACCAGGGCCGCCGTGGATTTCGAGCTCGACGAACTGGATCAAGCGGAACACAATGACATCCTGGCTCGCACACAAACAGACATCTACAAGCTCAGCGAGGTTTCCCCGGAACAGCGGGTCAGCACCCTCAACGATATGGGCGGGAACATGGTCAGGAGGGCTCTCGTCAATGCCTCCATAGACGGACAGGGGCCAGAGCAGACCACGGTCGAACTCACTATGCAGGCATCGGGCTACACACACGCCTACGTCCAAATACTCGCGGAGGAATCACCCGGTAGGGCGATGCTCGAGGCCAAAAGGGGCCTGGAGAATTTTGACAAAAACCCATACGGTGGGCTTGCCAGGGCGCTCCCCCCCACCAACTGGGAAGGGAAGTTCCCCGGCAGTTACCCACCCGGCGAGGGGCGGCTTGCCAACGCGAACGTAAGGTTCACCACCGTCGAGTTAGATGGGAGGCACTACGTAATACCCTCGATGATCGGCGGCAAGTTGAGGGATACAGATACAAATGGCAGCGGCCGGCCAGACTATCTGGATTTTGCGTTGAAGGAGGGGCTGGACAACTACCCCTGGTTCTCTTCCGAAGCGGAGGCCGACGAGTGGCAAGAGGCCAACCACGGGAACGTGGATAAGGACGGTTCGTGGGGGAAGTTCACTCTAGTCCTCACCCAGAAACAATTCGACGGATTCGAGAGGGCGCTGGCTCCTCGCGTGGAAGAAGAGTCGGTGGCCGGAAGCACCAGTGCAATTTATCAGGAATACCAGAACAGCCCCGAGCAGGCATACAAGGCGGCGCGGGATACGGAGTATCCATCGAAGGTTCGCAATCGTCTCAAAAATATGTACGCGGAGGACAAGGCTGCCAAGAAAGAGCAAACAGAGCAGCATGACGCTCCCCTAGTCACCGGGATCAGGAATACGCTTGCCGTCAATCCCAGGGGGCCTAACGCCAAGGCCGCAGTCGCTAGGGCGTTTGAACTTGTTTCCAGAATCGAAGACCCCAAGGTTCACGCGGCTCAAGAAAAGCTCGTCAACCAGGCAGCCGCTGGGGAGTTGATTGTCACAGACACATTCGCCCTAGAGGATTTCAACGCCCGACTCGAGGCGGCTGGCAATGGGAGTCCCGGCGCACTGCGAAGTGCCGCCCTGACTATCCAGTCTGAGATCAACACGGTCGACCTAAACAATGACGATTACGCCGCAATGGTCGAGCGCCTTGACGCCATAATCAATCCGACGAGAGAAGGGTTCGAGTATGACGGGAAAAATGGGTGGAAAAGAATCGCGGGTGTGGGTGTCACGGCCTCGGACCTCTTCGGCAAGAAACCCAAGAATGACACCGAGCGGAGGAAGAAAGATAACTTCGAGAGAAGTGCCCAGGCGGCACTCCTGGCCGAACACATGACCGGCGAGCTCAACCCCGAGAGGGCGCGGTTGGTTGTGTCAGAAGTGGCTAACGGATATGTCGACACTCACCCGCAATGGTTTGGACGCACAGAGGAGAGACACCTCACATATGCAGAGGTGCTGAGTGGGGGGTCAAGGGAAACCTCCACAGTGGGTAAAGTCGGAGAAATTCCTGGCCTTATCTCAAAGCAAATTCATTACGAGGCTGGGCACACTCGGACACCTTCTATCGATGATATATCGCTGCACATCAACGGAGTGTGGAACAGGCGTATCGAATTTGGCTTGGAGGCATCCGAAGACATCGGTTTTGCTCCGGCCGCGTTCGTAGACGAGTACTACGCCGAGGCAGAGATGGCCGAGTCAAGGCTCATCCCGTCAAGGCTGAATGAAAAAGCGCGGACGCACATCTCTAGTATGCTCGGCATCCCGATAGGGAAGCTCCAACAAGACAGTGTGGAGCGGTACATCGAAAAGGCATGGGCACAGACCCGCGCCGAGGCAGACAACGTCTGGGGCGACTCGGCTGCTCCTGACGTGTTCTGGCTGAACGCGCACTTCGATGCCATAGAGGGCCCGCGTTCGACCCCTGCCCCCGAAGCGCGAGGCGCATTTGGCCGGCGAGGTGGGAGAGTGTATGGCCGATAGCGAGTACATCGCCGGGTTCTCTGGTGTGTCCCCTCTCCCCGAGGAGGAGGAGGAGGAGACTCCTAACCCCGTCGACGCCATTACCAAATCCTTCCTGGTCCCTCTTGACCCAAAGGTGACCAAGATCGGTGCGCCCACCCGGCAGTCCGCTTCCCGCGCATTGGCTTCCACCGCATCGCTTGACCATGAGAGGGAGAGGCTCTCTCAAGAGGTGGCAAATCGTACCGGGCTTCCGAGATCGGCCGTCTACGCAGATCCCGAAGCGGCCGATACCGAATACTCAAGGCGGCTCGGACTCAATCAGATGGGCCCCGGCGCTCAGACCTTCTACTCGAATCCAGAGAACGCGGCCCAGTTCCCTGGAGAAATCGATGCCGTCAACCGACTTGAGAGCGTGGTCCCCGTGGAGCCCGTGGACTGGGCGCCAGATGACATAGACCGCACAGTCGGAGAGTGGTTGGGGGCCATTCCAGACTCCTTTGTGTCCGGCGTGGATATGCTGAAGTTGTCCCAGGTGGGGCTTGCGATGAGGCATGGCACCGGCCCGCTCACAGACGCAGAGAGTGCGGCCGTTGCTGCGCTCAACGTGCAGGGCCCGGCCCATGAGTTCAGCGGGGCAGGGTGGGGAAGCCTCGAGGCCGTGAAGATGGTTCCGCTCTCGCTTTACGCGGCCCAAGAGGCTGGACCCATAGCCGCGGCTTGGTACATGGGCGGCTACGCAGCGACCTTGGGAGCGGGTGGGCTCCTGGCGCCGTGGACGGGTGGCACGTCTGTTCCAGGTGCGGCCGTCGCAGCCCACGCGGTGGGTATGGCCGGCGCCCGGTTTGGCGGTGCGGCTGGGATCTACAGAGCCATGTTTGAGCTCGAGGCCGGAATAGCGATGACTGACTTCATGGGGATGGAGTTCGCCGACCAGGACGGCAAGATGGTCCCGATGGATCGCGGCCTGGCGTGGCAGATGGCTAGCGTGTACGGGACGATTTCAGGGGGCGCTGAGCTCTTGCCGTGGGGCGTCTTCGCCGTGGGGCTAAAGGCTGCTTGGCGCAAGGGGAAGAGGCACTTCGCCAAGGAGTTCCGCGAGAAGGCGCTCACCGATCCGAAGTTCCGAGAGGTTCTGTTCTCCCTGGGCGGCGCCTGGGCGGGCGGCAGCTTGGCCGAAGCGGCCACGGAGGGGTTGCAGGGCGGCAGTCAGGAATTCATCGGCCAGATGGGCCTGAACATTGCCCGCAATCGCGCCGGGGTTCCGGGCGTTCCGATCGACATCGAGACCATCTGGGACAACGCTGCGGCGGAAGCCGTTGTGGGTTGGGGCGCCGCCTTCTACGGGATGGGATTCCTGACATTTAGTGCAGCCGGCGCGGGCGCTGCGGTGAACAGACATCGAAGCATCGTGATGGGTCGCAAGTCCATAGGCCAGTTTGAGAAATTCATGACTGAGGCCGGCGCCAACGCCGTTCTCGAATCCCAGCCGAATGGCGCAGGGCGTGTTCTACTGCAGGACATCCTCGAGCAGAACGATGGCACCTTCAAGGATGTTCACATTGATATTCCGGGCCTACTCGGGGAGCTCGAAAAGGCTGGCATCAGCCTGGAGTCATTGAGGCAAGAGGCGCCCTCTCTGGCCGAGGCGATCGATGCAGCGCCCGAAGGGGACATGGCCCAGATGTCGATCCCTGACTGGATCGAACTGGTTCGGAACTCATCGAAGATCGACATGGCAGCCCGCCCACACCTCACACTCTCGCCCGAGTTGCCGACCAGCGCACAGGCCGAGCGTGAGAGCGCAGAGATGAACCGGGTGGTGGAGGATGCGTCTGATGAGATTCTCCGATCGTCGCAGAACAGGAAAGCCCTGGAAGACCAGACGGCTGCAATCCGCGATGTGATCGAGGCGCGACTGATCGAAGCCGGGCAGACAGCCGGGGAGGCCAAGGCCGGCGCCGCGCTCTACGCCAAGATGCAGATGGTGATGGCCGTGCGGGCCGGGAAGATGCCCATCGAGCTATTCGCCGAGAGGCCGATCGCAATCGAGGGCCCAGGCGCCCTGCCCCGCGATGCGGATGGCGTGACCTACGGATCAGACGGGGAGGTTGTCCAAGACTCGATCTTCAACCTCTTCTTCGCCGGCTCGGCCGTGCGCGACTCCGCTGGGAAGCTGCAACTCCTGACCCACGCGACGATGGATCAAAGCCTGGGCACCGTGGAAGAGGGCGACAGGCAAAACGTATCGCTAACTCCCGAGGGCGACATCGCGTTCTTCATGCCCTGGTCGCACTTCGGTACGCCGCAGGCTGGACTGGATCGGCTGCGTGATCTGAGGCGATATCGTGAAGAGGCGACAGAGGTGACAGGGGAGCCCTTCGAGGGCGAGGGCGAACGCTTCTACCCGGTCTACCTGAACATCCAGAACCCGCTGGAGATGGACGATGTAGGCGGGTGGCATATCGTGCCGGCGGTACTGAACGAGTTGCTAAGGAAACACGCGAACGAAGACCCACGGAGCCGACTCGGTGGGATTTTGGATCTCGTCGACCTCGATGGCAGGCCCAACGAGGGCGTCACCCACGAAGACATCCAGAAGGTGCTCGAGGCCGCAGGCTACGACGGCATCGTCTACGAGAATCAGATGGAGGATGCAGGCTCAAACTCCTACATCGCCTTCCGCCCCGAGCAGGTGAAGAGCGCATTCAACGCTGCGCCCACAAAACGCATCGACACGATGGAGCAGCCCGCGGCGCCTGCCGCAGGGGCGGATACCCTGGGTATACAGATCCTGACCGGGCAAGTGGACGCCCGAGCTCCGCTGTTTCTTGATAATCCAGAGATTGGAGAAGACAACGGTGTGGCCCCTGGCAGTAGCCAGTTTGCCGGCAAGGTAAGGGGCGAGCCTGTCACGTTCACCTTCGCCCGGAACAAAAAGAAGGCGCCCAAACCCAAACCCGGCGAGGAGTCGCGATTCGGACAAGACACAGAGCCCGCTGGCGTGTACATGATCGAAACAAACGCCCCGGACAAGCTGCCGCCGAAAACGAAGAGGGACTGGTGGGTGTCCGGCGAGCTCACGCTCAGGAACCCACTCTATGTAGAGTTCGGTGGTGGGTACGGCACGGCATCGAATTGGAAGAGCGTGCTCTCTGAGAGATTCGGCGGGCTGACAGGGAAACAGCTATCCGCGGCGATAGCCAAGGCTGGGTACGACGGGATTGTAACTACGCGGGGGAAAGAGACCGCGGAGATTGTCCACCTAAAATCGACTCCCACGCCGAGGGAATCTCTCCGAAGAAGGATTCTGAGACTAAGCCCGGAGAACAAAGCCAAGTACGGTCTGACCACCGTGCCCGAAGACATTAGCGACGAGGACATCCACCGCATCGCCAGGAACCTTTCATCGGTCTTCCACAACATGAAGATCGCCGATCGGCAAGAACTCCCGAACGCAGAGAAGTACTTGCAGCAGGCAGCGAACGCGGCCCTCCAACACCGAAGCATCGCCAAGATTGCCGACTTCTTTGAGGGGGAATATGTCGGAGATGTGATCGATCACAAGGACGCCACGCCCGAACAGATCCAGATCCTCGAAGACAGGATGTTCGCCGAGGCGATGTACGCGCTGAAGCTCCACCCGGAGGCCGTGGGTTGGTACAGGGAGAACGTGTCGCTTGCGATGTCTATCCTGGAGGAGCATGACAAGGACATAGTCAAGCCAGAAAACAAACTGGTGTTCACTCTGATCCTGGCAGTCTCGTCCAATGGGAATGACACGGGCCCTAACTTCAAGATGGCGATGAAGGAATATCTTCGCTGGAAGGGCAAGAAGGAAAAAGCCGGGAAGGGGGATCTGGACGGGCACCACATCCACGGCAAAGAAGTCAGCAGCATCCGAAACCATTTAGTCCTAGCCAGCAAAATGCTTGACCTCGTGGGTCACGAGAAGCTGGCAGAATTCCTGGCAAAGAAGGGCGACTCGGCGGAACTCAAGGCCGCGCTCGTCGAGACGTTCGGTTTCTCGGAAAAGGCTGCGGCAAAACTTCTCCCAGCCGGCGAACTCGTGGACGAGGTGCTTCCGTTCAGCGTGATCTTCGGTCCTAAGCTCGGCAGCTTTTACACCAACCTGAACGGTGACTTCTCCACTACCACGTTCGACCTCTGGTTTATGCGATGGATCGGCCGTCAAACCGGCACTTATGTGAAGCCGGTAGGGGACGATGTGATCCTCGAGCGTCTGTCCGATTTTGTGAACGCCGCCCAGGCAGTGGACCCGTCATACCTGGAAAGGCTGGAGATCGACCCGGACAACCTCCAGGGTGAGGGGATCGTAGAAGAGGCCCAGAAGGCGAAGCGGCACTTCGCCAAAGAGGAGAACAGG
>Ga0209757_10000051_pt1 | contig 37897 bp, 47 predicted proteins | sample ETNvirome_6_1000_FD_185472 | JGI IMG/M metagenome (GOLD analysis project Ga0209757, IMG submission 185472) | Marine viral communities from the Pacific Ocean - ETNP_6_1000 (SPAdes) (version 2) | ecosystem: Environmental > Aquatic > Marine > Oceanic | place: Pacific Ocean | collected 2013-06-19 | reverse complement strand
GAAGAGGTTGAAAGTAAGTTTAAATTTGATTTTGAACTTTCAATGATTCCTCAAATTGGGGACGACATTAGAATAAATGTTTCTGAGAAACTTCGCAAAAGGATAGAAAATGATGCGGTTAGTAGAGCCAATAACAATATAAAGAGTATCTTTGTAACTACTGTTGAGGCTTTGGTTGAACAAGTAGAACATGTTTCAACTAAGTTAGACGAGTACGACCCAAAAGATAAGAGTAAGTCATTCTTCAATAAGTCTAGTTTCGATAAACTTAGGCAAGCTGTTGATATGCTCCCTTCGATAAACTCTGACATATTGGGAAACAACTCTACTGTTCGCAACGCCCATCAAAAACTTGTTTCTGTTTTTGCTACGATCAACTCAATTGAAACTCTTAGAGATGATACTGAGATTGGCGAAACAAAACGTAAACAAGTGGCTGACGATCTTAAGGGTGCTGTTGGTGGACTTAAAGGAGGCTTTTTAGATAAGGCTTTTGGAGGGTCTAAAGATGATTAACCAAGACGCACACGATAGATTAATTAAGTCACGATCTAAACTTATGAAGGGTCATGTTGGTATGGCATCTATGCTATTACATCTTGACCTGATTGAGGTTACTTCTAGTCAATGCGACACAATGGCTACCGATGGAAAAAGGATTCTTTTTAATCCTGATTTCGTCTTAGACATTGAAGAAGAAGAACTAAGGTCGGTCTTAATACATGAGGCTTTGCACGTTGTCTATGAGCATCCCCTTAGACGTGGCAAAAGACATCCTAAGGTCTGGAACATTGCTTGCGATTATGCAATCAATGGATTCCTTATTTATGATCTTGGGATGGAATTGCCTGAGGGTGGTTTATGGTCAACAGAGTATCGAGGCATGTCTGCTGAGGCGATTTACTCAATTCTTATGAAGAGTGAAGAGGCTTTGCAAGAGGCAATTGATACTATGGGTGAAGGCAAAGACGATGAAGAGGGCAAAGACCAAGGTTCTGGAAACTCTGAAGCTGAAGGCGATGAAGAGGAAAAATCAAACACTGGCTACTCTGCTCCTAGTGTAGAAACTGGTGAGCAAGTAGGCGAGATTGATTTAGACTCTATTCCAATGCCAATTGGTGAAGTTTGGGACGCTCAAGATGAAGAGGGTAAACCATTATCTGACTCTGAAATCACTGAACTTAAAGGTGAGATTCAAAGAGCAGTTTCATTAGCTGACAAGCTAGAAAAAGCTATGGGTACTGATGGAACTTCCTCAATGAGCAACAGAATAGATCAGTTAAAAGACGTTAAAGTAAATTGGAAAGATGAACTCAACGACTTTTTACAATCTAGTGTTGCTAATGAGAACTCTTGGTCTAGGCTCAACAAACGTCATTCTTGGCGCGGTATCAATCTGCCAAGTAAAGCTAAGTCTCCGCATGGAGGCGAGTTAGCGATAGCGATTGATACTAGCGGTTCAGTTTCACAATACGAACTCAATATGTTTTCGACTGAGATACAGGCAATGGCTGAGGACTGTGGTTTGGATAAAATCAGGGTTTGCTATTGCGATACAACTGTACGCAAGAACGAACAAGGCGAGTGGTGGGACATCTACGAACTGGATCAAGGTGACGAGTTAGAACTGAGAGTAAGAGGAGGAGGAGGAACGCATTTCGACCCTCCCTTTAACTTGTTCAATGATTACTCGGACGATGTTGAGGACGTACAAGCATTTATATATTTCACCGATGGGTGGGGTGATGTAAGTGCTGACGTTGAGCCTTCGGTTCCTGTTATTTGGTGTGTTACAGAAGAGAGTTACTATGCAGAAAGACTGCCATTCGGTGAAGTTATTTACGTTGACACTTCAACTCTGTACTAGCCAAAAGAGGCGATTTAGGGGGTTACTTAGGTATTAGTAACCCTCTAAAAACGTCTTAAAACGCACTGTATGAGGTGCAAATTCAAAACTGATAAGGAAAATGTGTATTTTCCTCTGACGATAGCAAAAATGCTTGAAATCAGTTAATTAAATAATCTTACTTAAAAATGGAGGAAATTATGAGTATAGAATTATTAGGAAAGACTGTTGAGGGGTTGATGGATGTTTGTAATAACATTTATCGACACATTGATAGGTCTCCAAGAGAAAAAATATCTGAAATTGATTTTGAACTGGTTAAAACTTTTAACCTGTTAGTAGAAACCAATCAAAGAAATTTAGACATCCTTTATCCTGATAGGCAAAAGTCTGAGGTTAGAACTTTGTCATTTCGCAATGTCCATAACGACATTGAGGAGGTGTCGAATGAATGAAGAAGAAAGGAAAACCATGAAAGGATTGAAGCACGAAAAAGTAAAGATTCACAGAACCGAAGGGGGAAGGGAATTTGTTAATATAGTTGCAAAGTGGTCGCCAAAAGATTATGCGTTGCTTCGAAGTTGTGCTAAGTCTGCGGAAATGCCAATGTCTAAATTTATTTCTCGGCTTATGAATAGATACGGTCTAAAGTTTGCCGAAGAAATAATGGACGCAAGACTCGAAATTGCTAAAGCTGAACAAAAATTATTGGAGGTGGCTAGTGAGTGAACCAAAAACAATAATGTTTGGCGATTTCGATAAACAGACTACTGAAACTTTAAGCATCATAATAGATAAGGAACTCAAAGAAGAAGGAATTAATCCATTTTCTTTTGCTTTTCATATCCACGTTGAGTACAGAGAGGAGGTGTCTAATGGATAAACTAGAGAAAGAGGCATAAAGAAATTAAAGGCGGTAGCTACTTCGGTAGTTATCGCCTTTTTTTTTCGCCTAAAATTTAGTGCAAGTTACTTGCAGTATTTTCCCCTGGACTGGGCTGAAAGAATATATACCAGTCTATTGATTTTGTTGATCCTCAGCCGTTCATCCACAGATTATTAACAATAATTTTCAGGTCTGCGGGCTATGAAATATTATTTACTAGGAGGGAGATTATCCAGAAACCACAACATCTTGTATATGTTTGTGGATTGACATACAACATATTGTGTTGATGGTCTTGCATTTTGCAAGCGTATCAATTAGTATTGGTTTAACCAACAATGGTTATCCTCCAATCTACTAGTTAGATTATAAGTCCTTACTTGGTAGGTAGGGCAAAAGTTAGGGCGGTTCTTCGGAACTGCCCTTTTTTTTGTCTCGATGATTCTAATTTCAATTTTGTTTCTTTATCTATATATATAAAAAAAGCGATAGATAGTCCACCAACTGCTGTGTTATTTACCTGGGAAAAAGATGAGTAACAACGCCAAATAGCTCCATAATCGTCCTGAAACCCTTTAAATATAATATACCAGTAAATATTTATATTTGCCCAACTGCTGTATTCTTCCGCCTGTAGTATTTACTACACAGCTATCGGTGTTCCATGTGGAACATGGGCTTTCCCTTTGCTAGCATTTTGTTATACAATAATAAGCCATTACTAGAGGAATGTTTATGTTTGCTGTAATAAGACACACCTTCGAGATTTCAGAACCCGACCCTCGATATAAAGGCTTTAGAAAACAAGCTGTCGCAGATTGGAAGCACTATGTCTGGCTTTTTGAAAGTGAAGTGGATGCGATGGCTTTTGCTATCACATTGTTAGACTCTCCTTTACTACAAGCTAACGAACATTACCTCGCTCATGCCATAGAGAGTCTTGAAATTAATAGATATTGGCAAACAGGACGTGAAAGCGTTGCTGTTGGAGAGGTAGTAGATAGTCCAGAAATTATATATGGAGACCCCACAAATGAAGGAAGAGAAAACAATATTCATTAGATGCTCGGAAGAGACTAATGATTTATTAGAAACTATAAGAAAGGCTGATATGCCTGTTAAATCTAGGAACAGCGAGATAATCTATTTGATTCACAAAGAAGCTAAAGAACTAGGTATTACACAGAACCCATTCAAAAAAGTGATAGTCGGTTATGACGCAAATGGCTCACCAACTACAGAAGATGCAACTGTCGAGATAGAAAACGAAGAAGTTAAATCGGGTTTAGGAGCGCTTGCTGAAACAAAGAGACAGGGGACTCTTGACTAATATAGTAGAACCCCAATAAAGATTCGGCACATACTTGCATCAACTTAACGTCTTGATCTCCTACTTTGCGAGGGGAATTAGACATTAACACCCAAAACCTACCCTCTGCTTTCCTTCCACAAGTTTTTCTCAGATGTCGCTGAACTTTTATCAGAATACAGCTCCTGGGAAGCGGAGCAATATAATATTTACCAGTAGATATTCTTTCTCCAAACGAAGGGTTAGACAGATGTGTTCCTTTTATAATCACACCCAAATACTTATTGCAGACATTGTGCTGTCTTTCGTCTAAGTGGTTTTCGGTGTAGAGAATGTCTATTAGGTGTTGGTCAAACACAATGGCTCGACCAATGTTGCCTTTCTCAAACTTGGCTATTCCTACTTTGTGTTTAGAGTGGAGGTAAGGGTTTCCAACATCGTTTACATGGATGTCAGATGTCCCAATCGAAGTCATCTTCAACTTCTTGCTCTTCTTCATACCGCCCATTAACAGGATTAAATGTTAGTGAGGTTTTGCCAACTCTCGCTTGCCAACCCCACCTTGCCTTCCAACAGTGAACCTCTACATTACTTTCTCCGCGATAAACAGTCAAGCCTAGATCAGCTTTGCTAAACCAAGCCATACTCTTTGCTATGTCAACTCCTGTAACAACCGATTTCTTTCCTCGCTCTGCTGGTTTCGTGGGATGCGCTACAAAAAAGCAAACCACGTCATGTTGCTTGCAAAATAATTGCACTTTAGTCAGCATATTTGAAACCATATCGCTTTCCAAACCCCTATAATCGCTGTGAATGAAGTTAAAAGGGTCTATAACAATAATCCTAACCCCATATCTCATTACAGCACTGGCATTTTTATCAAGTATGGCTTCAATAGTTGGCATACCTGAATCGGAATAGTCTTGAAATAGTATGTGTTCATTAATCCAGTCTTGAGAATAGTCCTTTTCTTCTTGGGTCATGCGTGGATTTTGCCCTTCAAAGAATGGCTTACCTGTTAGAACTTGCGCTAATTGAACTGCGTGAAGTGAAGGAGGTTTTTCAAAAGAACAATAACAAGTTTTCCATCCGTAAGTCTTGCCCACATTAACTATTAACTGGTCAATAAAGGCTGATTTACCATCACCAGGATAGCCTGTAACAATATTTAGATACCCCGTCTGGAGAGTGAACAGATTATCAATCGACTGTATTCCAGTGGAAACTCCTCTTGGTTTTCCCAAATCATAAAGAGATTGGAACTCCTCAGCATAATGCTCTATGTTATTCAGTCCATGTAAAGGAATCGGTACTGCATTAAGAACTTGTTTTCTAAGGGTTTCCGCATCTGTATTGAGCAATAAATCATTGGCATCCTTGTTGCCTTTGTAATCAACCCTATAACATCTTGCTTTGTTAAGTCTCCTAGACAACTCATCTGCTAGCACATCACCAGCAGTATCAGAATCGGTAGCCAAAATAATTCTCTTAGCCTTCTCGAACTTTTCCCTCTCTTCCCAAACATACTTAAATCTGCCATCTTCACTTGGGTCTATCTTGTGATCTGTTATTTTTGATGGCGCTCCATTTGGAACTGAAAAGACTTCTATGTTTGCCACGCCCTTAAAACTTTCTAAAATCGCTAAACAATCTAACTCCCCTTCAGTTATTACTATGGTATCGGAAATGGTTTCCAAACTATCATTATGAACTTGTCTGCCCCACAACTTTGTAGCGTTGTTTTCCCACCAAAAATCCTTGCTTCCATTAGCTGATCTATACTTGACAGCCTCGTACTCATCCGAAGAACCCTCCACAGGGAAGGTAAAACCTATGACTGGTTTATTATTTTTTTCTAGGAGGAGACAGCCAGCTCGTTCTGCCGTTTCTAAACTTATACCCCTCGAAAGTAACCATTCTTCTGACCTTCCTGATGTTTTCTGATCTGCAATCTTTACTGTTTTTGGGGATGCAGTGCCGTTCCCGTTTGTGTTTTTAGTCATCGCTACAATTTTTCTCTCCGTGTTAATCAATCCTTCCACCCCGCAGTGGTGACAGTGGTAAATAATTTTGCTTCCATCAATGTTGACAGACAGTGGCTTGTTTTTTTTGTTTTTTGTTCTGGTGTGACGACATGCGGGACAAAATAATTTATGTTGCCCGTAACTCTTTGAATTGATAGATATTTCTGAGTAAATGGTAGTTTCTACATCAGACCAATTTCTTTTTTGCTCTTGACTTAGCATTTTTATCCTCCTAAGATAGATGTATATACTTACTAATAAGTAAATACTTATTATTAAAAACTTAGTAAGTATGTACTATCTAGTTTCTACTTACTTACTACTTCCTCAACAAAAGAATTATCAATGACTTTAGCTATGTCATTGGCTATTTTTTTTCTTGATATTATTGGGAAATCGACTAATTCTTTTACGCTTTGAGTGATAGCGTTTCCGTCTATCTTGTTTCTCTCACATAAATTTAAAAAGTCTCTGGAATAAAAATAAAGTAGTGCCTTATCTGATAAGTCTGGTTTTTTTGAAGCAATATCTCTGACCGCCTGTTTAACTACTAACCCGTCCAACATTACCATCTTTTTATCCATTAACAGATGATAAATCATTTGTTGCACATTATCAACACATCATTTATACTTAATATAAACATCATCTATGTACGAGAGAGAAAGATATATGAGATATACCTTCGAGAGAGGAGCGTCAGCTCAAGCCAACCTTATTACATTAACATAAATTCAGGAGAATTAGAATAATGGAATTTGAAATCACTAGGGGCATCCCATTACCGCGAGGCAAAGGGAAACCCAGGAAATACGACATACCTTTAAACACAATGGAAGTGGGAGATCACATCCATATTGGTATGGCAAAAACACAAATAGCACAGGAAGTAAAAATTATAAGGAACTTTGTTCTTAGATATAGGCACAAAAACCCAACCAAGAAATTTACTGTCAGGCAGATGGAAGATGGAGTGGGAATTTGGAGGCTGTAAAATGAAACCTTATGTAGGAACGGCAGGACGGGATGGAACAGAGAACAAAAAACCGAGATGGAAATTGAAAGTAAGGGACACCGCAACCAATGAGATAGTGGAAGAAGGTTCAATAGTAACTCTTAGTGGAGAAACGGCTATCGCTAAAGCCTTTGAATTAGCTAGAGAATGGAACAAAAAGGACAAGGGCGATGAAACCAATTAAATTACCAAAAAAGAAACTGAAAACTGCACAAGTTGTAATAAGAGTGGAGCAAAAAACGCAGGATAGATTTAGGAAAATGGTTAAAGAAAATGATGTAGGAACCAGTGATTTATTTACCTATATGGTTGATTATTTTTGGGAAGAATTAGGGGACAAGGGCGATGAAGTACACCAATAAGCACAATATACCTATAGAGATCATTAGGGCAGTAGAGAACGACAGCTACTCTAAAGGCGATTCAGTTAAGTCTATAACTGGATTGTTGCAACCTCCTCAAATAGCTGTCTTGAACGAACAACATTATGAAGAACTTACTGCTGATATATCTGAAAGGATATGGATTTTATTAGGGCAAAGTGTTCATACCATATTAGAGAGAGCATCAGAAAACAGGGAAGATACCCTAACGGAAGAGAGAATGTACGCAGAGGTCAGTGGGTGGCGAATAAGCGGGCAAACCGACAGCATTTCATTAGATGACAATACCCTCAAGGATTATAAAGTTACGTCAGCTTGGACTGTTATGAACGCTCTTAAAGATGAGAAGCCAGAGTGGGTGCAACAACTGAATTGTTATGGCTGGCTAGCGAAACAAGCAGGAAAAACCATAGACCAGTTAAATATTATTGCGATCTCACGGGACTGGTCAAAATTCCAGTACGAAAGAAGTGGGGGTGATTACCCTCCCGCACCAGTTACAGTCATCAATATCCCCATGTGGACTGATGAAGAACAACAAAGTTTTATAGAAGAAAGAGTTTCATTGCATCAAGAAGCAGAAGCAGAGTATCTCATTAATGGCACGTTGCCTGAGTGTTCTGATGCTGACAGATGGAAGAAAGAAGATACTTACAGAGTAATCAAGAAGGGTAGAAAGAGCGCCTTGCGTGTCTTGGACTCTCAAGAGGAGGCTGATAAGTATATGAGTGGTCATAAGGACGAGAAAAACTTGAGTGTTGAGGTGGCTTTAGGAAAGTCAGTTAGATGCGAAAGCTATTGTCCTGTGGCTGAATTTTGTAATCAATATCAGGAGGAGAAAACCGATGAATGATTTAACTTTTAAAGAGATATGGGAGACCTTGTATAACGTGGATGTTTCAAAACACACGGAAGAGAAGATGAACCTTACTTATCTCTCTTGGGCGAGAGCGTGGATGCTCTTAATGGAACATTATCCACAGGCGGAATATACGTTTGTTGACTACGATGCACTGCCCTATAGAACCTTGCCCGATGGAACTGCTGAGGTAATAACCAAAGTACAGATTGAAGGTCATACGAGAAGTATGGCACTTCCAATTATGGACTATAAAAATAACGCTGTTGTTAATCCAAACGCTAGGCAAGTCAATGATAACAGGATGAGGTGCTTAGTTAAGAACCTTGCTATGTTTGGCTTAGGCATGAGTGTCTTTGCTGTTTGGGAAGATCATCTTCCGAGTGAAGAAAAGGATGAACAGCCAGAAGATAAAAAGACACCTCCCAAAAAGAAGGCAAAGAAAGAAGAGCCTAAAGCCGAAGTAACAGAGGAAACCTTTGACGAGGCTTGGGCGAATATTTTTTTAGAGGCAACAGAAAAGCTAATTGTTATGCAAGATACTAGAGAATTATTAACTGGTTTCTATAAAGCTAATAAAGAAGCAATAGGAAGATTAAAGTCTAATTTCCCTGAACACAAAGAGAAACTAGATAAGATTTTCAAAGATCATGCTGACTCTCTTCCTCAGGAAGAGGAAGGTAAAACCAATAGCCAAGATAACAAGGAGTAAATTATGGCATACGAACAAAGACTGCAATCAGATGGACCAATCTATACCAATAACTACAAACAGACTGATAAACAGCCTGATTGGACGGGAAAGGTAGATGTTCAGAAAGAACTCTTAAAAGAGTTAGTAACCAAAATCAAAGGTGAAGATTCGGCATCTTTCAGAAGTGAATTAGAAGAACTCAAGGAACATCCAAAGGTACAAGAATATCTTTTACTAATGAAGAAACAAAGCACCTCTGACAGCGTGGAAGTGCGAGTCGCCTTATGGGATAGAACCTCTAAGAAGGGCAACGAATACAAGTATGCCCGCTTGGACGTTCCTCAACAACAAAAGAAACCTGAACCAGCGCCTCCTCCAGCGCCAGAGCCAGAAGTGGATGACTTTGACGATGATGACATCCCATTTTAGGCTAAACAAAGAAGAGGGCGGAGAAATCCGTCCTCTTTTTAATGACTCAAAATTATTGGGAGAATAGATTATGAGTGAAATTTTTAACTACGACACAAAAAATACATACGAAGCTAATTATTCTGTATGGAAGTTAATGAACGACAAGGAATATAGAGATATAGGAGAAGAGCCATATTCAGAGCAAGAATCCAGGAGGGTGTTCAATGAACACTATGGGTCTTACTCCGTTAAAGAAAAGCTGTCAGGACTAAGTTTTTCTATGGGCAAAAGAAACAAGAGAGGTACAAAAAGATGAGCGAAATGAGAACCCACGAAGATTATGAAGTTAAAACCTATGACGGGTATATAGAAATATTAATGAACGTGAAAGCGATCATCAAAGCTGAGCCTTTGGGTGAACTTCAAAAGGATAGCTTGCTAACCAAGATACAAAACTTTGAGGATGTTATATGCGAAACATTGGCGGGCAGAGAAGAACAAGCATTTCAGGAGAGAAGGGATGACAATACCAGTTGAAGAATCATGGATGCACCAGATTAGGAAACTTGCTCCCCTAATAGAGAAAACTGAATACGAGGTCTTTAAATGCGAAGCAGAAGTCAAGAAACTGCAAGCAACATTGAAGTTGAAGGCACTAGGAAATGGAGTGAAAACGCATTCAGGTCAAGAGACATGGGCAGAATCTCAAGATGAACTGTACCAATCCAGATTAAAGGTGGGTGTAGCTAAAGGCGCTCTATCTGCTTTAAAAATTGGTCTTAAAGCACTAGAAATAGGGTTTGAGGAGTGGCGAACTAAAATGGTTAATGAGCGAGAAGAAAGAAGGAGATATGGCGCTTAAGGGCAGACAGCCCAATATGGAAGAGGCAAACCATCTTGCTGATGTTTCCGAACTTGGTTGTGTAGTTTGCCTAAACAGAGGATTTAATAACCCCGCAGAAATTCATCATACGCAAGGCAAAACAAAGCCTAACGCACATCTAAAGATTTTACCCCTATGCTTTGAGCATCACAGAAGGGGAGGCGATAAAGAACCGATAAGCCGACATCCCTATAAGAAACGATTTGAAGAAGCCTATGGAACTGAGGAGGAACTTCTTAAACAAGTTGAAGAACTAATTAAAGAACAAAAAGAGTATGGGTATTTAGATGATCTTCCGTTTTAAACAAACCAAAACGCCTGGACCCTGGTGCAAACTAAATAAATATTTACTGATCTATTATAATTAAAGGGATTCATGAAATTAGATATAAGATATGCAGTAAAAAATGACTTGGTTTTTATAGATTATTTACAGAAAAAAAATGCTGAGGACTTATCGTTTTATCCTAAAGTTGTGTTTGAGAGGGAAATAGAAAACGAGAGGATTCTTTTAGCGCTGGTTAATAAACAACATGCTGGTTATCTCTATCACGGAAGCATAAAGGGCTATAAGGACTTAAAAATACACCAAGCCTGTATTGAGTATGACCTTAGAGGAAACTGGTATGGTGCAGGATTAGTTGGAACTTTAGAAGATATGGGGAAGATAGGCTATGCTCATGGTATTTCTCTTAGGTGTGGCTCAGACATATCTGCAAATAGATTTTGGGAACTTATGGGGTTTAAGTGCGTATCTATTCAAGCGGGAGGGGTGCGTAGAATGAGGGATATAAATGTCTGGTTCAAACAATTAACTCCCGATATGTTTGGAGAGGAAGTGCCAGCATCTTCTGTCTTAAAACCCAGCACCAAAAAAAAGGACTCAAGTTTTTGGAGAAAAAGAGATAAAGATAAATCACAAAACCCTATGTTAAGAGGCAAAGCATTACTTAGATATAGAGAAGAAATATTGGATAACGCTCAAGAAAAAGATGATGATGATTCTGGAGCGCAGCGATGACGCAGCTAAGAAAATATTATTTACTGGTCAATAATTCCCACACCACAGGAGATGGAAATGTAGCAATAGGTAATGGCGATGAGTAAAGGAGACAAAAGACGACCTATGGATGTTTCTAAGACTAGCTTTGAGAAGAACTTTGACCGCATATTTAAAGATAAAAAAAAGGAAAAGAACAATGAAAACACAAAGTGCAAAAGCAAAAGGTAGGAAATTACAACAATGGTTTACCAAGTTGCTTGTGGATGTATTGGGGTTGGATGAGGAAGATATGGAGTCAAGACCGATGGGTAGTCAGGGGGAGGATATTATCATGGGGAAATTCTCAAGAAACCGCTTTCCTTATTCTATTGAATGTAAAAACCAGGAGGCAGTAAATGTGTGGAAGGCTTATGCACAAGCCGAAGAGAATTGTAAGGGGTATGAACCATTAGTGGTTATTAAAAGGAATAGAAGCAAACCGCTAGTGTTAGTGGATGCTGAACATTTTGTGGGGTTGTTTAAGGAGGGTGAAAATGAAGATAGTTGAACATAACAATAAATGTTTAACTGATGATGAATTGGTCATTAGTGAAAGAGAAAGAAAGAAAAAGGCTTCTCTTTATAGGAAACAATATTATGAAAAAAATAAAGAAAAAATACGGGCTAAAGCCAAGCAAAAACTAGAAAAACGGAAGAAAATTATTGACCCTGAGACTGGTTTATCTTTAACACAACTTGACCAAAAGAAATATTGGAAAAACTACAAGAAAAATAATCCCAATTGGAGTAGAAAAAACGGACGTAGGGCTACCTATCAAAGAAAATACAGAGAAGAAAACATTGAGCGTATTAGGGAGAGGGATAGAATATCTGCAAGAAAAAGAAAAGAAGCTCTTTTAAATCAACGCAGAATAAGAGATTTTGGCATTACTACAGCAGACTATCAAAAAATGTTTAAAGACCAAAATGGCACTTGTTTGATATGCAATAAAGAACAAAAAGTAAATGGGAAAAAACATTTATTTATAGACCATGACCATAAAACCGAACAAGTAAGAGGCTTGTTGTGTAATTATTGCAATTCTTTATTAGGGTTTTGTTTTGAAAATAAAAACATATTAAAAGATGCTATTACTTACCTAGATATATTTGACGAAGGGAAAAGAGATGATGCTTGAAAAACAATTAGAAGATAGATTGCAGGAACGCAAAAAGAAATGGTGGGATTGGCACAAAAAGAACCCGCAAGTATGGGATAAGTTTAAGGAATATACCCTAGAGGCAATTAACTCAGGGAGGAGTCATTATTCGCATTGGGCTATAGTGAACAGGATAAGATGGAATAGGGAGATAGAAACAAAAGGTGGGGAATTTAAAATCAGTAATGATTACATCTGCTTTTATGCCCGCCTATTCCATGCTAAATATCCTGAGTATGGTGATTTCTTTAGGCTCAAGCCTTTAAAGGAAGAGAAGATGATTGCTGATTTAGTTACCCAAAGAAACTCTTGGAACGTCAGCTTTTTGTCTGAGCGCAGGAACAATAGCTAGTCTCTTATCTCTCCTTGCTTCTAACTCTTTAAGCATATCTGCTTTGACCATAGGGGATAAATCTGTTCTTCTTAAAAGCCTGTCTCTTTGCCTTCTCCAGTTTTGCATAAATCTATTGATGGCATTAACCTGACCCTTCACATTAAACAAGCCTTTATGATGCTCCCTGTAAGTGGCTAATTCATCCATTCTGCCCTGTTTCCGTAGATCGTTAATGGTACCCGTAGCTCCCATAACTTCCTCTCTTAATTCATAGAAGGATTGTTGCAGTCCTCCGCCTTTGTCGTTGTCTAAAAGCAATCTTTTAACTACGGGAATACTGTTGATGTTAAATGGCATGAGAGGGGTGCCTGTAACTCTTCTGGCAGTTACATCGATTAAGTCTAGTAAATAGCCTCCTAGCGTCCCTGTATAGCCTTGTATCAAATGTTCTAACTTCATGGGCGATATGTTAAGCGCCTCTCCTATAAGCCTAACTACTTCATTGGTTGACTGTCGAGCTTGATAGGCTGGCATTTCCTTTTGTTTGTAATACGGAACTATCTCTGTGTTAGTCCATGAATTTCTATTAGTAACAGCCTCAAACAAAGGCTTAACCGCTTGTATTCCTATGTCTCCGCCTATGAAGGGTATATTGGCTGATGTTCCGAGTTGTCTAAATGTAGATTTTAATGGGTCTTTTTCTACTTGTCTGCCTAAGAACTCATCTATAAACCTTTCGGGTAACGCTTTAAACAACATGCCGACTTCAAAAGGAATGGGTATCTTAATTGTGTAACCAAATGGAGTTGGTATTAGCCAGTTGTCATCCCTAACCTCTCGCTTCACTTCTTTGTATTCATCGGTATCTGAAACCATTGCATAATAAAGAGCAGTAATTGCAAACATAATACTGCCTCTAGTGATGAAGCCTCTTGTTATTCTTTTTTGAACGTCCTTTAGGGTTTCCCCTTCTCGTTGTTTTTCTATTGCAGAATATTGCCCTGACATTGAACGCCACAAGACATCAAGACCTTGTATTCTTGCATTAAGAAAAGGAACAGCCGAAGTTAAATATCTGAATAGAACTGAGTTGCCTCTGCGTCCAAAGTTTATAATCTCTAGCGCTTGATAGGCGGCTTCTGATTGTGCTTGTGCTTCTGTATAACCTCGTTCCTTTAAGTTGTTATAAACCGCTTTATAAACACCTAAACGAGTTGCTCCGTCTGACTTAGTTGTTAAACCACCTAAGCCATCCCACATCTTATAGAAGGCATCTTGAGCTGTTATTCCGTTATCAGGTGTTAGTCCTTCTTTTCTTCTGGCTCTAGCCATTAAAGCAACAACACCGCCTTCATCATTGGCAAAGTCATAACCACCGATGATGCCAAACTTTTCTAAGTCTGTCATATCGCTTACCATGCCTTTAAATGTATCTACAATAGGTGTGAAATTGCCTTCTCCCAAGCCAACATTACCAGCCGTAATAGCACTAGAGAGAGTATCTCTGAGTAAGTTGACCATGATAAAGCCTGGGTCACGGGTTACTGTATCTCTTAATATTCTTGCAGGGAATTGTAAGATTTTTGTAATGAAGTCTGTACCTACACCGCCAATACCTCTCATGGCTTCATAGACTTCTAAATCATCAACCAAATAAAATTCTTTTCTACCATCTTCAAATACTGGTATTGAGATTTTTCCTGAGGCTTCTTTAGCCGAAACCTTTTGAGCCATTCCGTTGTCAACAAAGTCTCTCATTAGTTTAGCCGCACCATCATTTTTCATGGCAGCAGTTAAGATTGATAATGAGTTTCTTGCTATAGCTTCTAATGGGGGAACATTTATTTCTTTTTCAGAACCCTTCATTACTATATTAAGTGGGTTATTTGGAAGCATACCACCACCTATTTTTGGCGCAGTAATGTCTCCTGTTTCATCCACCATGTCCCTATAAAAAGGATAATAACTGGAATGTTCTCTCCATAATTCAGACTGTTCAGAACTTAATAAACCTTTGGATTCAGCAAATTTAATTAGCTCGTTATTCCATGATTGGTAATTGTTATAAACCTCCACTACTACAGGAAAACGAGCTTCTATTTCTGCAATGGCTTCTAAATCTTGTGAGGTAATCGGTGAGGCTATCTCTTTACCCTGTTCATTAAAACCCTTTTGTCTCTTAAGTTTTCCGTAAACCGCCCACACTCCTTCCAAATCAACGCTTGGATCAGCAAAAAGAGGCGCTGTTATTTGCATTAACCCACCATACCCAGTATCTCCGTCTATAAATGGGTTGTAGCGTGTACTTATTTCATGTGGTTTAACATTAGTTAATGAGCTTACTCCGTCAATTGTATCGCTGGCATAACCACGCATAAGAAGTCCCTGAAAGATTCCTCTTGCTCTGTCAGCTAGCCTAAGTGCGGCTATTGCAGACGTATCTGCTGTATTGTTTAGTAGCCTTGTTTGTTCGTTCTCTTCAGACAACCGCATTGTCGCTTTAACCATTGGGTCTAACTTATCAACGATGGCTGATCTAAACCCTTTAAATGCTTTCCTTACATTAGGGACAGGATTGCTGGCTACATCTATTAGTCTTGCCCCTGAAGATTTATTTACCTCATACTTGGGTTGACCGATTCGCTCTGCAACATCTTGAACAAATCCTGGTAATGGCGCTCTGGAGAAATTAGGTATGTCATCAGGCGCTTGTGCAGTGGCATCTTCATTAAAGTCGATAGCCGCCTTTAAAGCCACGTCAGAGGCGTTTACGTTGTAATATGGCACTTCCCCTCTAGGTGTGCGCTTAACGATCTCTACAGCCTTCTCTGTGGCTTCTGTTAGTTGTATATTCTCATTAGTGTTCCTATCATCTACAAATCTTGTTCCTCTTGAGAACAAAGGTACCTGTTGAGGCTCTGCTGCAGGCAATCTATCAAACTGTTGTTGTAGTGAATCTTTCTCTGCGTAAAGTTTATCTAATCTAATATTTAATTTACTTAGATTAGCAGGACTCATAAACGATCCCTCTTGATTCTTTTCTGATTCAAGCGGAATGATTTTTTCCTCTAAAGCGCTTAACTGGTCTAAGACTTGTTGTTGCTCAGGAGTAAATCTTCTTGGGGTATAGTCTGGACCTCTATCTAACATATCGGCACGACCAAGAAGAGGTCTAATTTGTTTCTGGCTAAGGTTAGTAATTCTGCCAGCTTGCAATAAAAACTCTGAGAATGCAGTGCCTTGCTTGGCAGGAATATTAAGAAGCTTCCTTAAAGTTTCAGTAAATTTATCCCATAAAGATTTCTTTCCTCTAGGAGAATATGGTATTGACTCCATAAACTCTTGAAACTTTCTATCAGTAAACCCTACTGCTAATAATTCTTGTACGTTTTTAGTGCCGTATTGAACATAAAAGTCTATATCCTCACCAGCTCTTTTTTTAGCATTAATTTCTTCTCTTACTCGTTTTCTTATTTTATCCAGCTCAAGAACATTCTCTTTTGTCTTTTTATCAGCAAGGAAATCATAAGTTGCAGCTTGTGTTGTTTGATGCACTAACTCATGCAATATTGTTTCAAGATTAACGCCATCAACATTACTATCTGGAACTCCCCTCCCTCTAAAGTGACCCTTTCCTCTGTCAGAAATATAAACTTGTTGCCTAAACCCTCCTTCATAAGAAAACGGAGGATAAGAAACACCATGCCAATTAAGGTTTCTTCCTGTATGACCTGGAATTGGTAAGCGATCAGTGCCTTTTTTAATAATGCGAAACTGAAAATCTATTTTTTTCATTCGCCCTAATCTTTTAACTTGCGTTAAAAGCCTGTCAGCGATAACCCTATAGTCTTTACTTGGTGCGTTCTTAGATAGCCATGTTAAAACATCTTCAGTCTTTACATGCCCATAACCAAACTCTTTTACAAAAGCTGCTCTTTGAGCTTGTAATTGTTCTTCGGTTTGTTTTCTAAAATCAAATATTGAGCTTCCAGCACGACCTAAACCACTAGGAGTTAGAACAACTCCAGTTATAGGGTCAGTATCAGCTTCTACATCTTCAAATGTAGAAACAGGAGTACCAATCGCTCCGCTTTCGCCTAGAGAAACTATATCAGTAGGCTCATTAACAGGCGCTTCACCTTCCTCAAACTCCTGTATAACAGGAGCATCAACAGCTTCAGGCGCTAGCCTATCCAGCTCTCGTAAGGTTCTTATTTCCCCTCTTGCTCTTGCGCCAACTCTTCCTTGTTCAATTTCAGAAAATACTTCTGATGATCTTTTAAATCCAGAAGTACGCATTGCTTGACCCATAGACCTAAAGAACTCAACTATCTTATTGAAGATACCTTCTGCCTTAGGTGCTATGTCAGGCTTAAAATTTCTAGCTCTATACATTTCTGCAATAGCTTCTTCTACATAAAGCTCTTCTTTAAACTGTTCGTTTCGACCCACCAATTCAGGTCTGCCTTCGTTCATGGCTTTTGCACGTTGATAGAATGAACGACCTTTAAAGCTTGGATCAAATACTTGAGGTACCTTCTTTCGCTTAACTTCTTTTCTTAGATATTGATATTCCTTTTCAGTTATCAAATCCTTTTCACGCAAGGCGTGTATCATTTCGTGGTCTAAAACCTTATGTAATCTTTCTCTTATTTGTTCTGGTGTAGCATTTCCATCTGGATTAATGGCATTTAATGAAAGAAATATAATGTCAGTATTCTTATCATATTCTCCCTCGACAGCACCTTCTGTTGCTGTTTGTCTTAATCCTCTTGGATCAAAAACAATATCTCCTTGTGGGGTTCTAGCTAACGCTGAAGTAGATAAAATATCATTGCTTACAACAACGCCTGTTTCTCCTAACCCTCTTTCCTCTAATATTTTTCTAAGCTCTCTGGCAAATACATTTGTTCTGCCTTCTTCTATAGCCTCATTAAATTTAATTGTTTTAGGCTCAACTTCATCTGGAGGTAATACTCTCCTTTGTCTTGTGGTTTCTGCCTCAACTAATTGCGCTATCGTTTCCTCTGGAAGCTTGCCTTCTCTTCTAAGTCTATCGCCAAACTCTGCTGGAGTCTCATCAAAACCTTCTGCTCTTCTGGCAATATCAAACTCATGGTTCTTTCTAATCTGATATTGATTGGTGTTCTTTATCTTCTCTGCTCTTCCGCTAGTAACCAAATCATTAATAAATTGCTCGGTAGCAGTTTTGTCTTTAGCTGTAACCCCAACCTTTAGAAGATCATCAACAGTAAATTGAACATTTCTACTTCCCATAGACGCAACAAAATTGGCAACATCTTGTGCCGTATATTTTCTAGGTCTAAAGTCTGGGAATTTAGTTCGGGTATTGAACTTAGGGAGAGAGTGAAGTCGTGCTAAGAATAATTCTTTTACGCCACGATTCCTCGTTTTTGACATATTGGCGGTACCAGTCCACTGAAGGGCTGCGTATCTAACCGCAGGGTCTTTGAAGTCTATATCAATATTTTTGGAGGCTGCTATATCCTTAATGTATTTTAGATTTACATTAGGCTTTTCTTTATCAGCAGTTATTGAAGGTTCGCCAGCTTGTTCTGATTTTTGAGAAACCTCAGCAGCCCAATCAGTTAATAATTCGTTGTAATTTTTAACAGATAAAGCTTTCTTTACTTCTGCCATTGAATAACTGGCTTTTAAGTCTAATCCTTTGCTATTAAGATAGTTGCTGGTTTCTTTAAGAAAAGCCCTTTTACGCTCGATCATTTCGCTTGGAACATTCTTTCCAAACCATCCAGCTTGTTTTCTTTCAGCAGCAAATTTTTTCTTTTGATCTTCTGAAAGCTTGGAATCAAATTCTATTAAGCTCTGTAAGTTAATTTGAGAAATATTTGGATCAAGTATTGTGCTTCCTGCTTGTAAAGCAGAGGAGCTTTCGGGCATACCTAAAGCGTATGTAGCATTGTCTATATCTACCTTAAGTTGCTTTCTTAAAAAATTGGTTTGCTCTTTATTTTTAAATATAAGAGCATCGGCTTCGCCTTCAAATGTTTGTATTACTGGGCTTTCTGTTGCCTTAAGATCAACTACAGAAAACTTACCATCAGGATTTTGTATAACCTCTAAGCTAGGAACAGCGCCTACAAGAGCAGGAATTGGAATTTCTGGTTTAGTTACAACAGGTTGATCTTGTACTTCTTGAAGAGTTCCTTGAGCAACCCCTCGTTCAAATTTGCTGTCAGCATTAAGATTAACTCTGTTATCTCTTGCACGCTGTTCAGCATCTTTTAAATAATTTCTGCCTCTGCTTCTTCTTGATGCAGAGTTGACAACCAAATCAGCTATAAAGCCAACACCACCGCCTACTGTAAAGTCATCCCAAACACTTTCAAATAAAGGCAAATCATCACTGTATAAGCCACGCGCTAAGAGTCTTTGTGATACACCAGCAAAGGTTTCTTGACCAGCTTCTATTCCAGCTTGTTGTATCGCAGATCGAAGCATCCTTCTTACTTCAGGATAATTCAACGCATTTTTTGGCACTCTTTTTAGCAGTCTTTCTACTGGCAGTAGTTCCGTAGCTCCTATTGCAGCTCCACCAAGCTCTGCAAAAATTTCTGCTATTGGTCCTACTTCTTTACCTTCATCTCTAGCTTGCTGTAAAAACTCACTTTGTTCACTGATACCAGAAGGTCCAGCAAAAGTGTAAGGCACAGTCCATTGTGGTTTTAAAAATCTAGGCAGATTTGCACCCACTCCCCTAGTAGCTAAAGCTCTGCCAGCTATACCTGCACCTAAAAAGGGAATAAAGGAGCCTAAGCCACCTCCAATTTTAGTGCTGTATAAATCTTGATAGGCTGGATCGCCAGCAAAGACACCCTCCGTTCTCCACTCTTCTTGTTGTTTTAAGAAGTGTTGAGTCATTGGGCTATCATTACCCATATCAAATAATTGGGAAAGACCTATAGGAACCCTTTGAAAGCCTGCTACAGCTTCTCTTGGAATTGCCTTAGCAAATTCTTTAGCCTGTCCTAGTGTTGTCGTTTGGTTTATATCTTCGCCATGTATGGCTAATATTGCTTTAGCTAAATAATCTCTTTCTGCAAGATCAGTCGGTATATTATATTTACTGCCATCTTTAGTTTCATATATGGACATTACTACTTTTCCTTATTGTACTCTTGCTCTATCTGCAGCCTGTTGCATACGCTCTGCTTCTGTTGTATATGGGATTCCCATTAGTTCAGCATATCTTTTATAAGCCGCTTCATATTGTGCTTGATATTGCGCTACATTTTCGCCTTGACCACTTTCCATATCTAGTTTCATCATATCTTCAAGGTTCTTCATAACATCTATTAATTGATTCGGTTCCATCATTTCTACATCAGCTTCATATTTAGCTGTTTGTGCTTTGTATAGATTGCCCTGAATATCTGTTAATTTTTCTTTCGTTCTTCTGTCTTGTATTGATCCAGCAAGACCAGCAATACCAGCGCCTAATTCGCTCATGTTTCTAGCGCCCATAATAATACCGCCAAGTTGTGCTATATCTAAACCTTCAGCTTGAGGTAAGAATGAAGCTAATCCTTTTTTCTCAGTTGTACCTGTATCTTGTGTTTTATTAATATCAGCCAACAGTTTGTTTAATTTATCTTGAGTTGTTTCAACAATCTCTTGTTCTTTGTCCTTAGATTCAATAACTTCGTCATCAGTCATCCAGTTATAAAGCGCTACCGAAGTCGGAATAGCTATACCACCAGCAACTATTCTTTGCGGTATTCTCATTGCTTTTAAACCAGTTCTACCCCAACTTTCCCAATAACCAGGAGGAGTTGGAAGATTTTTTGATGATCCGCTACCTTGTGTAATTAATTTTTTACCATCTAATCCTTTTTCTGCCGCTTTAGCTTGAGTTCTACGACCTATACTTTGTAATGATTTAGCTTTTTTAGCTTGATAGGCAGCCTTTAATCCCTTTATACCTCTTCCAGTCCATGCTAATGCTTTGGTTACACCTGCAGCAATTCTAGCCCCAGGAACAGGAGCAACTAATAAATATAATGCAGCAGCATCTAAACCAATTAGAGCAGCTTCTCCAGGATTTTCTTTAGCCCAAGCAATTAAACCTTTTCTATCTTCTTCTGGTATATCTGCTGGGTCTATAGTTCCAGCTTCATCTACTTCAGGTATATTGACTTCAGGTACGGCTGAAGAAAGCCCTCTATCTACAGTATCAGGAGTATCAACAACTTGGCTTACATCAAACGGGATAGGAGGAGTATCAACAATTTGGCTTACATCAAACGGGATAGGAGGAGCGCCAAATGTCTGTAAATCTACAGGCTGATTAACACCAGTATCTACAGTTGGTAATTGTTCTTGTTCTATTGGAGCTGATTGTGCAAACTGCAATGCTTTCTGAATTTCTTCCTCTGACATCCCCGTTGGGTCAATTCCTAAGCTTTCTAATAATTGTCGTCTTGTATTAGCTTGTTGCATCGCAAAATTCATAGGATTTGATGTTGAACCAAAATTAGCATAGCCAGTTCTACCGCCACTAGCTGCCATTTGCATAGGAGTTGCAGGCATGGCTGGGGGAGAGAAATCTCCAGCGTTAGCTGGACCCTCAGCATTCATGCCTGCTAAACCTTGTGGTTGTGCAAAATCAGCTACTACTTCTTCAGCGACAGTTGTTTCTGGCTGATTCATAGATGCTTCTTGCGCCCTATACATTTTTTCCATCTGTGTTCTGCGTTGTATTTCGCTTAATACCAAATACTGTGGGTATCGAGAGTCAGGGTTCTGGCTCATTTCGACCAATTGATCCTTTGGCACATACTCTAATTCTTCTGCTACTTGTACTAAATTTGCCATTTATCCTCCTCCCATTCCTCTGTATAACCCTAAACCGCTTAGACCAGCGCCTAACGCAGTTTGGAATAAACCTGGTTGTTGTTGATAAGTGCTTATTGTTTGCTGTGGCGTAACTGGAACACCTCTTAATAAGTTACTGAATCCACCAAGTTGTCTTTGAGTCCAATCTCTTTGACCTAAGAAATCTTGGTACCCCATATCTAAACCAGCTTGTCTTAATGCTCTTTGTTGTCTGCCTATATTTTCTAGCATTTGCATTCTGGAGATAGCATCAGCTTGTATTCCTTGACCAGACTGCATTAAGCCTTGAGCTGCTGCCAAGTTATAACGACTAGATAAGTCGTAGGCACTTTGTCTGAATTTCTCTTCAGCTTGCTTACCAGCTTGTTCAATTTGCTCTGCAGATAATCCCAACTTAGCGGCTTGCTGTCTTGCATTTTCACCTGCTTGATAGGCTTGTATCTTTTGTGTACCTGCAGCCTGCATTGCTTGCTGTGTTTGTGCAAAAGCACTTTGGCTGAATTTCTCTTGAGCCTGTCTAGCTGCCTCTGCTTGTTGTTGCGCGTTCAAGCCCAAAGATGCTGCTTGTTGTCTTGCTTGTTCTCCAGCTTGATAAGCTTGAATACCTTGTGTTCCTCTAGCCTGTAATGCCTGTTGTGTTTGAGCAAATGCGCTCTGACTAAATTTCTCTTCGGCTTGTCTTGCTGCTTCTTCTTGTTGTTGTGCAGACATTCCCATTTGTGCCGCCTGCTGTTTTGCTGCTTGTCCAGCATTAAATGCTGACTGAGCCATTTGTTCTTGGCTTTGATAAGCTTGTTGTTCTGCTCCGTACCTTTGTAATCCAAACTGTCTTTCCGCACCTAATTGTCGTTGAGCTGACTCGTATGCTGCTTGTGAGCCTCTTGTTTGTATATCACCCATTTGGGTTCCAAGATTACGCTCTCTTTCTGCTTGCATGATAGCTTCACGAAAACCACCTAAACCGCCTGATCTAGCTGCTGAATCCTGCATTTTTGCAGCAACCATATCCGCTTGTCTTTTAGCTTCTCTTTTTTCTATGTCTACAACATTTTGCTGATAAGGAGACATAAACCTTTGGATATTCTCTTCATAAGCTACAGGATCAATAGCACCTGCTTGATATTGAGATGCTCTTGTTTCTGCTGTATAACCAGGATCAAAGGTACCTCCCCGATAACCACTTCCATAAGTAGCCCCCTGATAACCTGGACCCATTTCGCGTGCTGTATAACCTGAATCAAATGGACCTGCTTGATAGCCACTACCATAAGTAGCACCTTGATAAACAGGTCCCATTTGCCCTGCTTCATATCCAGACTTTACATCGCCAGCAGTATATTGACCTGTAATACCTTTTTGTCCGCCATATCTTGCAGAAGCATCAAGAAATTCCTGTGGTGTTCCTGCAGTACCAAAGCCACGACCCATTGCCTGTGCTGTTAATTCATCAGGCGAAAAGTATTCTAAGCGCTGTCCACCATAAGGCGTATACCCTTGTAAAGATTCTGCTTCTCCCCTTTGTAAGAGTCTTTTAAAATACGGCTCAACGTATTCAGGGAGATCAGTGCTATATACAGTTTGTTCTGTTGGTTGAGAGCTTCCGCCTCCGCCTTTAAACTTTCTCATACACTTTCCTCAAAATTATATTCAACAAATATTGCTGTTTTTTTCCAATTTCTATTTTTAATCCAATTCCAAAAACCTTCTCTGCCAACACCTTCTATGCCATTGCATTTATTATCTTTAGCCCATTTTTCCATGACTTCAAGACCACGATCTATCCAATCTCCCATTTTGCTACCTGTAACATGATCCAAATTAAGCATTCTTTTACCCGTAGGGTAATCAGTAATCTGTGTTATGGCACAGCCAACCACTTTCATATTTCCAGTATCAAATATAATCCACAATGAAGATTGATTATTTAGGCATTCATAAAAAATATCTTGTGTTGATGTTCTGCCTTTAGAGCGTTTACAAGACTTCCTTAAATATTTTTCTACGTCTTTCCAGATTATCATTAACTGGTCAGGCATAACTAAGGAAACATTATATTCTCCGCTAGCCTCTTGCTTCACTGCGGGTTCATTCATGCTGGCAACACCTTATTAATATTGATTGGAGGAGGTTGTGTTGTGCCGCCAGTTTTTGCTTGTCTAACTCTATCCATCATTTCATAAAGTCTATTGGAACCAGCATCAGAACTGCCATCTCCCAAAGATGCAACTACATCAGCAGGAACAATAAACTCATCCTGTGATACGGCTATTTGCTCATCATCCCCTATCATTCCAGGTATATCATCAGCCATTCCACTGTTACCAACGCCTTCAATCTGTCCTTCTGTCTGAACACCCTCATTAGTAAGAGCTTTTAGTACATAATCTCTTAATTGAGCAAATGTCTCAGCACCATATTTCTCAACAAAATCATTAACAGCTTGTTGGTTATTTGATTCTCCTGTAATAAACAAAACGACTTCTTGGGTAATTGGGTCTTTCATTATATTTCCAGAAGTATCTCCGCCTTCTTGAAAGTTAGTAGTGCCGCCTGCTTTTATTCCTCCAGGTCCAAAAGCTCCTCTTAGGTTGGGTCGCGTATTTATTAAATCTTCTTCAGTCATAAACGGGGGTGCCATCACTGGTGGTTGAACCATAGGTGGCTGCATTACTGGTGGTTGCATCATAGGTGGTTGCATCATAGGTGGTGGTTGTCCTAAATATGGATCAAATGAAGGAGGTGGACCTTTTGGTGTAGGCACCCCTTTTGACGGAGATGCTACTGCAGGAGCCATAGGCTCAAATGCTGCTGGAGGCGCTATTGCCATTGGAGGTTCTGCTAACATTGGAGGTGTTACTCCCATCGGAGGCGCTATTGGTGCTACGGGCGCTACTGGCGCTGTAGGCATAGCTGGGGCGGGCATATTTAACGCAGGAGCCATAGGCTCAAAGCCCATTGGTATATTTGGCATAGTAGCCATATCTGGCACTTGAGGAATATTTAAAGCAGGAGGCATAGTTATCGCTGGAGATTCTGGTGCCAAAGCAGGTGGCATAGCTACTTCTGGAGCAAAACCATTAGGCATATTTAAGTTTGGAATTGAAATATCTCCAACATCAAAACTTGGAGGCATACCTATATCTAAATTAGGTTCCATAGAATATGGATCAAAAAAATCTGTATTTATATCTAATGGTGGTGGTTGTCCTACATTGGGATCAAAGGCAGGCTCAGTGCCTTCTCCGTTTACCATAAAATCATTAGGAGAGAAGCCGAATTTATCTTCAAAGCCGTAGGGCGAAGTTTCTCCATTCATTTCAAAATAAGGCTCAAAATCTATAGGTAAATCTATAGGTATATCATAAGGATCATCGTAAGGATCATCGTAAGGGTCGTCCACAGGAACGTCCACAGGAACGTCCACAGGAACTTCAGGGACTTCAGGTACTGGATATGGATTAAAGCCCGTTTCAACCAAGCCTTGAGGCGCTGTTCCAGTAAAAGCAGCATAAGGGTCTATAGTCTGAAGAGGGGCTTCTGTTACGCCCATCATGTTATATCCACCTTTACTTCCAGTGTATGTGTCTGTAGCTGTAGGTTGATAACTTTGTGTTGCCGTAGCAGGCTGATTTATAGTGGAAGGATTGAAATACATAGTTTCAGGTTGAAAGCCTGCCATAAATGCAGGGTTTACATCATAAGCTTGTCTCGCAGGAGTGAAACGCTGTTGATCTCCACCGAAAGTATTGTAATCATAGTCTGTAGTAGAACCCGCTTTACCATTAAAACCAACTCGACCACCATTATTCATGGCATTACCCAATAAAGCGGCATCCATCATAAGTGATTCATCCATATTGGTTGTCCCGCCTTGTGCGGAATAAAGAATAGGCTCTGGATAATCTAACCACATCTGTCTTTTTCTTTCTTCTTCATCTCGCTCTCTTTGAGCAACTTGTCTTTCAAACTCTTCTTGTGACTCCATAACCGCAGTTGGAGCCATGCCTCCCGCTATTCCTGCTAAAGCCATTGGTTGAGAAGCACCTGCTGCTAAGTTTTGCATACCTTCCCCAAACGTACCTGAAAAAGCGTCTTTTAAAGCGCCTGTTCCTGCGCCTGTATAAGCATCTGCTGCTGCTTGTCCTGCATATTGTATTCCTGGTTGAGCCGCAGACATTGTTGTATTAAGCGCTGATTGACCTAATGGATTAAGCGTTCCTACTGGAGGAGTTGTTCCTGGTGCAAACGGACCCATAGCATTAATTCCTGTTCCTTGAGTTACTAAAGTTGGGTCTTGTAAGAGCGTTTTTGTAGCATCTCCTGTTAATGCTGCGGTTTGTCCTGCTGCTGCTTCTGTTCCTGCTGCTGCTGCACCTGCGCCTTGCAATGCAGAACCAATACCATAACCAGTTATACCAGCAAGTAATCCTTTCTTTATATCTCCTGTGGCTGCCCATTGTGCAAGCCCCGAACCTAAAGCCGAACCCGCTAAACCTGTTAAGGCACTACCAGCTCCTGCTCCTAAAGCTCCAAATAAGCTTGGTCCTAACATAGAACCTAATAATGGCGCTAAGAAAGGCAGGAAAGCTTCAGGCTGTCCTGTCTGTGGATTAACTGTTATTGGTGCCACTTGTGATAACCCTCGCACTTCGGCAGGATTAACGTGCATCAGCATTGAATCGCCATAACGACCTTGTGCTGCTACATTATTTACTTGTTGTTGTAGGTTCACTTGACCTCCTATATTAAATTCTTTCATTATCTATCCTCTTTTGTTTCACAGCCGAATACATTAAAGCTCATATTTGCTCCACTCGTATAAACTTTTAATACGTCTGTTTGATTTAATGTAATTCCGATAACTATTGTTTGTGAATCGTTAGCTGCAACGGATTTATCGTAATAAAGATATTGTTTGTCATCTGCACTTGCTCCGCCTACATGAACACTTAATCTAAATGTTATTGCAGAGCCAGTTCTGTTTGCTGCCACTATAGAGCTAACAGTAGTCATGGTCATATCAGGGACTGTATATAGTGTAGTAATAGTGGTTGCAGCAGCGTCTACTTGACCTAATACCTTTAAAATATCAGCCATGCTTAACTCCCATTAAAAGGAATTGGTGCCGTTTCATAGCTTTTGAAGTCATTACTTCCTGTAATCTTTGGACTCTTGTAAGTTTTACATTTAAGTCCTCTATAGCTTGTTCTAAAATTCTTCTTGTAACCGCCTCGTCATTATCATCATATTCAGGATTAGGTCTTGGTAATGCTATCGTTTTTATATCAACCATTATCTTTTCCCATCAGGTCTTATTTCTAATCTCAAATCTCCAACTCGCCAACCATAATTTGTACTGGTATTTGATATTCTAATTGCAGCGTGTCTGCTTCTAGCTCTTATATTAGTAAAGCTAGATTCAGGTGTAACATTAACTGTTTGTAGTGTTGAAAGAGTACCTAAAGGATAGTTTCTGCCTTTTATTGTATAAGTAACAGTATCATCAGTTGAACTTTGATCTCTAAATTCCACGTCAGGGATTAGTTTAGAGAGGAACATAAGTCTTTCTCCATCTGGATTAAGGTCAAAATCACTTGATTCTATGTAGGCACTAAAGTCACTGCCATCGTTTGAGTGTCCTTTTTCATGATTATAAAGATAGTTTGTATCGCTACCCGATGTTTTTCCAGCAGCCAAAGGATAATCTAATGATTCAGCTTCTATCCATGCTGTTCTTGTAAACCCGTCATCTGTAGTTCCAATAGACCATACATTTTCAACATAGTTGTAAGTAACATAACGATCTATTTCTGTGCTATCTTTTGACGGATAAAACCAAATAACTTCATTTGCGCTTTCTACTGACGCTCCAAAGCATTTGAATTGCTGACCTAAATTTAGATCAGAAAATATATAATCTAATACAGTACAAGGCAGCCTAGATACAGAACCCGAATAAACATAAAAACCACCTCTATCCATAAAATAAACTTTATTATTTGCACTGACTGCAGCCATTGGCGATATTAGTGATGGTCCAGAAGCTACTTCAGAAAACGAAAATATAAATGGTTCTCCAACAAAACGCATAGACATTACACCTGCATCGGTCCAAATTAATATTTCTTGTCTAGTTTCTAAGGCACCAATTATTGTAGAACCCTGTGATAATTGAACACCGCCAGCTTGATTTGTTGATGTTGGAGTCCAATCTATTGCACTTTCTGTATCAGACCATCTGACTAATAACGGATTTACAGTTGACTCTCCTATCACATTAGCCCCAAAACAAATTATATGTCTATCTATATCGGAAACCATAATCTGCAAACCTAATGTTGGCACATTGCTAGCACTGGTTAAACTTGAAAATGGTATTGCTCTTTGAGTAGCTCCTGCGCTTTCATCCCAATAATAAATACCGCCCCCTCTAATACATGAAATTAAATCATCACCAAAATTATCTTGAGACCATATTCTTAATTGACTTGAAGCAGAAATTGCACTAACTGATCCCCATGTTCCAGCACTCCATGTTCCAGCGCCCCAACCAGTACCTTTAACATAAACATCCAATCCGACATTTATCTCATAGCTTCCATCGACAGCAGAACCACCATTACCTGAATCACTAGAATTAGCAGTAACTGTATCGCCTGAGGTATCTTTTGCAGTAATTTCGTAAGTATTTACAGTTAGTGTTCTAGCTACTATATAGGCTTGGTTTAAAACATTTGCGGTAACATTCCCGCCTAAAGAAACTGCTTCTGTAAATGTAACAGTATCTCCAGCTACCGCGCCATGAGATGAGTCAGTAACAACTACAGTTGAAGAGCCGTCTGTGGCAGCAAAAGTAATGCTATTTGTAGATGTTTTTCTAATAGGAGTAATGTCATTAAAGTCATCTCCTTGTAATACATAATATTTTAGATGTGTGCCTACCCCTACATAGTCAGTTTGTCCTTGATCTCTATAAGAGTAAAGGTTTCTACAAGTGCCTGTAAAAGAATTTAAAGAGTTTTTATCCCATCCAGCAATTCTTTCGGGCTTACCTTTCCTAAATCTTACTTTATCAGCATTATACCAACCGCCTTCATTGGCATAATTAGTGCTTTCTTTATTTATTCCAGGTCTAAATATATATTTTGCAAGCGTCATGTTAAACCTCGTACCATTCTTTATCTTGAAAAAGTAAAGCCTCTGCCTCCCTTCTTCTTGTTAATCCGTCCAAAACTTTACCTCCCGCTTTGTTCCATCTTTTTATTTGAGCTGGAACTCCGCTATATTTACCTTCGTTTAATACTTTTAATAAAGTAGAGTTTTTTAAATTAGTTGGTCCCAAGTTATAAACCCAAGCCACAAGAGCATCAAACTGAAATTGAGATAATTCAACTTCAACCATATTGTTGATATAACCTTCATATTCTTGCATCTCTTCTTCAACCCATGCTTCAGCTTGTTCTTGAGTACAACTATCTCCCATTTTTACATTCTTGGTTCTTCCGTAAGCAATCGTGGGTACATTTACAGCGTCTAAATAAGCGTCTAATTTACATCCTTCAAACTTTTTTATTAATGCCATTCCTTCTGCCGATATAAACCTATCTCTATTGCTCATATTGCTGTTCCTTCTTGAGATATATTCATTATTTTTTCTCTTTATTTATTCTATTATCTTCAGGTTCTTCTTCTTTGTCGTAATCCCTATAAAATCTAATTATTCCCAGTATCTCTGTGATGTATCTAGTAATATCTGCCATGTCCATACTCAAGTGTTCATACTCTTTACTAGACAATGAATAAAACGCCCTTCTTGGTGCTTCCCCTTTTTCCAGATTGTCTAAATATAACTGCAAACTATCTGGTGTTAGTATTTCCCAATCAACAGGGTCCATTTGTACTTCCATAGGTAAAGGCGGATGATACATGGGTTGTTGTTTAGCGATTGTTGTAACAGAGACTGGCTTAACCCTTTCTCCCATCAGAGAACAGCCTGAAGCAACTAGAACTAAACTAAATATTATCGCTAACTTCTTCATCAAACTGGTTTGGGTCGGTTAATTTTTCTAAATTTTCTAAGACTCGCTTAGATGCTTTATTTATTTTGCTTTGCATTAACTCTGGTTTCGCTAAAGTCAACTCATCTAAGTCATGTTTGGCAAATGTTTTTCTTAACTTATTAACATTACGCATCGCTTCTTGTTTATCCTTTTCTAAAGAAGCCATAAGAGTTTGTGCCTTTTTCTGATTAGCTAAAGCAGTTTCTATTGCTGCGTTTTGTTCTTGAATCTTCGTTTCCAAGATCAGTTGATTGCCTTTTAACGTACCTATATTATCTTGGAGTCTATCTATATACCAAGCTGAGCCTGCTATTGTCATTAGCAATAAGCCACCCAAGATTAAGGAAAGTTTCATATTAAAATTTTACTCATATTTTATGCCCATGTATAAACTTGTAATGGTTTAGCCTTGCCTTTAACCTCTATAGGTTCTAATGATTGTAGCTCAAAATCCGTATTTTTTGCAGTTTCTTCGCCTATCAACACCCCAACTCCTGCGATCTTCGTGCTTGATTCTAGTCTAGCAGCCACATTACAAGGGTCTCCGATTAAACTAAAAGCAAATCTATCGGTGGCTCCAAAGTTACCTGCTATACAAATTCCTGAATTAACCCCTATACCTATAGCTATTTCAGGGATTCCTTCTTCTTTAAATTTAATATTTAACTGGTCTATATTATTTTCTATTTCTTTTGCAGCTTTTAAAGCTAGCGTATGATGATCTTCTTGTGGAATTATAGTATTCCAATGGAACATTCCTGCATCCCCAATGAATTTATCTGTGCATCCAAAATATTTATTAGCTGCCTTTACTTGCACATCTAAAACATTATTCATTATATAAGTAACCATCTCAGGCTCTACTGACTCAGATAAGCTAGTAAATCCTCTAAGGTCAGTAAATATAATAGAACAATCAACTCTTTTACCATTTACCTGACACAACTCAGGATTATCCTGTAATTTCTTAACCATTCTTGGATCAAGGTATTTCCCAAATTGAGCTTTGATCTGCTGTCTTAGCTTATATTGTTCTCTAAAGCGTAGATAAAATGCTGTAGACGCTGTAATAAATTGAGATATTAAGGTCCAAGTAACATCTATAAGAAGTCCTTGTTGTATTAAGTAATACCCACTCCCTGCTGTTAGTAAAAATAATAGACCACTAAAAGATATCCCTAAAGTTATACCAAAAATATTTATCAGAAACCATGCTAAAAAAACTGTAACACCAAAAGCTAAAACCTCTGCTGCTAGACCCCAATCAGGAACGTATGGACTGTCCTCAATTAATATGCTTTCCGCCAGCGCTGCTTGTATCTTGTGTGGTTCTAAAAGTTGACCATTAGGCACAGACAGTTGTGGCATTATTCCTTTAGCGGTAAAGCCTACAAAGACAAACTTATCTTTAACCTGCATTTCCTGTAAATCTGTTTGCGGTGTATCAACCCAACTAATCCATTTTCTTCCTAGTGAATCAGTAGAGACTGGTGGCAACCCTTTAACTCTTATCTGTTCTATACCATTGTCGTTCGTTTTTATAAGGTAAGTGTCTGCACCCGCCAATACCTTTAAGACCTCCGTTCCAAAGGCGGAAACCCACCCATCAGGAGTTCTTAATAATAAGGGTAATCTTCTAACTAAAGAATCAACCTCTGTTCTAGCTACAGCAATACCTTGATTAGCGCTTTTTTTAAGGATATCAATGTTTTGAATAACTCCTTCTGCATCAATTCCTCCGCGATCTTCTCCCATGATGACAGTGCCTGTAGTTGAGGGATAATCTCCGCTATTATTTTCAAACATCGCCAAGACAGTAGGAGCATAGGCTAGTGTTTCTGCAAATATGGAGTCTCCTCCGAACCGATCAGGTTGTGGGAAAGCCATAACCCAGCCAACTCCAATCGCTCCCTTGTTTAATAAATCAACCTGTATTTCCGCTAATCGCTGTCTAGGTAAGGGATAGCCTCCTTCGCGTGCAATATCATCTTCAGTTATATTAAGGATAGAAAAATAACCTGATGGTTCTTTCTCTGGAATCAAAGCATCAAAAGTTTTGAGCTTAATTATTTCTAAAACATTCCAGCTAAATAATAAAGGCACCATTAAAGTACCTGTAATCAGCACCCCAATTAACCATTTGTTCATTGCTGAGTTATTGAAATAGTTTTATCGCAACCTCCTCCAGTACAATTAAATTGAGCTGAATAAGATTGATTAGATGAACCTTTTTGAATTACAGCTACATCGTAATCTGTAGTATAAAATCTCATATATGCAGTATGTGAGCCGTTTCCTTGTTGCGTTAAATTAACGTCATTATCATCAGCACCACTGTAAAAGTAGATATCTGCATCTTTTACTCCCGATCCCTTTTGAATTAATCTAGTAGAGTTATTATCTCCACCTGGATAGTTAAGAACATAAGCATTATGATCCCCTGTACCCTCTTGAGTGATCCAAACATCAGAATTATCTGAAAAAGCGTAAATCTTGGCGTAATAGTCATCCCCTAACTGCTCTATCTTATAAACACTATTGTCTCCAGAACCTAAAATCCAAGCATCGTTATCATTTCCGTCTTGAATAATGGTTGAAGTATTATCATCTTCATCCATATCAATAACTGCATAATTATCATTGCCAACTACTGTGGTTATCCATTTTTGTCCATCGTGGTTTGACCATACCGATTGCGAGTAAACGATATTTGAAATCCCTGTTACAGTGGCAGTAATGGTGGCATTATCGCAGTTATGGGTATTGACCAATGAACTGTCAAAACTTCCCAAACCACAATAAATGCCTGTGGTATTGCTACTACCTACCTGCTTGATCGTGATTGTTGATCCAGTGCCTTTGGTTTGAATGGTTATCAGGTTATTGCCTGCCAACACATTGAAACTAAGGAGACTGAAAAATAATAATAGTGTTATCGCCTGCACCATTAACCTCTATCTCCATTATGATTCCTGCTGTATCTATACTCAAATAAGCGGCTGCGTATTTATCCAGAGCAATATCAAAGGTATTTGTTCCCTGATGTACTAAATATAGATAAGCCCCATCTACAAAGGTGTATGTTTGGTAAGTTGGATCATATCTTGGAATAATCCCCATCAATTCTACACCTTCTAACTCTCCCCCTGATGTTGTTTTCTTCTTTGCCCCTGCTGCCATTATTGCCAATAAATCCACAAGGAAATCAAAGGATAACAAATCTATATCCAAGCGGCTTATTTCTTCCTCAACTTCCAAGAAATCCTTATCCAGATCAGGAGCTTCTTCAAAAAAATCCTTATCCAAATCCGTCTTGATCTCTCCGCTTTGTTCCTCTACAGCCTGCACAATCGCAGGTGGCTTGTTGATGATAAGCATATTGTCTATTAGACCTAGCGTTATATTACCCAAGACAACCGCTTTAGTGGGTCGTGACTCAAACGTAGAAACCATCGTGGCTTGAAAAGGCTTGTTAAGTATTTCCGTTCCTGACCAAGTTTCTACTGCTATCTCCCCTGATGAAGTTCCATCTGGATTGGGCAGTAGGATAATCAGGCTTCTCCCCAACTCATCAACAGTTGTGGTGAAGTCAGTGCCTCTTATCGCAATATTGGCGCTTGGTGTCCTTATCCGAATATTGTTCTTATTTATCCCCCCCAGTTTACCTGTGATAAAACGAGCAGTTCCTGATGCCATGTTCAATGCTAGTTTGGTTTTGCTTGGGTCAGGATCATAGATGTAATTGTCTATGACGACTTTGGAGTGTTCGGTTAGTTTTAATATGGAAGAATCCAAGAACTGTATTGCCATACGACCATTCCCAGTCCTGACATCATCAAAGGAAAATATATCAGAAGCCAATTCAGCTAGAAGCGCTGTACTGGCATCCTTGCGTGTTATCTCACCTATGCCTCTCAGCTCAGAGATTTCCCCAATTTCTGCTGCGTTAAGTGTTCCTACCAGTAGAATTAACAGCCACTTGTGCATTGATCTACGTTGATGGTAGCACTTGAAGTGGTTGATATTATATTGGCAACATTGGTATTTGCTGTGTCTGTCTGATCTATGTCTACATCATTTGAGCTTCCAGTAAGAGCAACTGTAATATCGTGATCTTGTCTGCCTGACTGCAATGTATCTATATCATTGGAGTTTCCAGAAACAGTCCAGCTATTAATACAGCCTATGACATTACACTTGACGTTTATATCATTGGATGTGCCTGTAATAGCGAAGTCCTGATTACCTGCTGTTGCTGTTGCCGAGTCGCCTTGGGTAAAGGTAAGCACATTGGAATCCCCGACTGCTGCAAAATCAAAGTCTGTAGATGCCACATCGCCAGTGGCTCCCACCGCAAATGTTCCCACATTGCTGTCTCCTGTTGCACTGTAAGTCCAACTGGAAGAATTTCCTTGTAGGATGCTAGCAGCGATTGTGTTGGTATCGCCAATCTGATCTAGGTCAACCGCCATGCTCGTACCACTGAGTATAACTCTTGCTTGTGAAGTTCCCACCTTATTGGTTGCTCCAATCTGGTCAATCGTCAAGGTTAGACCTGTGCCAGTTTGAGTGATATATATATCGTTATTGCCTGCGAAAGCAACTGCTGAGACAAACAAAATAATTATGCTTAGAAGTATCTTCATATTATTTCTCCTGCTTCAGTGTAGCATAATTAAAATCCCAGACCTCTTTTTCCAAGCCCTGAATAACCAAACCATACACTGCCGCTTCTATTGCAGTTCGTACAGCAAGACCTATAGGCTCGTTGATTGTGCTGCCACTTTCAAACTCTCCAAGTTGAGTGCCTGACTCATAGAAACGAAATAAATCCGTTCCCTTGCCTGTAGACAAGATTGCTTTGGTTGAGGTAACAGTGAGCAATACTTCCCCTGTCTGTACTAATATTGCCCTGAGAACTACAGTCACCCTATCTTCTCGGTACTGATTTTTAAATCCGATCCCTAGATATCTTGCGCCATTCCCACCTGTCCTCAAGTTTGTGTCATAGGAAACGATGCCGCCTTCAAGAATCAAACCTGCATAGAGCAGTGGTTTAAGAACATTCTCACCTTCTCCTGCATAGGTTTTACGGGTGTTGATAATAAGTTGTCGCTCTCTTGATAAACTATCCAAGCCTGACCTTTCAACCACCGCAAACCAATTACCCCTGCCTGCATCCCTCAACGCTTCTATTAGAATGTCCACCCCGCCTTGAGTTACTGCGGTACTGAAACTGGCTATGTTGTCGTTGGACTTTCTTTGCCCTGTTAAATCAGGGAAATCATAAACAGCCACCACAGCTTTGGTATTGGGTGGCGGAAGGTTTAGCAGTTGGGTTGCTGCAGTGGGTACTATCTGTGGACCTTCTGGACAAATAACAAAGGAAGCGCAGTTTGTTTGTTGTAATCCTATTGAAGCACAACCATTAATTACAAGAAGCGCTATAACAATTAACCATTTCATCCGTCACAATCTACCCAACAGCCACCAAAACTTCCTACTGGAATGACAATTTCTGTCGTGGAAATAAGTACGCCATCAAACCATTCTTCAATGATTAAGGTAATCGTAGTTCCATCATTGATCCATTTTAATATGTTGCCTTCTAGGTTTATTTCCCCCGCTATTGGGTTATCTCTTGTGGGTATTCCACTGTAGTTAAATAAAGATTCGGATATGTCCTTTGCCAAAGTTGAGTAAATCCTTGATTCCAGATTGCGTAAAAACTTCGCAAGAACAGTATTATCAGCTTCTCGCTCTGCTTCTTCTAAAGCATCCTGTATATCTGCGGCAATATCTGCTGCTCTTGTTCTCTCCTGTTCATCAATGGTGAGGTAATGAGCTGATTGATTTTGTCCATTGAAACTAGGACTACCAAACTTATGTACTAATTCATCTGCAAGCAAGGAGTATGAATATCCTGAAACAACAAAAATAAAAATTAAAATAACAGCTAAACCTAGAACTTTGTTATTTGGTTTCCTTATCTTTTCCTTTTTTATATTTATTGTTTTCATTCTTTTCCTTCAACTTTAAAGCTGTATTTACTTTCTCTTGCAGTCTTATCATGTCTTGGTCTAATAATCTAAGCTGATCGGTTAAACGTATAATAGTTGTTTTCATGCTTTCTACAGCAGGGTCTATTTTTTTTGTAATAGTTTGCCACACAAAATAAACAAAATACCCAAGACCGACTACCATAACGACTGGAAAACCAAAGTCAGCGACTAATTGGACTATATCCATTAGTCTCTTCGAGCGTCTATCTTTCCATCTTCAACAAAATTTTCTGCTCTCGCTATTCTTTCTAAATCTGGAGCAAGATTAAGAGCTGCTGACACGCTAGTATCTATACGAATAATATCGTTATTCATTATAGATGCTCTAGTTATTAGCATTTTTGATATCCCCTGTACCAGTTTAATTTCATCTACAAGATTATCCATAAGCTGTTTCATAACAAGAAATATAAAAAATCCCATAATTAAACCGCTAGCTATAGGCAAGCCTAATTCTGAAATAAGATTAAATGTTTCTGACATTTATTCTTTTCCTTCCCCTTTAAAACTCTTAGAGCTACCCGATGTTCCTGCATAGAGTCCGAACCATGCTGCACCTGCTCCAACAACAATAGATATTAAACCTGACTGCTCAAAGCTGGGTTCTGGTAATTCCATAAACCACATCACAGTATAATAAAGCAGAAATATATAAACAGTCAGGAAAGCTCTTGGAAAGATTCTCCATGAATCTACTGCCTGAGCTAAATGAATCCATTTTTGATGTGGATTCACATTTGATACATCTTCTAATTCTCTTATTTTATCTTTTAATTGAGATATTTCTTGTATCATAGCCATAAACTTGTTCAAGTCCATCTCAACTTCGTTGCGATCCATGTCGCCTCCGAATCTACCGCTTCTATCTTCCATACTAAACCTCTACTGGAGTAAATTTACCTAATTCTATTAATTTAGTTCTATTAGATTGGTGGACTGCCTCTATTGCCTCTTTACTCTGACCAAAGTATGCAGCAGCGTGATAGTTCTTAACCATAGCTTGATTAATATTAACGCCATCTACGATTATCTCTCCTAAAACCCTTCCAAATTTGCCCCTAGAGTCTTTTAATTTAGTTCGTATTACAACATTCTCACCATTTTCTATAGCATCATTTAAGAAAGCCCCAGCCATTTTTCCTCTAACCTTCTCATCCTTGTTACGAGTGCGTGACTCGGGAGTATCAATACCATATAAACGAACACGACACTTATGCAAAATGCTAAAACCGCAGTCGATAATACAATCGCAAGTATCGCCATCGACCACTCTTGTAACTTTACAACTATATTCATACATATAATTATCCTATAAATTTAGCTGCAACAATAGTTGCAACAATAAATGGATAGATAGCCCAAACCATTGCTTCAAGTTTATCAAAGCGTTTTGCTCCTGCTTCTAACCTTGTATCAATACTTTTATATAATGCTTTGCATTCTCTTTCGTGAGATTCAATGGCATTTAAAGCATCCCGTACTGTAGCCATTATTTTTTACTAGGAACTTGCTTAGCTTTGCCTATATTCAACGCACAAACATCAATGATTTTGTATAGTTTTCCTATCCATTTATCATCTTTAGGAGTTGGTGTAATAGCAGCTATTGCTGATGCAATAAATACTATGGCACTTATTATTAATCCTATTGTTATTAACATAGATTTACCTCTTTATTTTATTAAACTTTATCCTTACCATTTTCTTTAGGTTCTTCTTCCACCACCACTTCCAAGGCACTCTGGTACATAGTTAAAGCCGTTACTCTAATATCCAGTTGATACTGTAAGGAAGCCATCTGTTCCTGAATCCCTTCAAGTTCTTTTTGTAAGTTTTCTACATAAGCCAATTTGGTTGTTATTAAAGGGTCTACAGCCACTTCCGTAGTCTCTACTGTTATTTCTTCTGTCATTGTTTTTCCTGTACATCCCAGCAATTCAAATTCGCTGCGACTGTTCTTCTCTCACCCTCTCCGAAGAAAGGATATACCATGTGCTGTAAGCCTGATGGGAATAGATACTGTACCCCTATCTCTGGCTTAATCACGCAACTT
>Ga0209757_10000049_pt1 | contig 38888 bp, 52 predicted proteins | sample ETNvirome_6_1000_FD_185472 | JGI IMG/M metagenome (GOLD analysis project Ga0209757, IMG submission 185472) | Marine viral communities from the Pacific Ocean - ETNP_6_1000 (SPAdes) (version 2) | ecosystem: Environmental > Aquatic > Marine > Oceanic | place: Pacific Ocean | collected 2013-06-19 | reverse complement strand
GATGAAACCGAGGTAGCCGCAAAGGTCATGCTAACATGGCTGCTGTCATGAGAATAGACGGGACAAGGCGCAAGCTCGACCTCAAGGCGTACAAGAATCGTCATGCCGTTGAAGCCGACTACGAGACGCTAATCGACGAACCGTTCAGCCTCTACGAGGACGGTAAGCTTGCCCTCTCCTATGTCATCCCCGAGGACAACCTTGAACCGTTGCGGTTAGCTTGCAAGACGATCAAGTACACCACCAATTTCAGACAGGGAGGACTCAAGACCACTTCCCGAGTCTTTGGCTACGAACCACGCAAGGTACTACGCAAGGATTATTGCAGCGTAACCTCACTTAGCCGCGAGTTCCCCAAGCAAAACAGCATTATCGTCAAGGCCGCGTCCATGGTGGGAAGGAATTATCAGAAGGTTAATCCCGACCTCTATGCCAAGCACAAGGCAGAGACTGAAGCGAAGGTAGGCGAAGATTGGAAGATTTACGACGCTCCCTTTACCAGCGGTATCATTAACGAGAACAACCCTCTCAAGTATCACTTCGACTCCGGTAACTACCGCAATGTCTGGTCTGGTATGGTCGTGTTTAAGGAAGGCATAACCGGGGGATACCTGTCCCTGCCCGAGTTTAACATCGGCATCACCCTGCGAGACAAGTCCATCCTCTACTTCGATGGCCAAGGTATCCTTCACGGCGTTACCCCTATCCAACGGCTGTCCGAGTATTCCAAGCGGTATTCAATCGTTTATTACTCACTTAAAGGAATCTGGAAGTGTCTGCCACTTAATGACGAAATAATAAGAATTAGAAGAATCCGCTCCGAACGTGAAGCAAAACGGGCTGGAATCAAAGCAGATGTTCATTAACACCGCAAAAATGGAAAAGTTGCGCCAAGGTTACAAAAAAGTTTCTTACTCTGTGCCAGAGGTGGCTGAAATAATGGGAATCACCAAGTACAGGGTGCGTATGATGGTTAAACTTGGGCAAATAAATGCAATTTTAGCAGGCAAACAACTCCTGATAATGAACACAGAACTGGAAAGGATACTAAATAAACGTGGATAATGTCTTAACAATGAGAAGCAACCGGCACGGTCTTGGCCATAGTCAGCGTTGGATTGATAAACCCCAAAAAGCTGCCTCCGGTCGAGGGATGGGTATTCATAAAAGGAACGGAGTCTATTGGTTTAATAACCATAAAATTAAAGACCTAGTTGCCTTCTGCCGCCGCGAAGGGCTGATAGTTGCACCAAGGGCTAACGATTAAACTCGCACAAACCCCACTCCTTTAAGCTGTATTGCCCTAAATTAACTGTTGAACAGCCCCCCTGTTCACGCTGCATCCTTGTTCCCCGATGGCTGGAGCAACGACAGGCAACCGCTTAACTTCACCAAAGCCCACCAGTAACGGCAAGCATCCCGGTGGTAGGCCCAAGACCATCTTTGACCTCGACTTGGTTGAACGGCTTGGCGGGCTTAACGCTACCCTTGCTGAAATGGGGACTCTCCTTGGCTGTTCTCACGATGTGATTCAACGCCAAATGAAGGGGGAGGAAAGCCAGTTTCGCGTTTCCTTTGAAAAGGGGAAAGCCAAGCTGAGAACTTCCCTCAAGCGTAAGTTGGTTCAACAGGCTTTGGAAAAGGACAATGTTATTGCCCTGATCTTTGCCCTCAAGAATGTCTGCGGGTTTGCTGATCGGGCAGATGTTAACGTGGAACACTCCGGGCATATTGCCAGCGAGAAGCAGTTGGTAGTCCAATGGCAGGAGATGCTCGGCGCTCCCAAGCTAGAGAATAACTGAATGGATAAAGCAAAGAGAGCGGAAATCCTTTTTGGGCTGATGTTGCCTTACCAACAACGGTGGGTGGCAGATACGTCCCGCTTCAAGATTTGGCTCAAGTCCCGGCAGATTGGCGGTTCACTCGGCACCGCCTTTGAAGCTGTCGCCAGTTGTGTGGATAAACCTAACACCGATTGGGTGGTGCTTTCAGCAGGCCAAAGGCAGTCAGAGGAATGGATGCTGAAGGGCAACAGGGTTGCGAGAATTGTATGCGATGCGCTGGAGTTGCCAAGGCCAGACTGTCGAACCAGCGAGGTGAGGTTTACCAATGGCTCAAGAATCCTTGCCCTCCCAGCTAACCCGGACACCGTGCGTGGCTATTCAGCTAACTTGGTGCTGGATGAGTTTGCCTTCCACGAAAGGCCCGACCGCATCTACGAGGCCATTTACCCAGCAATCTCCAACCCCTTGAGGGGTGAGCTAAAGCTCAGGATCATCAGCACCCCGGCAGGGCGCAATTCCAAGTTCTTTGAGATATGGAACAAGGCGGATGAATTGAACTTTGTACGGCATAAGACAACCATTTACAGCGCGATTGAAGAAGGGTTGCCCATGAATGTCGAGGAATTGAAGCGGGGCTTGGATGATCCAGATGCGTGGGAACAGGAATACGAATGCGAGTTTGTTGATGCAACCAACGTGTTGCTCCCCTACACCCTGATTGATGATTGCGTCAGCGACGATGCCACCATTGAGTGCGATGAGGACATGGGAAGGGCCGTCCGTTATGTGGGCATTGACATAGGGCGCAAGCACGACCTCACTGTTTGCTGGACGCTGGAAAAGGTTGGGGATGTTCTTTGGACTCGGGAAGTTTTGACACTCAAGAATACCCCCTACCACTTGCAGGAGGAACTGCTTTCGGAGAGGATAAACAAAGCTTCTTACGCCACCATTGATTCAACCGGCATCGGGAATGCCTTGAGCGAGTCCTTGGCCAATCGTTACGAATACAAACTTGAGCAATGCAACTTCACGCAGGGGTTCAAGGCTAAAATCTTCCCCGGTTTAAGGAGGGCATTGCAAGAGCGTTCCATTCGCATTCCGAGAGATCACGCCATACGAGAGGATTTGCATTCGGTCAATGAGTTGACCACACCGGGAGGAAATAAACAGTACAGGGCTGTTAGGCGTTCAGATGGTCATGCTGACAGATGCACGGCATTGGCCTTGGCAACCTATGCATCGGTGATGAATCAGCAAACTGGAGCAATCGGGGGAATAGACAACATCATCCTTGGGCGAGCCAAGTTGGCTGGATTGAGGCCCACGCTGGCATGATTGCAGAATTAAGTAACCGCTTGGGGAAACTGTTTAGCGCGAAGAAGTCGCGTAACGGTTCATCTATTGGTTCTCGGGTTATTGCCCCGAGCAATCGTGACCGGATGGAGAGCAATGCGCTGGGGCCAAAACAATCCCCAGCCAATATCATTGCAATCCTCCGCACAGCCTTGGGCGGGGATATTCGGCAGCAATACCAAGTCTATGAGTTGATGGAAGATTCATGGGCTAGGCTGGCAAAGAATTTGCATGAGTTGAAAAGCGCAGCATCAGCCGCAACCTACACGGTGACGCCCTTTACTGAGCGGGGGGAAAGGCCAACCAGTTCTGCACAGGAAAAGGCTGACTTCATTCAGCATTGCCTTGATACATGGGTGGGTAGCCCAATCAACAGCACCAACGGATTCCGCGATGCCATCTATGATTTATGCGATGCCGTTGGCAAGGGGTTCAGCGTGCAGGAAATCCTTTGGGAATCAACCGTTGATGGAATCATGCCCAAGTCAACCTACTTCTGTCATCCCCGTTATTACTCGTTCCCTTATGACAAGCCCGACCTGATGCTCTCCCCGCAGGGTGATGGTGTTTACGAGGAGTTCCCTGATGACAAGTTCCTCATCGGCATCTACAAGAACAGGTCAGGCAACTCGATGGGCTACGGGTTGTTGAGGCAATTGGCTTTCTGGTGGAGCGGCCAGAACTTCTGCCGGGATTGGCTTTTGAACTTTGCCCAAGTATTCGGCCAGCCCTTGCGTTGGGCGACTTATGACCCCGGTGCATCGGCCAACATCAAGAATGACATTGCTGATATGCTGGAGAACATGGGTTCAGCGGCATGGGGAGCTTTCCCGGCAGGGACACAGGTGGAGTTCAAAGAGGCAGGGAAGTCAGGGGAGGACAATCCTCAAAGCTATTTCATCACCCTAGCTGACAAGCTTTGTGACATAACAATTTTAGGCCAGACGCTAACAACTGATGTGGCGGATTCGGGGAGCAGGGCGCTGGGCGAGGTACATGAGGAAGTCAGGCGTACCCGCTTACAAGATGTGTGTGAATGGGTTGCCAATGTGATGAATGAGCAGCTTGTCGGTTTCATCTGCCGCCAAAATTACGGCAACCACGACGAGATGCCCCAGCTTGTTCCCGACTTGGCAGGGCCAGCCGACCCGACACGGGAAGCCCAGCGAGATCAGATACTTTTAGCCAGCGGAGTGGATATGCCCCGTGAATGGTTCTATGACCGGCACGATGTTCCCATCCCGCAAGAAGGGGAGGAAATCATTAGCGCGCCAGAGGTGCCAGTGATGCCCCCCATGTTCGCCAAGGAGGGCGTTGTTGATGCCGCTGAGAGGGCGGAGCCGGGGCCGAGAGATAAGCTTTTAAATCGCGTGATAGAGGATATCTCCGGGGTAAGTGCTGAATGGCTTGCTCCTGTTAAACCGGCTTTTGTTCAGTTGGTGAATAAAGCGATGGATTCATCCGTTTCAGATGAGGACTTTGTAAGGGCAATCGCCAAGGCGGCAAACACGATGCCCGAACTGTTTGACAAGTTAGATACGAAGGTTTTGCAGGAGGCAATGGAACGCAACATGGGAGCGGCCATGGTAAATGGGGCAGTCAAGCGTTACGAGTCCTCCCCATTAGCCAAGCTGGAGGAAGCACCGATATGATAGCAACCAAGGTAGAACTGCCCTCGGGCATTTACAGACTGAAGTTGTCTGACAAGGAACTGACAGATGTGCTTACCGTTGGGGCAAGGGGTGTAACGAAATATCTCAAGAAGTTTTACCGGGAGAAGGATGCGAAAGAACCAAACAAATTAGCTCCCGACAGAAGGACTCACTTCTGGAATCGAAGGATTGGGGGCAATGTGCAAGCGCCCAAGTCAGAAGGGGCAGGCAAAGTGGTGGTTGCGATTGATAATGCTGGGATTCTTGAACACAAGATCAAGGGGGGCACAATAAGGGCCAAGAGATCGAAGTACCTCACCATCCCCCTTGTGGCAGAGGCTTATGCGCGAAGCGCAAGGCGTTTCCCTGACTTGTTTGTCATCAAGAGCAAAAAGGGCAATCTACTTTTGGTGAAGCCAGACAAGTCTAGCGGGAGTGTTCCTCGCCAGAAGTTTAGTGCCTCGAAAGCTGCAAAGCGGTCTTTGCCTAACACCTCAAGGCCCAAGAAGGAAATCAAGACCTTGGGATTAAAGGTGCCAGAGCGGGAGACACCGACAATGCAAGCCGAGTCGGGGTTCACCCCTTACTACTTGCTGAAGAAGTCAGTCACCCAAAAGCCTTGGCCAAACAGCATCCCAACAGAGAAGCAGATTACAGATGTGTTCAACGATGATGTGCTTTACTGGGTTAAAACGATAGGGGAAAGGAAAGCTGTCTAATGCCTATACCCACTCCAGATGGTGAACCGAAAGAGGAATTTATTTCAAGCTGCATGGCAAACGATACAATGAAAGAGGAATACCCGGATAAAGGCCAAAGGTTTGCGGTGTGCAACAGCCAATACAAGGCGAAGGGCTACGAGACTCAAGATATTGTTCATGCCATCAGCACCCTTCTGCCTGATGACGAGTTGCCCGAGGAAATCCAGTATCTCCCGCCGGGAACCCACAACATCACGGCAACGAAGAACGGCAAGCCAGCGGAGTTAACCTTGGAGGTGGACGCCAAGACAGCCGACCTTTTGCAGTATTCATTCAAGCGAATAACTGAAAGCGATAAGGAACAAATCTTCATCGACTTTAACCATGACGATGGAGAGGCGAGCGGTTGGATTACCGGCTTCTATTGGGCCGGGGCAGACCCCGAGGCCGGGGGTGTACGCGCCAAGGTGGAGTGGACAGCCGCAGGGCAGGAAGCTTTGCAGGGAAGAAATTTTAGAAAGTTCTCGCCAACATTCACACTCAATTCAAAGGGTGAGATTGAAGGCACAACTTTGAATGCGGGAGGTCTTGTTAATCGGCCAGCGTTCAAGGACATAACACCGATAGTCGCCTCGGAAGGTGGTTATCAAAACCCTGACAGTAAAATGGCAGAAATAATCGAAGAAAAGAAAAAAGAAGAAGTCATTGGGCAGGAGGACGATTCCAAGAAAAAGGAAGAAGTCTCTGCTCAGGAGCTGGCCGAAGTGAAGAAGGAAAACGAAACACTAAAAGCCAAGATCAAGGCGTTGGAAGACGATAAGAAAGAGGAGCAAGAAGTTGCTGCTCAAGCTGCCGTTGACAAAGCCACAGAGGACGGGCGCATACCGCCAAAGGATGAGAAGGTCAAAGCAAAGTGGGTTTCCATTTTGAACAACGACCCTTCAGCCATCGTGGTGCTCAATGCGTTACCCGTGAATCCCGCCTTTCAGCGCGTGGTGCAAGCCAAGCGTCAGGAAGATGGATCAATCGGCACGAATGGTGAAGCGCAGATGCGTGCCGCCAAGGAGTACCAAGCAAAGAACAGTTCAACCTTTGAACAGGCTTGGGATGCCACTCGTTACGAAAGACCGCAACTGTTTAACTAGGAGATTATAATATTATGGCAGGAGCATTAACAAGAGATACGGCGATATTTGCCTTTACAGGCGATGCAGACCTTACCGACAAGGAAGGTTACGCTGTCGAGATTGAGAGTGGGAACTGTTCCCTTTGGGACGGCACTGGCGACCTTTTTGGCGTTATTGTCGATGGTGACACCACATCGGGAAAGAACACAGTTGCATCCTTCGCGGCGGCATCTGGGACGGTCAAGGTAAAACTCAACGGAACAGTTTCCGCTGGGGATTTGCTTGAAGCAGAAAGTGGTGGAACCTTCATTAAAAGGGCAAGCGGTGATGCAACCGCAATGGCTATTGAGGATGGCACTGCAACAGAACTGGTTGAAGCTGCATTGTGTTATTACAATGTCTAATTGACTTAATAGGAGACTAAAACATTATGGGATTAAGAGCAGAAGCAGCCATCAATCAAACCCTGACCAATTATGCGTCTGGAGTTCTGAATGATCTACAAAGTGCAACAGCCGATTTCCTTGCGCCACCAGTAACGGTGCCAGCGACAATCGGCCAATACAAGGCTTACGACAATAAGAACGCCTTTCAGGTACACGAAACCGCTCGCGGTGTCGGTGGCCCTGCGCGGCGCATCTTTATGGATGTGAGCGAGCCAACATTCAACTGTCTGCCACAGGCTTTGGAAATCACTATTGATGATTCCGAGCGTGATGCGGCAGGCACGCTGAACCCGTTGGACATTGAACAGGCGAAGGTGAAAACCTTGGTGCAAAGCAGCGTTGTTTCGCACGAGCGCCATGTTATCACCACGGCAGCAACCATTGTCGCAGACACTACCACCGTTGGTGGCGGTGTGATGGGGAAATGGGGGCTTGCAGCAGTTGACCCTGTTGTCCAGCTTGATTACATCATTGAGGGAATTGCGAAATCTACGGGCAATCTGCCCAACGCAATCCTCATGGGGATGACGGCATGGAGGCGGTTCCGCAATAACGCGAAGGTAATTGAGAAGCAACCCGGTGCGGCCCTGATCGGGCTAAACTCGGGGCAGGCCTCGGCCATGCTTATCAACCCCGGCGCGGAAATCAGGATCAGCACAATGGCATACGATACGACGAAGGAAGGCAAGACACGCAACCAAGCATTCGTGAATGGTGACGATGTTTATGTCTTTATCCGTAGCGCAAGCCCAACCATCTATGACCCTTCAGCAATGAAAACCTTTGTTGGTGGGCGTGGTGGTGTAACGGCGGTACGTGAGTATCGGGATGAAAGCAGTCGTTCGGACATTTATGCGGTTGATTGGAGTCGTGATGTAAAGATCACCTCATCCATTTGTATCGAGCGCATAACCACCGCCGATTCGTAAGCCGAAATCAACAATAACAATCGGGGGGGAGGGGTGCTCATTCCCCTTCCCTCCATCTTTAACCGTATTTTTTAGGAAGGAATAAGACAATGGCAAATCCACTTTGGTGCAATAATGTTACGCCGACAGGCGCGGGTACAGGCAGAGTCAGTCAGACCACGGAACAGCTAATTAGTTCCAACGGAAGCCGTACCTCAATTACTTTACAGAATCTTGGCACAGACGAAATTCATGTTCGCCTTGATGCCACCACTCCTACGGTATCCAACGCTCATTACTTAATGTCTGCACCTTCCTCCAGCCTTGGGGGAGATGGTGGATTTTTGAAGGTTGATGGATATGTGGGAGCAATGAAAGTGTATGCCGGGGGCAGTAGCTTCACGGTTCAAGTAGTGGAATACCAAACGACATGAGTGCAACACTTGTAACCCCAAAAACTCTCAGCGGCGGTGAGATAATCACCCACCTCATTAACGCCACAGATGGCGAGGGCCTCCACTTCGACGGTGCGGCTGGCACAGTTGGGAATGTTGCTGCGCCAGATTTAGGCACGAAGTTCTCGGTTGAATTGATTCTGCAATTCGACGGATTGACCAACGAGTCGTTTCTTGTTGATTTCACAAACACGGGCCGATGGTTGTTTGAGTTAAATGGTTCAGACCAGTTTAACATTTATGACACAACCAATCGCACTTTCTCACCAGCAACAGTTCCAGAGACGGGCAAACCGATGCACCTCGTGTGCGTTCAAGATGGAACGAGTGCAACGTTGTATCGGGACGGCAACCAAATCGCCACAGCAACAACTGGAACACCAACTGTTGACAACTGTTCCAAGTTGAATTTGGGCAACTATGAACCTAGTCCCGGCGTGAACTATGGTTTCGATGGCACAATGTATCGGGCGAGGTTGTGGAATAAAGCACTCACCCAAGCGGAGGTCACGGCTTCATACGAGAACGCGACCGTGCCGTTCATCGACCAGTATGGGGATGCGGCCAACCTCCTGCTTGGGATAGACAGCACACTTGCCACCGCCGCCGCAAACGTTGCAGTGTTTAATGCTGCTTACGGTTGGCAAAGCAGTGCCAGCACCGCAACCGTAGTTGCTTCCAATGTGTTAAGCATGACGAGCAATGCGGGGGTGGGGCTTTGGAAACAGGTTTACAGAAACGGCAAAAATGTTCGATTCACTTTCAACGTAACAGCGATTACTGGAACGTGGCGTTGGTTGGGTGCGGAAAATGTGGATATCACAACCACAGGCATCAAATATCTGACCGCGAAACAGACCGATGATTATGTCCGATTCTATTCCAATTCTGCTGGTGCGACTATTTCGATAGACGCAACATCGACTAACTTGGAACTCGTTGCAACCGGCGCGGTCAGCGACTACGACCTAGCGTTCGCCAACCCGACCCAATCGCTGATGGTGCAAGACCGCGCTGGTGCGGCAGACGGCACTTCGTCTGCAACGGGTGTGGTGCAAGTCACGCCGATTGAGCAGTTGAACAGCAAGTCGGCTCGCATAGGAACGAGTGCGGCGACACCGGCAGATGGGGAATTGTTGGTGAGTGGGAATGTGGGCGTGGGCGGTTCACCTACCTCTCTGCTAACGGTGCGAGATGATAATGCTTTCGGCGGCGCGGACAACCAAATAGTAGCCCAGTTTTCTCCATCAGTAACATTAAATGAACACGCTGGAATTGCGTTTGGAACTTACGGTGGGACGGATGACTATCTTAAAACAGGTATTTTCTGGAAGCGCACGGGGAATTACGGTGTAGGTGATTTAATATTTGCCAACAATGGCACGGCAGATACATCTACCGTAAGTTCTACAAACGCTCGCCTCACCATCGACTCGGCTGGCAAGATTGCGATTGGCAATAACATCCCGATGTGGTCTGGCTCATATGGCGGTGCGCTCGTGCTTAAAGGCAACGATGCAACAGCAGACCGTTACGCCCAACTCGGGATTGTGGATTCAAATGGGGCTCTCGTTAAAGATGGGCTGATAGTGGACACGAATGGCCAAGCGGGGCTGGGCGTCACACCAGAGACTGATTGGGACAGCGCACATTCCGCACTACAAATTGGTTTGACGGGTTCGATTGTCAGCGGAACGGCTTTGACTGGCTGGACGCAAGTTATGAAGAACGCCCGATATGTGGGCGGCGGGGTTTACAAATACATCACTACTGACGAGGCATCTAGCTACCAACAGAGAGACGATGGCTCTCACGTTTTTGCAGTCGCCGCCAGCGGCACAGCAGATGCAGCAATCACTTGGACAACTCCGCTCACCATCCACAGCGATGGAGAGGTGGTTATTGGAAGCACAGACCAAGGGGTCTGTATGCACGGCAACACGACTGGAACCGCGAGCGTCCGCGCACTCAACGCAGCCAGAAACACTTACAAAAAACTGGAATTTAATGCGCTCGACTACGATTTTCAAACTTCCAGCACACCTCGCCTCACCATCTCGGCGGCGGGCCTCGCGACCTTCCCGAACGGGGGGGTTGAAATAAACGGTTCGGCTGGTTTGAACATATCCCAAAGCGCTGCCAACGGAAGCGTTCAACATTTAAGTGGTTCGACCACTTGCTTGGATAATGTAATTACAGAGGTGGCGTTTGTATCTCATTCAAACCTATTCACAGTTCAAGCGTTTGCGTGGGTTGCTAATGACAAGAACGGTGGAGCTAAATTTGATTTCGGGACGAGTTTTGGCAGCGCCACAATAACTCGCACCTTCCAGCATACTTCAACCGAGGTAACAGACATCAGTTGTGATTACCAAAACACAGGCGGGTCAACTAGCTATCTGTTGCGAATCAAGGTGGATTTGGCCACAGCCGCCAGTTGCACAGTTCATTGGACAATCAGCGGACACTCTATAGAGACAATTTATGCAATTTAATTTGGAGAAATCGATATGATACTAAACGAGAATCAAGTTGGTTCGCTGACTCAAACGATGAAGTCGGCGATTGGGAATTGGCCGAGTCTTCATCTGCTTGGAAAAGCCGTCGATGATAAGGTCAATAAGTATAATGTGCTGCAAGCTTCAGCCATTGACATCGCAGAGGATTCCATCACCGCTGATGTTGCAGAGGTGAACGGGTTGATTGCTGCGTTCAAAACAGAAGCGGCGGGGGTAACGGATATTGCGGTAGACTTGACTGTACTTGCGGCAATTGAAGCACCGGCAGCACCGGCAGCGGAGGAAGCACCAGCGGAGGAATCAGAATAATGATTGAAGTATACACAATACCAAACGAGAAATCGCTCAATGTGAGCAAGGTGGCCATTACGCTGAACAGCGCCCAAGAGTTTGGGATGCAATTTAGTGTAGCTGGCTTTGGCAAGTACACAGATGCAGAGGGCAATCTGACTTGGGGGCCGAATCCCTTGGTAAGCACATTGCTCAATGTGGTCGGTGAGAGTTGGAAGGGCTGGGTTCCCGGCGCTGCGGCAAGCGATAGTGATTACATCATTGACCTTGCCCTAAAACAGTTGGGCCTGAAACGCGCCCCAGTAGAGGAAGCTCCAGCGGAAGAAGCACCAGCACCAAAGAAGAAAGCAGCCAAAAAGAAGGCGGCACCAAAGGCCGAAGAAGAACCGGCTGAATGAATTTGGATGATCTCAAGGTTACATTTGCGAGCGGTGGGGGAATCTCGTCGTTTTATTTGCATTTGAGCGAAGTGGTACAGATTGGAATAGGACTGATGACGATTATTTATATCGGGTTGAAGATTAGGCAGTTATTGAATAAGAAATGAAAACAAGACTACTGATAATCGGGGCGTTTCTGCTATGTGCAGGGAGCGCCAAGGCGGGTGATTTATTTGGCGCAAGTTGGAAGCCAAAGCCAAGTTTCACCCTGTTTGGTCAGAAACTAGCATGGCCGCTGCCTTCACTTTGTTTGGGGGCGAAGGCAGGCGTATTGCCTGATGCCGGTATTTCGCCAGATGGGGTGAATTTCAAAATCCCATACCTCTCGGTGGAGGTTCCGTTCCCTAGTCTGGTTCTCTCCTTGGGCAAAGATAAACCCAAGGTGGAATTGAAGCTGGGAGCGGTTGACAAGACAGAACACGAACCAAAAAAGGATTAAAAAATGCTGAAATCAAAAACAACGTGGACGGCTATTACGGGTGCGCTGGGCGGTATCGCTGGTTATTTTACTGGCGACTTGGAGCTTGGTTCTGCAATCAACATAATTATTACCAGTTTGCTTGCCCTATTCCTGCGTCACGGTATCGCTAAAGTCGGAAAATAATGGCTTGGTCAGCGATAGCAACGTCTGATGTTCAGACGCGCATGACCGATACCGAGTTGACGAAATACAACTCTATCGGCTTGGCGGGTGGACAGACTTCATCTGGATTGATTCAGGAAGTCTCGGACGATGTTGCTGCGCTGGTTCGTGGCTACATAAAGGGTTGCCCAAGGAACAACTTGGCATCCACGGCAGCGGCCCTGCCTGATGTTCTTCATTCTCCATCACTCGACATAATCATTGTTGAGTTGATGAAGCGGGTGGGAGGGGCCATCACGGATGTTAGTGATGTGCGGATTGCGGCTTACAACAGCGCAATCGCCTTCATGGATAAGGTGAGCGACTGCCGCTTTGGGATTCCCAAGCCTGTCACAGAGACAGCCGACACCTTTTATGATGACAGGGGTAGCTACGGCTACAAGAAGAAGGTCTGCATTAACAACCTTAAAGTCGTGAAGAACGGAGTAACCTCGACCACCGAGGACTGCACTTGCACGAATGTAACTGGTGCCGAATTACTTTAACAATGGCTGTTTATCTGACGGATATTCAAGGGGCGCTTCATACCCGCTTGAATGGGCAAGCTCCCTTCAACACGGGAATTGCCAACACCCCCGGCTTGGTACTAGAGGATGATGATATTCAATCCAAAATGGAGGCATTGCTTAACCGTGTTCGCGTCATGGCAATTGTCCTGCGCCCCATCAGCATGGTGCGGGTTCTGGAAAAGACAGTTGTGGATTTCAATTGGGAAGTGGATTGCATTGAAAACCCAGCAGTTAACCGACCAGTTGGAGGAACTTATTACACCGCAGAAGCAGTTGCCGAGTCGGTGTTTGTCCTTTTGGACAACTACCAGATTCCAAGTGGAACCGTTGCAGGAACAAATAGCTCCCGTTCAACAGCAATCATGCGAATGGGCGCGGATGAACCGGCGGGAAGCTTGGTTAGGTACAAGGTAAACGGCTTTGTGAGAAGCAAACTCAACGTAAATATAAACTAGGAGAATGAAAATATGGCTAATAATACGATAGTAGGCAGCGCCACCATTTATGGCGTAGACGGCACCGTAGCCTATCCCACACTAGCGGGGACAGTTGCGCTTACGGAGAACTATATGCAGAGTCTCAATGTGACGGATGAGATGGATACTGCGGAGGCAAGAGATCAGCGTGGCAATGTGTTTGGTTACAACCTTTACAACCATCGGCGCACTTGCAATTGGGAGATTATCTTCTATGCAGGGTCGGAGGCAGCAGCGGCAGCAGAGTTGGATTTACCTTCTCCCGGTGCCTTGATTGTCATAGCGCAGGATGCAGAGGATGGAGCGCAGTTACCGTCGATATTGGTAGGCAACTGGAATTACATTGGTGGTGGCTCAATCTCGGCAAGCAATACAGACTTGTTCAGGGTGTCACTTCCTAGCAGTCAGTACAATAACCCTGCTGCAACCACCGTTGGAGCGGTTGCCTTATCAACAATCCCCGGCTCTTGATAGTGTGGGCCTTGAGAGTGATTATCTAAAAGCAGTCATTCCTCACCAAGCGCGAGTCCTCGGGCAGCGGTTGAGGCCATTGTCCCTTGGTCACATGATGGTTCTGTCCCGGTACAGCAGTCCATTTGTGACCGGGGACAGGCAACCGATGTTCGGGGATTTATGCTTTGCCGTTTGGGTTTTTAAGCGAAACTGGGAACAGGTGATTCAAGGAATAGCTGACTCAGCTTTCATACGGGACATTCGCTTCCTCCGCTTCATTGGGCGGTTCCGAAACAAAAACAAGGCAATGGTAACACTTGTTGAATATCTTACCCAAGCAATGAAGGAACCGTCCTTGTTTTTCAATAAGGTGGAGGGAGGCAAGCCAACCTCAATGAACAATCTGCATTATTTGAAGATTGTCCTGATGCAGAAGTTGAACAAGACAGCAGAACAGGCTATGAACACCCCGTTCGGTGAAGCTGTTTATGATTTGGCGGCAATTGGGGAGGCTGAAGGAGTTTGTGGGTTTGTAACTGACTCCCATTTAGAGGCAGGGGAGGCGGCAAAACGCCAATGGGAAAGGCAGCAAAAACAGGTTAACAATGGCAAACGAAATTAAATTCATCTTCACAGGAGACACTGCTGCGTTTGACAAGGCTATTGATTCCGTGGTCAAAAAGACCAACAAAGCCAAATCTTCCACGGAAGGGATAACTGAAGCCCAAAAGGTGCAGGCCAAGCTTCAAAGGCTATTAACGGAAGAATACAAAAAAGCCGCCAAGGTAGGGGGCAGCGTTGCTGAGATAGAGAAGAAGATTAAGAAAACAGAGGAGGAGCGCCTTGTTCTGGCCAAAGAGCTAAACGCTGCTTCTAAAGAGCGAGAGCAGCGGCTAAAAGCAATTCTGGAAATCAGAAAAAAAGAGGCTCAGATTGAAGGGTATAAGACGGCAAGAACTGGGGTAAAAACGGCTACGGTGGCATATTTAGGTTGGAAGGGAGCGAGGGTCGGTGCCAAAGCCGCAAGGGCAGGGGGCGCAATGGCGAGCGCAGCAGGCGCAGCCGGGGCGTTTGCCGCAACCGGCGTGGGGTTGCCTATCGCTGCTATTTTGTTGTCCATTTTGGCTGTTATGGCTGCTGTGGTCGCCGTGACGTCAGCTGTAAAACTGGCCATTGAAGGAACGCCGGTTGCTATTGCACAAGCAATGGGCATTCAAAACATGGCTCAACTGTCAGGTAAAACAATAGACCAAGTGCAAACCGAAGTGTTAGCCGGTCAATTCGGCGGTGACCCTAAAAAAGCAGGCACCCTTCAACTGTTCCGTGATCTCGGCTTGATTATAGACGAAGAAATCATCAAAAGCCTGTCTGATTCTGGGAACAAAATTAAAGTGGTGGGGGTCATTATCTGGAACAAACTTATCCCTGCATTTGAAGCATTGGCCAGAGCGGCGGGCAATGCCGCTGGTTGGTTGGTTAAAAAAGGTTCGGGCATTAGTACCGGCATGGGGCCGGTTTCAGCGCACAACAAAGCAATGCCGTGGTGGACAAAGCTTGGCGCCACCTCAACCCTGATAGGCGCAGCGTTAAGTTTGGGGCAATACGATTTTACATCGGCAGGTGTTGCCGAAGTCCAACAAAAGAAACGGTTAAAGCAAATGCTAGACCAAAAAAAGGAAATGGAGGCTGCGGAATTAGAAGTCTCCGTTTCACCGGCTAAAATGAAAGCCCTTACCTCCACAGATTTACTCACAAGAATTGGATTGTTTAAGGGGGGGGCTGACAGCCAACTTCAAACCTTGAAGGCAAGTCTGGCGGCTCAAAATGGAATACACGCCAACACTAACGGCTTAATTCCGGCAATAGAAAACGCATAATGGCTAATAGCACATTTATAGGGTTCAATTTTCCCTCTAGCGCGACAACAAGTTACACGGATTCCCAAGTGGTTCGTGAAATCCAACCCGTCACAACTTGGAATCGGGATGGGGGTTACACCGTCACAAGGCGCTGGCGGGGGCCAATCGATTCGCTGATAGCCTTCTCAGGTGGGGGATCAGGTGAAGCTGATTATCACAGCACCTATTTTACTGGCACAAGCGGAATCCTTTTAGGTGGGGCAGGCAGGGATGGGGCAATTTCAACTAATCTTGAGAGGGATGAGGGGGGGCTACTTGGCACGTTTAGCGCAACGTGGGTAACATCAAACCTAAATTCCGCACTATGGACGGGCACCCCGGTTGACCCTGCCACCCGAGGAAATACAAGTGGCGACCTTTACCAAGAAAGCAGTTTGTGGTTTCTGGATGGCAACGATCTGGAAAAAGACCTATTTGAATGCCCGAAAATGAAGGACATTCTTGATGAAATAGAAAACGATGGGGCACCTACCTCCTGCGCCGGTGGCGAATTAGGGCTTACTGCAAGAATTAAAGCCTCAATGGATGGCTACAAGAATGGAGATGATAAGGACGGTAACTCCATTGAAGATTTCTATGAAAAGACCTATCAGGTGGCAGATTATTTTGATATTGATTCCTGCCCCTTGGTCGCCTTGAGTGTTACACAACTGAATAACCTAGAGGCGATCCGTCAGGATTACATGAAAGGGGTTGAAGCTTTCACAATAAGCCAATATGTCTTGCGGAACACAAAAACAGTCCAATATACTTCTGCCGTGGCTGCAACTGCCCTGACTCCCTATTATGCTGACGTTAATAAAATCTGGGTCACCTCTGATGTAACCACCTTAATGGGTGCTGATACTCGCCCGATAGACCCCCCTACTTCTACCGTTGCCTACACGCTCCCGTTGATAGGGGTATTGGGCACGGTTTTCAATACATCGAAATGGCTTTATCGCACTCCAGATGTTCAGGAGTTGAGCAATGGAAAATGGCAGATAACCCGTGAATGGTGGGAAACTACGGATTATTCAATTGCCCTTTATGACACTAAATGATTCATAACTTTATACCACAGATGGGGACGGGGCGAAAGTCTCAAGCAATAAGGGAGCTACAGAAGGCAGTTCGCAAAATAACCCCGCGCACCGGGGTCAATGTGACTACGCGAGGCACTACAATTAAGGCAAAAGGGGGCGGGACTGGCGGGGGGGGTCAAAGCGTTGTCTGCCGATGGCTGTAGATTACACAGAGGCCCGGACGGTTGATGTTAATGATGGGGTTTATTCACAGGATTACAACCGTCTAGCTTTAGCATTTAATGACCGTTTGAAAAACGGTGTGGGCGATCCTGTCTGGAGGATGCTCTGGTATGCCCACTCTCTGGTTCGAGGCATCCGAAACCCTAGCAATTTCCTCTCTACGGCACAAGACGAGTGGTGGAAGGTTTACGCGCACATCAAGGTTGCCTCGGGGATTACGTGGCCTACTGCGGGTGCCAGCGAACCGGCTGGCGTTAATGTGGCTAATCCTCTCGGTGCTTTTGTACATGGCCTCGCGCCTACTGTCGTAGACGAGGAAGGGCGAATCAACGGCATCGGGGAGTTTAACCCTGCGGGAACCACCTTGGCGACTGCGCCCACAGGGGTTCCCCTTGTTTTAGGTTCCCCGCTGGAATCCCCCCAAAACAATGCCGACTACTGGACACTTTCAAAGTACCAAAGGGGCGCTGTGCCGTCTGATTTATCTGACTTTTCCGCAGCCAATGCGATTAAATCGTCACAGGAACATGGCAAAATCAACTATCCAGATTCCCATTTCTTCCTAAAGAACTACGGGGGATTCCTTCCCAGCCCACAACTGACTGACACGGATAATCCGTTTTGTGATGATGACGTTATTCCAGATTACACATTCAAGTTCAAGGCTCTAAACACCAGCGTTACGGACAAGACTTATAACTCCTGCCCACCTGATGGCGTGATGTTCTATTTTGAGGGGTTCGTTGCCTACAAGCTAATCCATTGGGATGGCACCACAACAAGTCTGCCCTTGAATGATTACTTGGAGGGGCCATACGAGGACAATGCAATTCTGAAGCGTTACAAAGGGCAGCAGTTAAACGAGTCGCTGAACTGGTTTGCGATGGAATATCGGGCCAACGAAACGGAGCGGGAGGAATCCGACATGAACCGTTATTCGTTGGGATTCCAATTCCAAGACTTTTTAACGAGGCAATACTGTCTCGCCCCGGCTTACGGGACTGTCGCCACCGGCTCCATAACTGCCACCTACCCGACTTTTGAGTTAAGCGGAGGGGAAGCCGCCGGGACTTACCTTGACGTTACTACAGCGGGCGCTTACAGCGGCACAACCACCTACACGGTTCCCGCCAAGTTCACTTTTGCAGCATTTTACGCCAAGACAACTGGATCAGGGGCGGGGGATGTGACGATTGAGGTGTTTAGCGGTGCAACCTCCCTGACTACTTTTACGATTACGGCAGTAGGGGGTTCAACTGTTGACCATCTGAAGTGGTTCACCTCGGCGCATAACGAGGCAGACATTCGTTTCAAGCTCAAGACGGTGCTCCCTGCCAGCGTTACCATCAACATTGAGTGCGCCATGTTGCTGGAATATCAACCGACAATCTACGATTCCTATGTCTGCTTGAGGCTGGGCAGCACAGACGGCCCTGCTTCGACCTCTTTTGATAAGAGCGGATACACATTCAGCGATCCCAAGACTATCTCGGATAATCTTTTGGAATACGGCTGTTTGAAACGCGAGGGCGATGTTGTTGGAATCCCGACCACAGGCGAAATCAACGAGAACCCTGTCTATGAAAGTGCAAAGAGACTGATTCAAAACAACATGAGGTTGGCCGAGCGGCAGGGGTTGGTTGGCTACGAGGTCATTGGGGACAAGAGCTACATTCATTTTAAGAGATTTGCCCGCGCCCAATACTCCAACGATCTGGATGTTTTCGACGGGATAGCCCCTCCGGTGGCTGCGGTGGCAAGCGGTGATCTGATCGAGGGGGAGGAGTACCAAGTCTGGTCAGCAAGCGATTCATCGGCTAACAAGATCACCTACGATGGGACACTTTATCCAGCCATAAGCAGCATTGGCCATTCAGGAGGGGAACAGGCTGGAACCTATTTCACAGCCACAGCCATAAAGGTTTTTACAGTCACCGGGGATGCCTTTCTGCGGGTTCGCAACGGCATACGCTCAATACCCATCAAGGACAACCGTGATGACAGATTTCGGGGGCAGACAAATGAATGGCTGGCACAGATGAGCACGGCGGCCTACAAGCTGTCGGACAGCAGCATATTCAAGTCAGACAGTTACGCCGACATTATGGCGTTTCTGTCAGACAGATGCGGGTTAATGTCGTGTGCATGGTCGCGCAAACCCTTGTGCGCTGGCTATGAGGCTCAAGCAGAAATCAATAATCATGTGAATTATGGGTCTTTAATCAGTTACAAACCGGAGAACCCAAGTGGCTACCGCTACATATTGGACACCCACGGGCCAAGCTCGGGGACTTACGGTTGGGTCAACGACATGATTGACGCGCAGAACACAGCAAGCGCGGGAAGCGGAAACATCAATCACTACAAAAGCTGCGAGATTTACAAGCCAGACTACGAGCTGGAGGCAGTTTACATTGACCCTACATCTATCGCTTCAAGTGATGATTACGATGTAATCGTGAAACTGACCGGCAGGCTGGATGTGGGCGATACCGTAGTCCCATTGACAATAGACAATACCACCACCAGTTGGTACGCCGCTTTTACTGGCGGCTATACCCCGGTACGCCGCACGGACGAGAATGCAGTCTTGGAATATCTTTACCATATTGCAAGCTACAATGATGGGGCCATTTCCGACTATAACTGCATCCAAAAGGTTGGCGATATTGCCTACGATGCTAATGCTTCAAGCGGCTACGATGGTGGCCTATTCCACGGCAACTGTTATCCAAGGTTCTATTTCGGGAAACAGGTGCGCCATGTCTGGAACGACACCAACGCAAGCTATGATCCTGCGGATTCCCTGACTACGGTGGATGAAATGCTGTACATGGAATACATTTTGCAGGCAATAAGTTCCGGTTTCATTGACAAGGAAAGCACCCTGAAATTTAGTTGCACAGATGATAACCGAATGTACGACTACACTTTTCCAAATCTCTGTTACCAAGCATTACGGCAATCCAAGAGTGAGGCACCATCCGTGTCGGTGACGAGGGTCTCGGACACCTTCACATGGAGTAGTGAGGCTGGGGTGCTGTATCTGCTTGTCGGTGTGACAGGAGGGGTGGAAACACCGATAGCCGAGTCCGTGACTTCGCCATACACGGAAACAGGGGTGCCGACTTACACATCCTACAAGGCTTATGCTGGGTCTAATAAGAGTGATGCCTATACGATAATTGATTTTACAATGGTCTTTTCCGGGGCAGACGATGACAATGTGATTACATTCACGGAGAACAGCGCGGAGCAAATCAAGTACATGATACTAGGGCGAACCGCTACCGGAGACTTTGACCCAGTTTCCCCCGCCCCTTTCAACACCAACGATTGGGAATACTATACTGGGTCAGGCTGGTCTAGCGATGAGTCGGATGCGGAGGATGTAAGCAGTCCGGTGACGATTACAGGGGCATTGGCAAAGGACGAGTACCGTGTCATAGCAAAGTATTACGGGCAAAAACGCTGGTTTGAGTTCCTGCCTCCGACCTTGAGGCCGGACAACGCGCAGGGGTTTGGCCCGATGCCAAACACCAATCTGTATGCAAGAATCTTCAATAATGTCTGTAACGCAGTCAACTTGCTGGTGCGAGCCAGAATAGAATTGCCGTTTGATTATCGGGCGCGACATACGGCCCCAGAACACCGGGGGTTGCCGGTGGAACCCATCACTTCATCGTACTCAAGCACAGTCCCCTCGACTGAGGGATACCCTTTCACCTATTCCTGTACAAATGAGGAACCGCCCGGAACAAGCGTGGCCCGTATCGCGGTAGATGCCTGCAATGCCGAAAAGAGCGTTGTGTTTTGGAGCGGAGCAACAGTCACCGACCGATCACTTTACACAGATGTGGGCGATTGGACTACTGGTGGCACCGCCGATTCGCAATACCGCGTTGGCTTGATTAGCGGAGTAGCCGCTTGTACGCCTCCCGGTGGGGGGAATGTTGAAGGGATGCAGACTTCGGGCGAAACCTATGACGATGGGGACTATTACAAGCCCTATGTCATGTCGCGCAAATACAAGGGCGAGTTGCAGATTCTTGATGATGGCCAGATTAAGTATGCGCTGCCGGTCGGAATCCGAGATCAGTTCATGGACGAACCCGGCTTTTTGGGTAACGAATCGCATTATATGAGAAAGGGGGTCATAGATGCAACGGATGGCGATTATCTGTATGTCGGTGGAATCCGTTTCACCGAGGAAAAATACAGGATTGTCGAAAAAACCTATCAGTTCTGTAAGCTTTACGAGGGCGATGTGATGGTGGATGCAGCAGAGTCCCCGCTTTACGGCGATTTCACCACAGGCGATTCCGCTTATGACCAGCGATCTCCGGGTGGGGTTAACACCTTTTCGGGTGAATACAACTTACTTGATGTTCTGTTCACCCCCTATGATGATAAACTGATGTTCATTAAGATTCCGATTATCAGTCGCAGCTACCCGAACAACACCTACTGATGGCCACCAACCTAGTTGCAACATCATCCACCCTGTTATCGGTCAAACTGACACTCGACCTCGGCACAAAGCCCCCGACAATCGGCCATTACAAGATCGAGAGAGCTAGGAATGTTGCGCCTTTCGCTTACTTGGTCATTTATGAGACTGAACTGGCCCTCCTCTATGACCATCCAAGGGCATGGTACTCCGACAGCGGGGTATCCACGGGCATTTCGTGGCGATACAGGGCTTACGCCTACATTACGGCAACGAGCAGTTACGACACGGTTTCAAGTGAATACATCATAAACATAGCGACCCCTACAAACGCGCAGATTGATTATTCAGGGGTGTCGGAACCAACTACGAGCGCCGGTACATTCAGCAATACTTACATTGCACAAACCGAAGCGAAGCCAACGATAGGGGCTGACGTTCAAGAAACATGGGCAGTAACAAGAATCCTTTCCTTGGCGGTATCCTCGGCATAAACCCAGCCATCACCCCCCTGCGCTGGAAGCTCGATGCGGAGCCTACAATGCCCTCTAAAGGGCAGATGGTAAAGAATGCGGCTGGTTCCTTTGCCAAGAATCTAAAGAGTGTGATGGGGGGAAATTCAATCAATGCTGACCCTGATGAGATTAAGAGACGAAAAGCTATCTGCAAGGAATGTGAATATATGCACGATAACCGTTGTTCCAAGTGTGGGTGCTGGCTTCAGTACAAGGCAATTTTAAGGGCTGAAAGTTGCCCTATTAACAAATGGGAATAGCTTCGTTGATAAGTACAATTGGGGCTTTGGCCAGAGCGGTGCCAGAGATTGCTGACCTATGTGAAACGCTCATCAAGGTCGCCAAGGATTATGAAGATGACAGAAACAAACTCAACGCCCGTAAAAGGTGGTCTGAAAAGAATGCTGCTATTGATGCTGCTATTGGCAATGTGCAGCGGTTGCCTGACGCCAAGGCTGAACAACACGGAGAGGCTGATAAATCATCCACAGTTTCGGTCTGCAGTCATTGCGGCTCCAGATTGGACAAGGGACGCCCTTGAAACGATTGCCGACCTAGAGAGGGAGATTGAAGCGGGAGATTAAGGCCCGGATAAAACCTTTTTACTTCACGCCATAAACCCATCCTCCTTTACGCTACGGCACTGCGCTTCGCATTGCCGGGGGTGAACGGGGGAATTTTTTTTAGGCTGTTTCACCCTAAAGAATTAGGGGTAATGATGGCCTTGGTAAAAATAAATAAAAATAAAGCTTTTCATTTACGCATAAACAACGCATACTTATTACTGTTGAGGGAAACGCCCTCGCCGACCAGTAAAACCAAAATGAAAAAAGGAATCAAAAAACTAATCGCCCAGCACCTCACGCCGCAGACCAAAAACGGTTTCGGCGACTGGGATCATAACCAAATAAAGTTTAACCAAATCAAAGTCGACAAGGACTCACTTGAGAACCTGCTCGATGCGGTTTGGCAGACCGGTTATTCAAAGGGCAGTCATGACATGGCCGACTTAATGAATGAGCTTACCAGTAAGGCCGCTTACAATGCCAAATGGGGTTTAGTCGATGCCAATGAACGCTACAAGAAATTGGCATAAAACCTGAAAGGAACAAAATGAAAAAATACATCCACAAAAACACACGCGAAAAATTCGCGGAAAATAAACGGGAAACAGTGCGCGAAGCGTACCAATGGAACCGCAAATGGAAAAGGGAACAAATGCAAAAAGACCCCTACTTCAAACCAAGCGAATATCGGTTCGTGTACTTCACCGGCAACCACACGGCGGTTTGCGTGACCGACTCAAGCGAAGCGTCGGATATGTCAGACTGTCGCACCTACTACGACATGAAATTCCCAACTCAAAAAGACATTATTGGGGAAATAAACATGGGGCTTGACCACATCCAGCAAGACGGGTGCGCCCCTTATGGGTTTGAGGTTAGCCTAGATGCCGCGACTTACGCCTACGACTCGCCAAGGTCAAAGCTGGAAGGCGAAGAAGCGGAACCAACCGGCGACTATTCAGCGGGCGTGATCTTGGCAACATTAACTGCCGAAGATGTGGCGAGGGAATTGGTAACTAGAAAAACCAACGAGGCAAACCGACTCACTCAAAGGTTTTGCGCTGACCCAACCTTCGACGCCCTTTGTACACGCTACCCAACCTTGCGGCTCGACCCATACGAAAAAGATTCTCGCGACTATCGAGACATGGTGAAGCTACGCAAGTTGTACGAGGAAAGAACCGGCAAGCCCGCGTTCCAGTAGTTGCCTTCCCTTCGGCGGCTTCGCCTTGAGGCCGTCGATGGGGGCGCAATTCAGCGGCCCGATTTAATCAGTGAGAAAATGAAAAGAAAATATCTTACATTCAATCGGATCGAGTGGAACATCTTTGATCACCGTTACACCCTGCTTGAGGACTGCATCTTTGGGATAATCGAGTCGAGTATCGACAGCGACCCCGAGGGTTTTGGAAAGTGGCCAAAAAACTGGAAGGACACTATCCACCTCGGCGGTGAGCTTTACAACAAGGTGACCAAGAAATCATCCACCATTCCGCAAAGGCTGGAGAAGTGGAACAGGAACCATGTCGCTAGGCTTGATGTGACCGACCTAAGCGAGGCCGAGGAATTTGTGTTGGAGGATGTGGTTGATGGCAACACTTGGTTCGATGCTTTTGAGGATCACAAGGCTGACTACAATCACTGGAAGGAGACCGGCGAAACTGGGTACTACTATGATCCAGAAGTTCACGGGCTTTACGGCACCCCTAGCGAGCAACTGAAGGCCGCTAGGTCAATAGAGAGGAAGCTAAGGACTTTGGGGATCGATGTCCGATTCCCTTAAACAGAAAGGAACAAACACATGACATCGTTCAAGCTAAGCATCTCCAAGGTTAAGTGGAGCGCCGTTATCAACACCACCAAGCATGATGATAAATACATCGTTGTGCTTACTCACTATGTTACCCCGGCCAACGCGGAAAAGTATGTATGGAGCGGGATTGAAGATGGCGAATGGCGCTTTGCCTCGAAGGCTGATGCCGCAGCCAAATGTAAGCATCTCTATGATGAAGCCGATTTCGAGTTTAGCAATGGCGCTGGCATGAGACTCTGGATTCCGTTTGACGAATACTTTCGGGCGTTTCTTTGGGTTGATTTGGAGCAAATCTTTTCCGACACCACGATGGTTATCGGCCATCAAATCCTGATGGAGTTTATCACCAACGGGATGCCTGTTACCCGCATCGTGGATGTTGACAACACTCCGTTTGCCGACCCGACTCCTACCGTCGAATGCGACAACTGCGGCGAGCAATGGTTTGCCGATCAAGTAAGTGAGGCAGACGATATCCTCGGTTCCTGCGAGAAATGTCGCCGTGAGACTTACATGGCGCAACAGGAGGAGGCTGCTGCCCATAGGGCTAATGCCCAAGCCGGGTTGCGATACGACGATCACCGAGGATGGAGAGCGGTTTGCAGCAACGGGTTAACAGCACAGGGATAATTCACGGGGGTGGTTGTAGCCTCCCTCATCAACAAAAACCAAATAAAGAAAGGAACAAAATAGTATGTCACATGAAATAGAACTAACTGACGGACGCGCCAACATCGCTTATGCCGGGGATACTCCTTGGCATCAGTTGGGGCAACCACTGGATGCTGCCTTTGATGCGGAGACCGCATTGAAGGAGGCTAACTTGGATTGGGAAGTGGAGGTCGCTCCGCTTTACTATGGAGACCCCGAAAGGTTAGTTGGCGGGGCTGGCGATGGGTTGATTGAATCCACCAAGGGGCAGATCGTTCGCCGTGCCGACACCGGCGATGAGCTAGGGGTGGTGGGGATGAAGTATTCCCCTCTCCAGAACCGGGAAGCATTCGGCTTCTTTGATGGGTTGTTTGGCAAGGATGCTTGTCGCTACGAGACTGCTGGTTTCACCGGCAAGGGAGAGCGCATCTGGTTGCTTGCCAACATGAAGGATCAAGACCCGGTTGAGATTATTCCGGGGGACACCATCAAGCAGTACCTCCTGCTGACCAACTCGCATGACGGCACCTACTCCGCTATGGGAGCGTTCACGCCAATCCGAGTGGTTTGCAACAACACCCTAACCGCAGCGGTGGGGAGCATGCTGAAGGATAGCTCGACCGTCCGAGTGAAGCACGTTGGTCAAGTGGCAGACCGGCTCAAGTTCGCCGGGGCTATTCTGGCCCAAGCCGGGGTGTTCTACGACGAGGTGAAGAACTTGTTTCAAGGCTTTGCCAAGAAGCAGTTGAACGGGGTAGAGACCCGCACATACATCAACCACGCGCTCTACGCGGATAACGCAGAATCCAAGCGCAGGGATAAGGTGATTGATTCAGTCGAAGGACTGATGCACACCGGGCGCGGTTCCGACATCAAGGGAGTGCGAGGCACCGTATGGGGTGCTTACAATGCGGTAACCGAGCATGTCGATCATGTGAAGGAGTATCGCAATGCTTCCAAGCGGTTGGAGGCATCCCAGTTCGGCACCGGGCTGGATATCAAGCGCAGAGCGCTCACCGAAGGCGCATCGTTGGTTGGCTACGGTAAGGAAATCGAGCTTAACTAGGTAGATTATGGGGCACAGGTTGGTTCGCTATTAAGATGCGAACGCGAGGCGTGTAACCTCGCTCAAATCCCCGCCTGTGCCCTTCTTTTTTAACCATTAAAAGAAAGGAACACATGAAACAATATTTGGTTTACAGAGGAACAGGAACCCTGATGCCAGCCGATCCGGGCGATTTTGGTAGTGGGAAATACCACACAACCGACAAGGAAAGAGCAAGACAATATGGGCCTAATGTAGAGAAGCACCACATCCAACTGAAAAACCCTTTGGTTTTGTCGGAGGAGGATGCCTACATTCAAATAACAGACAGGTTTAACACAATTCACGCAGCAGACAGAGAGGCTGCGTGCTTAAGGGCAATGGATTGGATTAAAGAACAGGGCCATGATGGCGTAGTTTCGGTGCGTCCAGATGGTAGCAGCGAAGTTGTGACCTATAAGTAAAGAGTTAAAAAGGGAAAAAAGATTAACTACAAACAGAAAGGAACAAAATGCCAATGATACCAAAAGCTAAAGCAGAGACTATTTACCCGATGGGCAACGGCAAGTACGAGGCTTGCGGGTGGATCACTTACCCCAAAGGCTCCGTGCTGGAGGGGCAGTCACAGGAATGCGTAGTGGGCATCTTCCGCTCGCTGGAGGAAGCGAAGGCGAAGCATCCCAAGGTGGAGGTTTCGGAATATGGTAGGTGCAAGGAATACCGCCCTTCAGTACCCCTTAACCCCCCGGCAGGATTCAGCTACTGCGATGCTGGAGAGTATTGGGGCGAAAACGATTATTAAATGGGACTAACAATAGAAAGGAACAAAATGAGTAAACTAAAAGAGATCAGATTCAGCTATGCAGCGTCAATGGAGAAATTGATAATTCCCCGATTGAAGTGGGTGGGGCAAGACATCGCCCCGGAGAATGGAGGTTTCGGGGTAAAGGCTTTCGTGCCGCTCCCTGACAAGATTAGGGACTACCTCATGGAAGCCGCCACCAAAGCTGACGAACGGCTTGAGGAGGAGGTGCCGGGGGGAACAGCGGTCGTTGTGGAAAACAAATGGCCAGACATTGCCCCCATAGAGACAAAGCTCAAAAAGATAAATCTGGAGGATGAAGCATGAAACACACGGCTGGGCCTTGGGCCTTGGGTTGGCCAAGCGGGAATCTGGCAAGTGATTCAAGAAAGAAAACCGCAGATGGTGTGCCTTATCGGGTGTATCATACGGTAAACGGAGTTCAGCGAAACGGCAAGTATGCCAAAGGCGTTGCCCATATTTACTTGGGCGAATACGAGGAAGGCAAACTGTTTGAAAAGACCAAGCCGATGCTTGAGGAACAACTTGCCAATGCCATGCTCATCTCTGCGGCTCCCGAGTTGCTAGAGGCTTGCAAGGATATGGTCACAAGATTGGACAACAGCCCATATTCCTCCGAATTGGAAAAGAAAGCACGGGCAGCAATTGCCAAAGCAGAAACGATACCGGAAGGAGTCAGAATATCGTGACAACAAAAAAAACCAAAATAAAGCTTTCCCGCAATGCCATTGCAATGCAAAGTGTGGGGGTGCCGATTGACCGTCCCAGTTTATGGGTATTTCGTGCTTTCACTGCCTTTGCGGCGGGGATGGTCAGTTGGCTTTTAATTTCCACGGCGGGGGCGGGAATAACCTTATGCATCCTAGCTATCCACATTATCCCCATCATATTGTGCCGCCTCATGGCACCCCACCCCCGCCTGTCTTTTAATCCGTTCAAGGGTGAAGCTTTACTGAAACCGGTGAGTGCCGGTGGAAGAAGGGTGACGAGGGTTGAAGCCCCCGCCACCACGCAGAAAGGAACAAGCTTGCTGCGAAATACTAACTGATAAACAGAAAGTGAAAAAATGAGTACAGAAATAAAAGAAGTAAGCAAGGAGAAAAGAGAACCACTAACCGTCAAGGATCACATAAACAGCGAAGCCTTTCGGGAAAAGCTAAGGGCGGCATTGCCCAAGCATCTTACCCCGGAGCGTTTTGCCGGCGTGGCATTGACTCAAATAAACACAAACCCCGGCCTGCTTAACTGCACACAGGAGAGTTTGTTTAAGTGTCTGCTCCAGCTTGGGCAGATAGGATTGGAGCCAGATGGTAGGCGAGCGCACTTGGTTCCTTACGGGACGGAATGCACCCTGCTTATTGATTACAAGGGCTTGGTTGAGTTGGCCCTTCGGAATGGAGACGTTGCCCGCATCCATGCCGATGTGGTTTACGAGTCAGAGCTTGAGTCGGGCGACTTCATCTACAATCGTGGTAAAGTTGAAAAGCACAACAAGTCGCTTATGCCCAACCGGGGCGCGGTGGTTGCAGCCTATGCCGAGGTTGAGTTCCTCAACGGATCAGCCAAGGCCGAGGTGATGACCCATGAGGAAATTGAGACAATCCGCTCACAGTCCAAGGCTGGAAAAAATGGGCCTTGGGTCAACCATTGGAATGAGATGGCGAAGAAGACCGTTTTCAGACGGTTGGCCAAGTGGTTGCCCTTGTCTCCCGAAATCAGGGATAACATGGAGGGCGATGATGATTCGCAGTTCTCTAAAATGAAACGGGTTGCCCCCGCTAGGCCAATGTTCAAGCAGATTGAAACTGAAGCTGACGAGGTGGTGGCTGAAATTGAGCAAGGGGGTGACCGATGAGAAGAGACAACATCACACCTGTAAACCCCCGGCCTGAATTTATCCGGTTACAAAGGAAGGGGCGGTGCTTTTATACAGGACTTGGGCGCTCCAAATTAAGTGAGTTAATTATGCCCACAAAGGAAAATAATTACACACCTTTGGTTAAGTCGGTAAACCTCTGCACCAATGGAAAAAAGAGGGGGCTGCGCTTGATTGAGCTACAAAGCCTGTTTGATTATCTGCACGGAGAGGTTGAAAAGTTTCAGGAATCCATAAGAAAGGAGGCTCCAAGTGAGTGACGAAAGAAAAGGATGCCCAAGCGCATCTTCATTTGAGCGGATCATGGACTGCCCCGGCAGTCACACCTTGAACAAGGAAGCCCCAAAGCAACCGTCACCCCCGGCGGCAGCAAGGGGAACCCGTGTCCATGCCGGGTGTTCGGGCGAGGTGGGCATTGCAACCCTGCCCCGTGATGAACAGCAAACCGTCACCGAGCTACTACAGCAGGAGGAAATCCTGCTTGATGAGTTCACCAATAAACAGGTTGGCGAGGGTTGGGCTGTTGAGGAACGACTCACGGAGCATAGGTTTTGGGCCAAGGCAACAGAGTCCGAGTGGAGCGGCAAGGCTGATCGAGTTTATGTGCTCCACAAGGGCAGGGAAAAGGTGGGCTTGGTGGTGGACTTCAAATCCACCCGATACACAACGGGGGCAGAGAAAAGCCTTCAATTGGCGGCATTGGCGGCGTTGGTCGATGAACACTACAAGCGAGACTTGAGTGGCGTGCACGTTGCCTTGGTGTTCCCCGATGGATATGACAGGGCTTATTATGACGATGAAGCCCTTGAGTTGGCTGCTGACGAGTGCAAGCGGTTGGTGGATCAAGCAACCATTACCTCCACCCAAAAGCGTGTCCCTTCAGAGAGTGCCTGCAAATGGTGCGGGGCCAAGGGCATTTGCCCGGAGGCAAGGGGGCAACTCAATGAGCTTGCAAGGATGCCGTCAACGGCAATTGCCCCGGTTGACCTACCCGGATTGCTCAAGGTCAGTCAGGTGGCCAAGCTGTTAATCAAAGACATTGAGGAACAGGCCAAAACCATTCTAAATAACGGAGGAATGGTGGAGGGCTGGGAACTCAAGCCGGGGCATACCCGGAGCAAGATAACGGACACAGAGGAAGTCTACCGCAGGGCGGCTGTCTTGGGGGTTGACGGTGCAACCTTCTCCAAACAAGTGACCATTTCAAAAAAGGATTTGGACAGGCTTGTTCGGGATGAACTTGGCTACAAAGGAAAGCAGGCAACAGATACGGTGGCCAATCTCATCGAGGAATGCACCACCGACACAATAACTGCCGCATCATTAAAGGAGGTAAAAGCATGAGCGAATACGACAACACCAACAGGGGGGTGCTTTTCCCCAACAGTTACAAGAACAAGCCCAACCAACCTGATATGCGGGGCGAGCTAAACATTGCGGGCATCGAGTTCAAGTTGTCAGGGTGGATTAGGACAAAGAAAGACTCCGAGGAGAAGTTACTCTCATTTGTGGCAGAGCGAAAAGACGCGGAGCCAGAGGCCCAACAGGATCAAGACCCCATTGGGGAGGTGATGGGTGTTGCCCCCGCCCCTCCAGTTGACTTGCCGCCGAGTGAACCCGGAGAGGAGGATGTGCCGTTTTGATTACCATTGCAATTGACCCCGGCAAATCGGGGGGCATCGCGTACAGTCTGGATGACGGGGAGTCCCATTCATTGCCGATGCCCGACACCCCCGGCGACATTCTGGAAACCCTGCGCACCATCAAGGCAATTAGTGGGCCGAGCATTGAATGTTATCTGGAGGAATGCATTAAATATGCTGGCAAGGCACAGTCTGGAAGCTCGGCCATTGTTTATGGGCGCAACTACGGATTCGTCGAGGGGGTGATTCAGACCCTTGGAATCAAGTTGCATCTTGTTCGGCCTCAAGCTTGGCAGAAGGCGCTCAAGCTGGGCACGCGCAGCGGTGCCACCACAACAGTCTGGAAAAACAAGTTAAAGGCTCACGCCCAACGGTTGTTCCCGACCGAAAAGGTGACACTCAAAACCGCTGATGCCCTGCTCATCCTTGAGTATGCGCTGAAAGGGGGTGCGGCATGACCACTCCTGTTAGGATAAAACCAAAGTTCCACGTGGAACAATTCGACTTGCCTTTAGGGGAAACATACCCACACACACCGGGATACAAGAACAAGGACAAGGACGGGCCAAGCCGGTTGGCGGCAAGGAGCATCAAAGCCCAAGTGCCCACCCTGCGGGAACAATGTTTCCGAATCATTAGTCAAATTCCCATGACCGCTGATGAGGTCGCCGAATGTATGGAAAAATCCATTCTGTCCGTTCGGCCAAGGATTGCTGAATTGAGGCAATTGGGAAAATTAGTGGATTCGGGGCGAAGGCGAACCAACGAGAGCGGCAAGCTCGCAACGGTATGGAGGGTGATGCAATGAACAGCGACATTAGGTTTGATGCGCGGGGTCTGCTTTCCGATGCCGATATGGTGCTTTTCACCCTGTCGGAGTTGGGCTGCTACATCCGACTCAAAAGCCACTATTGGCTCAACGGCAATTTGCCTTCCGACAACCTGTCTTTGGCAAGGCTGGCGGGGTGTTCAGTGGGGCAACTGCAAGATGTTTGGCCCAAGGTCAGTCAGCATTTTGTTCCATCAGATAACGGGACATTGGTTTGCCCCGAACTGGACAAGGCGCGGAAGAAAGCCACCAAGACCAGCGAACGCATGAGCAAGGTGGCCAAGGCCAGATGGGAGAAGGAGGTGACGGGGTGAGCAAAAATCCCTCGTTTCAGTTTTACCCCGGAGATTGGTTAAGCTCTCAACGGGTAAGCCTCCTGACGTTGGAGGAGGAAGGGGCGTACATTAGGCTGCTTTGTTACTGTTGGCAGCACGGAAGCATTCCTGCTGATCCTGTACAGTTAGCGAGGCTCATAGGTAAAGGGGCAACCGTTGAGCTTGCAGAAACAGTTTCAATGATGTTCCAGCCAAAGCGAGTGAAGGGTGGTTCAGCCTTGGTTCACGATAGGCTGAATATTATGAAAGTAGAACGCGCGGCTTGGCTTGAAAAATCTAGGCTTGGCGGCATCCGTTCTGGACAGGCCAGAAAGAAAGCCAATGAAACCGGGGAGATTGAGGCCAAGGGTGGTTCAAGTTTGGTTCAAGATTGCTTGCAACCAAAAGGCAACACTTCTACTTCTACTTCTACTTCTATTAATTCCCCCCCCTTTAGTGAGAACCCAACCAAAAAAGAAGTCTTGGCTTTTGCCGACCAGATTGGTTTGGTGGCGTGGAAGGCAGAGGATTGGTGGCTGGACATGGAGTCGAAAGGTTGGCTTGCAGGAAAAACCGAAATCCGAAATTGGCAGGCTGGCCTTACCAGAATCAAGCAATACTGGGAAGCGGACGGAAGGCCAATGGCTCATCCCGGCAGAAACGGGGCGGCATCTTCAAGGGGATCAACCCCGATGCCCCTTTGGAAAAGGATTGAGGTTTTGCGGCAGAACATAGAAACCCATCCCGGCAACAAAGAATCGACCTACTACAAGCAGGACAATAAAAAGGAAAAGGAAGATTTCATTCAGTTGAGAAAAACTTTAAAAATCTTGAAAGAGGAAGAAAGGGATGCTGCCTTATCGCATTAAAAATAAATATTTCCCCCGCTTGGCGCTTGGTTTGGTTGGTCGGCAATTCAAGGCAGTTTTGCCGATGTTTGGTCATGTACGCTGGGCGGGGGAATCTATAGGATTAAAACATGAAACTAGGAGAACTGAAACTTGTAGCCAGCAAACAAAAGAAAAAGGGTGCTAACAAAAAATACTGGGCTGTTCATTGTAAGCGAGGGGAAGCAAGCGTCACCCTGCTTATGACTAAAGACCAAATGTTGGACTTGGAAAAAAAGGCCAAGATTAACCCCGAGGATATTCCCGCCCTTAAGGGGCCGGGGTTTCTGGTTAAATTGATTGGGGGCTAAACAATGGCAACACTCGAATTACTGATAAAGCCGCTCAAGTTTCAGGACGCAATCAAGCGGCTCGGCAAAAAGAAACCCATTGCCAAGAAATTGAGCAGTAAGGAGTGGGCGGCAATGCCGGTTCATATCCGCGAAAGGGCTTACTTCACCGCCAACGTGGAAAGCATGAAGTTTCTCAACCGCTCCAAAAAAATGCTGAACGATTACCTGTCAGGGGCGCGGGAGACAGTCACCACCCCTGATGGGCGAAAGGTCACGGCATTGAAAAAGGCAAGCCGCGCTGACTTCGTTTACGAAATGCAGAAGTTGGCCAAGGAAACCGGCCTTGGAAATGTGTTGCCGCCGGGGGAGGATATGAGTCGGGACATGATTACCCGCATGAAGGATATCACCAGCGAGTCTAGGTTGACCCTGATCTTTGACACCCAAACCCAACAAGCCCAAGCCTACGGCTACTACCGGCAGGGGCAAGACCCCGCCATTTTGGATGCTTACCCGGCCCAAAGGTTTATCCGGGCAGAGCAGAGGAAAGTTCCGCGCCCATTGCACAAGCGCAACCGGAACAAGGTGAAGCGCAAGGATGACATGGATTTCTGGCTCACGATGAACGACCAAAGCATTGGCGGCTTTGGGGTGCCGTTTGGCCCGTGGGGGTTCAACAGCGGCATGGATGTGGAGGATGTGCGCCGGGACGAGGCAATTCGCTTGGGCTTGATTGAGAAAAACGAACAGGTGCTACCCCCTGATGACACCTTTAACAAGGGACTGAAAGCCTCCGCTGATGTTGAGCCAGAGTTTCTGAAGAAGTTCATGGACAAGGTGGGCATGGATGCCATTAACGAAGGCGAATTTGTAACCCTATCCCAACGCATGAGCGATGTGCCCCCACCGGCTCCAGCAAAAAAAGTAAGCCTGACAAAACGGGGAACTAGCGACAAAGTTTCTAAAATGGAAAAGGGAAAAGAGATACGATTCAGAACTTACGACGATGAATTTCACCCAAAGGAAGGGGAAAAAATGGTTCGTCGAAGCGGTTCTTACATTCCAACCCTTGATGATGCTAAAGGGTGGCTCGCAACCCCCGAAAAAGGAACCTATGTAATGGAAACGGTAGGGCTAGACTTCACTAAACCTGATGGGGATGCTGTTCCCGGCATAGAAAACAAACTGGACGAAATCGAACGGGCCTATGAAAAGCTGTTAAAAGCTAACGGCTTGCTAAAGTAAAATGGCATCCTCTGTCCAAGAGATATTCAATAGCCTTTATTCTGCAGTGGTTACTGCGCAGAAGGATGTGGAGGGGAGCCATCTATCGGGCAGAATACTGGACTACTTTGACAAGGAGGGTGCGCCCAAGACGGCTACCTTGGTTCTGTCAGGGAAGAAGGTTGAAATCCCCCTGTTCTCTCTTGTCCAGCATCATGGCCTGAAGATTTCAGAGGTTGAGATTGAGTTTGAAATTGCCCTTGACCATGACAATAAGGAAGCCGTTGGCGATCTAGGCAAGTTACGGGACAATAAGATGGCTAACATTAAGATAAAATTTACCGGCACGGAAAAGGCAGAAGGCTTGGCTCGTATCGGTGATAACCTAACGAAACTAATACCCACAATATAAAAAAATCATGGCAGCAGATAGCGCACAAATAGCAGATATGAGGGGGCTTCCCATCAAGGACTTAATCCTTTCGCCCATACTGGCGGCGAGCGATGGAGGCACGGCACTAGCGAAGTCCACCCTAAACTTCGTGGATGAAATCGGTTTTGACACCGACAAGGACGGCAACACCACCACAAGGTGCATCAGCGTTGACATTGAACGACCTGTTAAGGGCGACGATGACGAGATTAAGATGGTTACCCAAAACATCCAAACCCCCGTGCTGTCGCTGGTTCAAATCCCCAACGTGGGCATCACCGATATCAATGTGCTCTTTGATATGCAGATTGCGGCTCACACCGACAACACTTCAGTTAAGGGTGATACTGAGGTAGACGGCTCAACCACGGATGTTCATGCGTCAGCGGGGGGCAAACTCTTTGGGGTCACGTTTGATGTGGGCGGGAGCCATAACAACACCCACACCGGGACGGTTACCAGCAGCAGCACCCAAACCCGTACCACGGATTTCTCCAGCCGTTACACGATAAACTGCACAGCCAAGAACCTCGGCCCCGCCGAAGGAATGGGCAGACTAACCCAAATGCTGTCAGAGCAAATCAATGTGATTGATGCTGCAGCCCCGTCTGGCTCCAAGTAAGATGAGCGACATCAAGACCCACTGCAACCACACCAAGATGGAGGATGTGGTGAATCTAATTCCCCATCCCCAAAACCCAAACAAGCACACCGACAAGCAGATTGCCCTGCTTGCCAAGGTGATAAAGCATACCGGCTGGCGCAGCCCAATTGTGGTTAGCAAAAAGAGCGGCTTCATTGTTGCCGGCCACGGCAGGCTGGAGGCAGCAAAACTGTTGGATGCCGACAAGGTGCCAATTGAGGAACAGGACTTCAAGACGGAGGCCGAGGAGTTCGCCCACTTGGTCGCTGACAACCGCATAGCGGAACTTTCCAACCTCGCCGCTGACCTTACCCTAGATATACTTCAAAAGCTCAAGGAGGACGATTCCTTTGACCTAGAGCTGTCAGGCTACACCGACGATGAGTTTCAAGCATTGTTTGATGTGACCAAGCCGCTGGATTACTCGAATGACCCCGGCGACCCAAGGGGAACCGTTGAGGACAAGAAGGATATCTACGACAACACTACCCTGCGGCAGATAACCCTCATCTACGACGAGGACGAATACGACGAAGTGCTGGGGTTGATTGGGCGCATCCGTGATCTGGCCGAGTTGGAGTCCAACACCGAGGCGGTTACCGCAGCTATCCGCGCCTACAAAGTTGCTAGTTGACAGCATATTCCCGACAACGACCTTGGGTCGAAAGGCCCGGTGGGAGAATAATCTCCACACGCTTACCCCGGTTCAGGCGGTAGGTAAGCTGAACTTCAAGAGGGACGATGCCTTTGCCCCTTTGGGTTACGGGGGCATTAACGGTTCCAAGTTGCGACAACTGATCTGGCTTGCCAGCGAGTACCGCAAAGGGGGAGGCAAGGACGGTTTACTCTCCGCAGCGAGTGTCCTCTCCCCTCAACTTCCAATGGCAGCAGCGGTGGCCACGCACTTTGGACTCCCCTCTGTTCTCATCATCGGGGCGACTACTCCCCAAGCGGCAATCCGCAATGAGATGGTGCAGATGGCAGCTTGGTTCGGAGCCAAGTTTGACTTCATCAATGTCGCCTACAACCCGGCGCTTCAACAGCGGTGCAACGACCTTTACCGGGGAGACTTCGCCAGCCACTTCATGCTGGAGTACGGGATTACTTGCGACCATAAGACCCATCCTCCCGAGGAAGTGGAGGCGTTTCACCGTCTTGGCTCCGAGCAAGTCAGGAATATCCCCGACGATATTACCGCTCTCATCATTCCTGCCGGGAGTTGTAATAGCTGCACCAGTATCCTCTACGGGTTAGCCCGGTATCCCAAGCCCAAGCTGAAGAACATCTACCTGATTGGCATTGGCCCAACCAAGATGGATTTAGTGGATGAGCGACTCCGCTTGATTGGTAAACTAACCGGAGTTGACACCCTCGTATTCAACGCTAAGTTCAAGAGCGACCTACCGTCCTTCCAGAATGCCCGTAGCGCCCCGTATTCACTCCACTACGATGATTTGCATGGCCGTGGGCTAGTTCGTTACCACAAGTCAGTCCCGTACTCTTACAAGGGAATTTCGTTCCACCCCACTTACGAGGGGAAGGTGATGAATCACATCGTTAAGAATGCCCCCGAACTGCTCAAGAGTACGACCGTGTTCTGGATTATCGGCAGCAAGCCGAGTGCGGCACACATGGCCAACGCTAAAAAGGAACTGGGGGAGTTCCCCAAGATTACTCCCCACACCAATCTCACCATGTTAAATCCCAAGTCACCAGTTAAGCCGGGGCGCGGCTCCAAAAAGGAGGAGAAGCATCTGAATTTCGGCATGGACTTCCGCAAGAAGGAGTATCGGCGGGAGGTGTTCCTCCGGTTCTACGGGTTTCACCTCCAATACCGGGCGCATCCCGGTGCCGTTTACTATGTGTTTCCTTACCTAGCCGACAAGCAGGGATGGGATATGGAGCAGAAGCTTTGGTTCGCCTACATTAACGGATGCAGCCAAAACCCGGTCACCACTTGGTGCATCTTTAAGCGGTTCCCCGACCTCGCCAAGCTGAAGCTGCCCGACCTAAAAGAGTGGTTTGAGGCCAATTACACCAAGCTGGCCTTTGACACCGACAGGCGCTACTCCAAGAAGGATTTCATCATCATGGTCGAGGATTACCAGAAGAATCTAAACGGGGCATCCCAAGTGGATTTCTTCACATCCCTCTATGGCAAAACCGAGCAAGAGAGTTTCCGCAGTATTTGGGACAAGGTAATCAACGGGTTTCACCTCTACGGGAGACTCTCCACGTTCTCCTATCTGGAATATCTGCGGATTATGGGAGTTAAAATTAACTGCGACTCCCTGTTCCTCTACGACATGGAGGGAAGCAAGTCCCACCGTAACGGACTCTGCTATGTGCTAGGCCGGGAGGATATGGATTGGCACCCGCAAACCAATTCCAGTTTCAAGGGCTACAACAAGCCTGTGCTGGATTGGCTTACCAAAGAGGGAGCCGACCTGTTAGCCGAGGCCAAGGAAAGGTTTAGGAACGAGGATTTCTATCGCGATGTGAACTACTTCACGATGGAATCAACCTTCTGTACATACAAAGGATGGCACCGGGAGAACCGGCGTTATCCCAATGTCTACAACGATATGTTCCATGACCGCATCAAGCTTGCCGAGGCCAAGTGGGATGGTAAGGAGGATTTCAGCTTGTTTTGGGATGCCCGTAAGCAATATCTCCCAGCCTGTCTGCGACTAGAGGATTGCCCAAGGGATGTGGGGGTTAAATCCATCAAGCAGAATCATTATCGCAACACCGGGCAACCCGTCATGATGGATAGCGTCTGGCCTTGCTTTGAAAACTCATACAACGATGCCACAAAGTAAATTACTCGCAATAGGGGGCGTTCCCGCTACCGGCAAGACCACGCTGATGAGGCATTTCATGAGTCAGTTTCCCGTGTGGCGACCCGCAGAGATGTTCCCCAAGGTTCACGGTCATTACAACCGGGCGAACGATCTCTATGTGCTGGGCAAATATGCCGAGGGCGATCTGTTTGCTGGCACCGATAAACTGTCCATGGCTGTGCAGCCCAAGATGCTGCGCTATCTCAAGGTCGTTAGGGGAGTCAAGATCGTCTTTGAAGGTGACCGGCTCTTCACCAAATCCTTCCTTGAAGAAGTTGCCGCAGACGAGGGAATTGACCTTCGTGTGATGATTCTAAAGGTGCCTGACCAAACTGTCCGTGAGCGGCATATCTCGCGCGGAGACAGCCAATCAGAGAAGTTCATCAAGGGGCGAGTGACCAAGATCAAGAACATCCTTAACTCATCCCTTCCCTGCCACACCCTGCCCCATGCCGCAGAGGATGAAACCGAGGTAGCCGCAAAGGTCATGCTAACATGGCTGCTGTCATGAGAATAGACGGGACAAGGCGCAAGCTGGATTTCAAGGCGTACAGGCATCGCCATGCTGTTGAAGCTGACTACGAGACGTTAATTGATGAACCGTTCAACCTCTACGAGGACGGTAAGCTTGCCCTCTCCTATGTCATGCCCGAGGACAACCTTGAACCGTTGCGGTTAGCCTGCAAAACGATCAAGTACACCAAAAACTTTAGGCAAGGCGGACTTAAGACCACTTCCCGAGTCTTTGGCTACGAACCACGCAAGGTTCTACGCAAGGATTATTGCAGCGTAACCTCACTTAGCCGCGATTACCCAAAGCAAAACAGCATAATAATCAAGGCGGCATCAATGGTGGGAAGGAATTATCAGAAGGTTAATCCCGACCTCTATGCCAAGCACAAGGCAGAGACTGAAGCGAAGGTCGGCCAAGACTGGAAGGTCAATGACGCTCCCTTTACCAGCGGTATCATTAACGAGAACAACCCGCTCAAGTATCACTTCGACTCCGGTAACTACCGCAATGTCTGGTCTGGTATGGTCGTGTTTAAGGAAGGCATAACCGGGGGATACCTGTCCCTGCCCGAGTTTAACATCGGCATCACCCTGCGAGACA
>Ga0209757_10000048_pt1 | contig 39024 bp, 31 predicted proteins | sample ETNvirome_6_1000_FD_185472 | JGI IMG/M metagenome (GOLD analysis project Ga0209757, IMG submission 185472) | Marine viral communities from the Pacific Ocean - ETNP_6_1000 (SPAdes) (version 2) | ecosystem: Environmental > Aquatic > Marine > Oceanic | place: Pacific Ocean | collected 2013-06-19 | reverse complement strand
CATTAGACTTCCTGACACTACTGATTACCAGAACTTATTATATAACCCAAGAGGGGCTACTATAGACTTCTGGACTTACATGCCAGGGCTATATGAACAAGAAGAAGGTTGGTGGAAACATCCCTTTACACTTAGTTCTTTTGGGTTTGCTCTAAGCTCTAGTGAGGGTAAATGGTGTGATGGTCACTACTATAGAGTATTATTAGGGTGTGAAAATACAGGTGGGGAGAATAAGAACATTAGCGCATCCTCTCTCGCTATAGATAATTCGTCTGATTCAGTGAAAGGGATGGTTATGGGGTTCTCTAGAGACCCAAGAATGTATTATAATGGGAGTGCGGTAACCGTAGGACCCAATGATTTTGATCCCAGATATTATTTTGGGGGTATAGTGGACAGTATTACGCCTAGTGGAGGGCATCCGTATGCTGTTGGTGCTAGTGGTGTATGGACTGTATCTTCTCTTCCTACTGATGGGCACAGGCTACCAGTGGCCCATACTCAGACCAGTGGAACATTTAGCGTAAGCAGCAATGGGACAATGGCTTATTCCGTTGGAACTCAAGCCAGTAGTGGGGATGGATATAATTCATCTTCTAATGGTTCGGGGTATGTACTATACACATTATCTGATGCAAGTGTTTCGGCTGGTCTAATTCCAGGGGATATTGCTGACGGGCTCGGGGACCCTGGGGTGTCTGCCACACAAACAAGTGCATCTCTAGGGTTGTCTTATTTTGCTACAGGGGATGATGCTACTTTAAACATAGGTACTCCTTCCACTGTATTCTTTATAGCCCCTACTAGATCTTATAATACTAGTGCTGTTGGATTTGCAAAAGCAGCAGGGTGTGATAATGATGTAGGGGAGATATTAAAGTTTACTGTATCTGATGAACTACTGGTGAACAGTGTAAAGTTAAAAGACTGTGTAAATAAATTTGTTAATATCAGCGTGGTCTTCGATGTAGGGGGAGACAAGCTTAACTTTTATATAAACGGCAACTTACTTAAGACTGATACATTATCAAATATTTTTGGTAGAGATGCGGGAGCAGCACCACAAGTACCGTCTTTCATAGTACCCAATACTAAGTCTACTAGTAGTTTTGAATATACTTCTGGTACTGTAGATCAGTATAGTGATGTTCATTTATTCGATAACGGACCTAAGAATAATACATTGTTTACTCCCTGGATAGTCGGTGGTGGGTGGTCTGATGGTAGAGATATAAACTTAGCTACTTCTTCTGGTGGCTTCTTAGATACAGGTTCAGGTATCATGAGTTCTTATAATGGGTATGTAGGAAGTTTAAAAATGTATGGCAAAGCTCTAAATAAAAATGAGGTTGTAACGAATTACAATCACCAAAGGAAGTTTTTCGAGAATATGGATTTATAAAAAATGGTACTATACGGAAAAGTAGCGTCTAAGGAAGTTCTACATAACACCATAGGTGATCTGAAAACCAAGGTGCATGGGTTGGGTTGGCCTATAGGTAAACTTTCTAATGAACCTTTCTTCAATAAAGCTTCGGGTAGGCATCTAGTAAAAGCACAGATGATGCAGCTACTCAGGACAAGAAAGGGGGAGCGGGTAATGCTCCCTGAATTTGGATTGGATTTAGAGCGTTACCTGTTTGATCCATTAACTTCCGATAGAGCGGCTGAGATAACACAGGACATACAAAGAGCTATGGCAGTATATGCTTCTAATATAATTTTGTTAAGTGTTAGAGTTGTGGGGGACGACAATATAAAAGGTTATGGAATGCCAGGACTACTAATAAGCTTAACAGTAATGAGTTCTTTACACGCTCAACCAATAGATGTGGAGATAACAATATGAGTATTAATACAAATAAGACTGTACCGTTTACAGATGTAGCATCTGACTTCATGAAAGCCATTAAAATTTCAGATAATATAAAATCATCTTATATAGATTTTACTGCCACAGATTTTGCGTCTTTAAGGACTTCTTTGATAGAGTACATTAGGGCAATATACCCTGTAGATTATAATAATTTTATAGAATCAGATTTAGGTATAATGCTAGTTGAATTAGTTTCCTATATGGGAGCAATAATGTCTATGAAGGCAGACATGTTAGCTCATGAAAATTTTATTCATACTGCTAAAGATAGAGAGAGCGTAAGAAAGTTATTTCAATTGGTAGGAGTTTCTATGAAGGGTCCTACATCGGCCCAAGCCATAGCTAAGTTAACTATGCCTGACGACTCTTCTACTGTTTTGGATAAAGCTATAGAATTAGATGCTGAAAATAGGGTTGTGGTTGTTACCTCCCCAGAGGACGGAGAGCCCTTAACCTATACTATATATAAAGCTATTGATGGGGTGGTTTCCCCTTTAGATGATTATAATGCTGACTTAGAAATAACTGCTGCTAACTATACACCAGGAGTGGAGAACTCTTGGGATGTTGTTTTATTGGAAGGAGCTTTTGCTACCGAGAGCGGAACTTTCTCACAATTAGACACCTTTAAAAGTATTTCTTTAGAGAACTCTCCTGTAATCCAAAATAGTGTACAAGTTTTCCTAGAGTCATCGGACATAGCTACCTCTGGGGCATTTAGACAGGTAGAGGATTTGTATCAAGCTTCTTCCTCTAGTGATAAGATGTTTCAGGTAATATATGATGATCAATTTAAAGCTAAAATAATATTTGGAAATGGAACTAATGGGGTATCCCCTACTAACAACTCTGATTATATTGTAACTTATAGAGTAGGTGGTGGGGACAGAGGAAATGTACCAGACGGATACATAAATACTTTGATAGCAGGGACCTATGACACCGCAGATGCTTCTTTTAGGTTAGAGCAGACCCAAATAGCCACAGGAGGTGCAGATGCGGAAACAATTGACCATGCCAAGAAGTATGGCCCCTTAGCTTTTAAACGGCAAGATAGAATAGTCTCCTTAGACGATTACGCTACATTTGCTAGTAGATTTGTGTCCCCTGCTGGCACTACAGGGAAGGCAACTGTGGTAGCTAGAAAAGCATACTCGTCTGCTAATATAATTGATTTATATATCTTAGAAAAAGCTAGTAGTCTTCAGTTACAAAAAGCTTCTATTTCTTTTAAAAACGCATTATTAACTGCTATCTCTGAAAAGAAATTAATAACAGATGATGTTGTTATATCTGATGGGCTTATAAGAACTTTAGATTTAATAGTTACTGTAAATATAGATCGTAGATTTCAGGGTGTAGAAAGTACTTTGGTAACTAAAGTATCTAATGTTATTAAAGACTACTTCTTATCTGATAATATGGATTTTGGGGATAGTATTTCCTTCGCTTCTTTAAATAGGGTTATTTTTGGTATAGAGGAAGTTAAATTTTCTACTATAGATAATTTCGAGGAAGAACTTATCTCTGTAGATTTTAATGAAATTATTCAATTGAATAATACGGTTATCAATGTTAACTATGTATAATGGCTAGTAATAAAAAATACAAAAGAGAGTATTTAGACTCAATAGAAAAGGTAGTTCCCGCATTTTATTTTGCGGAGGACTACGATTTAAGTGGTACTCAGCGCAAACTGACCGACACTCTAGTAAATAGCCACATTAACTTTTGTATAAACGAACCTAACATATTAGCAATATCTGCAACTACCAATTACTCGGATATAGGCACAGTGCCTGGAATATCTAGGTGGTTTGTAATAGAAAATAATCTCACAGAGGTTACCTCTAGAACATTTGAATTAGACATACTTCATCCCTTGGGGTATTGTGCTGGGGAGTACACTGGAAAAAAATGTACTTTCTTTACTAAAGATAACTCTGTTGCTATAGAATCTGCCGACCAAAGAGCCACCTTTAGATCTTTTTTGGAGGATACTGTCCTCCCTAAAATAGTTTTAAACACTGGGAACATGGCCGACAATACGGCTAGTGCGTTTTCTAATACATCAGAGGGAACTCATGAGTACCTTGTAGATAAGTTAGGTTGGGCTTACTTTTTAAATACTAAAGGATCTACCGCAGACGCTTTCTCACCTTCCTCCTATGTGGCTAGTGCTATTAGTGATGTATATTTCGATGCCATTACTTTCGATACTAATACAGGTATAAAAGGATTAACAGAATACTTATGGAGAGATTGGGAAAATCTTTCAGCTACATACCCTAGTATACTACCAGGAATGTATGCCCCTGCGGGTGGAGTGTATGCTAGTGGTATTCAGAATTTATCAGCTATTAAAACATTAATAGATATTGTTTACTCTGAGCAGCATTTAAATAAAGACGACCCATACATTAAGGATGCCTTTTTAGATTATATAACTACAGGAGACTTTTTGGAGGGGGAGGAGTTGGCTGCTCCATTTGCTAGATTCTTGCAAGCCTTATCTTATTCTTTTTTTGATACTAATAATGCTGTAAGTAAATTATCTAATATTTATGATATAGAAAAGTGTCCTGAGGAATTCCTTCCTTATATAGCTGATCTAATAGGTTGGACTTTATATGGATCTAGCCCAGACTCTTGGCGCAGACAGATCCGTGGGGCAACAAAGTTATATAAACAAAAGGGAACTAAGGTTGGATTGCACAATGCTATTACTACTGTATTGCCAACAGTAGGCATACAGCTTTCAGCTATATCCGAATTTTATGAGTCTTATGTACCAAACTTATTATATTATTTAATAAAAACTGATACTACATTATTCGATAGTTTTGATTCTTTCTCTGCTGAGAAAGCTAAAAATTATATTGATAATTATGATCCACAAAATATGGATAATAATATCAGAATGGTTGTGGATAATATACTTCTTAAAGCTGTTCTGTTCTTCCCAGAATTGTTTTATATTAGAACTTTTAAGTTTGATATAAACGATCCAAAATTCCAATTCTTCTATAGAAATAGGGCCTTCCCAATACCTCCCTGGGAAGAGGAAAAGTTTTACTCCACTTGTGATATAACGGACGAACTTTTAGCTTTCCTTGAAAGGGAGTTAGTATGCTTAGGTGTGAGACCTATTAATTCTCAAGCATTTAGATCTTTTGTTGGGGACCACACTGTAAATGGATCAGTGGATACCAAGTTTTATAATAATGGTTTCTTCTTTCTTACCAGTTCCGTATACCAACCACCTAATAGAGATTATTTATTTGATAATTTTGAAGTTGACAAATATGATTTTATACCTTTATGGAGTGGCAAATCTTCTCATTTTGATGTAGATGTTTCAAGTGGTTCTTTTGATGCAGCCTTCTTTCAAGGATTAGGATTTTCAAAACAAGATTTTTTCCAATCTTTAGCTATAGTAGATTCTTTCTCGCCATCTAAAGCTATACCACAAACTAGAGTTAATTTAGACAACACGGATAACCTAAGTTCTTTAGATTATATTTGTCCTTCCATGCGGTATTGGGTAGATGATGTAATTCTATCTGGGGTACAGGCGGGTTCCCATACTTCAGGCATGGACTTTAGATTTATCCCAGGTACTATGGGAAGTTCTTATACTTCCCCACCAAATTCTAGTAGATCTTTTGTAAACCACAATGATAAGACTGTATTCGATAGATCATTTATAGATGATCCTTTTGATCATGCTAATCTAATGGGGGTCTCTATAACGCACACCCCATTAACCAATCTATACAGAAATGCAATGCGGCGTAGAAACTTTGAAAAGAATCTACAAAAGGGGGGTCTGTATACTAGAACTGGGTTTAATATGCCAAGCTACTTTAATACAAGTAGCCAAGATTTAAAGGCTGAATATCAGCCGTTGGGCTTACTGAATCTTATTTTTAAATATCATAAAGTACTTAATCCGTTTAATCTCTATGAAGTTTCTTCCTACCCCTATAATTTGGATGTATGGTCTGAGTGTTGGGGACTAGATTCTACCAGAGTTATGAGTGGAATTCCAGCTTCTTCTACCTTTGATATCAGAGGATCTGCTTCTGTTGAGGTAAGCACCTGTAATTCTTATGTTGCTAGGGAAAGAACCCCAGAGTTCTATAAGTATTTACACAAGATTAGAGACAAGAAGTTTGAGTATCAAGCTAAGTATTTAGCTGAAAAAAATAAATTCTTATTAGATCTATCTTCTTTTCAAAATTCTGTCACTTCAATAAAAAATGATTTATGGAATAAGTATGAATACACAGAAGAAGAAACTAATAATACAATCTTAGGGCAACGGAGACTTAGTAGAGGATCTTTAGCAGGTATACATAAATCTTTTAAAGATTATATAACTTACTATAATGGGCATAGTGTGGGTAACGGATTATTAGATACTCAAAAAGATGGTGGGCTTAATATACTCTCTCATGCTTATGGACCCTTATTGTACAATGGTAACTTTACTGTAGAGGGTTCTGGTGTAGATACAAGTTCCCAATTCATTGGTAGAGCTATCTCTGAAGAGAAGCCTTTCTCTGTTAAAGACTTAAGTGGTATAAGTAACATCACAGCATCAAGTACTGATGATTTGTATGTTGGTGGCCCAGAATATAGAAATCCTTATCTTTTATCTGGGGTAGAATTCACTGACCTAAGTTCTGGATATTCTAAGTTTACTATATTTAATCTAGATCCAAGTACCACTGTTAGGGGGGAACCTTCTGCTTTAGCAAGTAATCCAATAGTATTATGCAAACCTTCTGGTGCTTTATCTAGATTAAGATATGATGTAAGGTCTTATGGACCTTCTACTAATCTATTAATTACTGAGCATAATTTTGAAATTAATTTAAGGGCTCTTATAGCTACAGAGGATAGTCATACTTTGGGTGGGGGATCTTATGGGGTGTGGATACATACTGACACAGAGACTGATTACTATGGTAATAAGGTGTTCTGGACTTATATGCCAAATGGGAAGTGGGAGTTAACATACCCTTCCGTGATAAGTGGAACTACTGGCCCTCAATATGTAAAGAATACTTTGTCTCATACCTTAAGGTATGATGAGGTGTATGAGGTTGCTGGAAATACAGATATTTGTCTATTATCTAAATCTACTAAAGATGTTTTAATGGATATTACACCATCATCTTTTATTCATAAAGTAGTTAACTTTAATACAAATAATGCTCCAATAAGAGTACCGCTTTCTTACTACCAGTATAAGGAGCAGGTACATAGAACAAATCAAAATTACATTATAGAAGTATTCATGTATGATGCCTTTGATAAAGCTAAGTTTGGAGTTATAGATCAGTTTTCTATTAGAGATGTTACTCAAAATAGTAGATTACACCATAAACATTCATTCCCTTATAATGATTATGAGCAAATTAATGAACCAGATCAACAAAGTACTATATTCCTATATAAAGATGGGGGGGCTATACCTTCTGGAGTTTATATATGGGTGGACTACTCTGGTGAGCTAACCGCTAGTGGTGGGGATAAAGTTACTCTTAAGCGGTCTGTAGGTCCGGGAATTTTTAATGTCAAAGCTACTCTGTACTCTAAAGTTACGGCTACCGAATCTTCTAAATGGGTAAAAGATGCTAATGGTAAGTCTTTAAAGGTAGCAGATAGACCATATGTGGGACCAATATTACTTGGTGCAAGTTCTACTATACTAGAACCTTCTACTATAACTATAGTAGGTACTACTAAAGGATCTAATATTACTAAAGATGTTAGTTTATACATTCCTTATTCTGAGGATGAGACTTTAGCTATATTGAGAGAATTTAATAGATTACAACAGGACTTAGGGGCCAGAAATTCCGCAATATCAGTAAGGAACATGTATATAGGTAGCGAGGGCTCAGATCGTCCTGCTGGTGCGGGTGACCCAGGAGATAGATATGGGCTATCTGGTGGTAGTAGGCTTAATTATAGGGCTGCTCCCATGTGGTCTCAACCAGGAGGCCATGCAACCTTCGTAACAAATAATAATCAATACACAAAAATACATTTGGAGAACTAATGAAAGGAGTAGTAGAAATATACGGTACAAATTCTCAAGGAGAAAGAGAACTAATACTGGAAAAGGATAACTTAACAACTGTTGGGTTTTCTGAAAATATAGTTAATTTTCTAACTACTCCTTCTTCTATTAAATACCCTTCTCCACAAAATAATAATATATTAGATGCTTCTAATTATGCTATCCAAGGCTTTTCAACTTCAAAAAACAAGGATCATTTTTTAAGGCATCAACACGATTATACAACGGTTAATTTTTTCCAAAACTCTGATTTAAAAAGTACTACTGGTTGGGATTTAACTAATTGTATACTAAGTCCTAATGTTATAGCTGGCGCAGAACCAGACACTAGTGGGTCTTTAATAAATACCCAGCTATCAACGGCATACTTATCCCAAACTATTAAATTTGATGCTACTAATGCTACAAATGGGGCTTTCGCTGCGAGATACTTTAGTGGTACTGAGTTTACTTTTTCAGTTGATATGAAATGGAATACAGATAATCCTCCTGTGCTTGTGTCATCCACTCCCTCAGGAGATTACATTGGGTTTTCCCAAATTAACGGGGGAGTTAGTTCCGCAGACGCATACCCAAAAACTTGTATTAAGTGGGATAATAGTGGGGGTGCTACTTTAATGGATAACCCAGGAGCCTCATTCCCCAACTGGAATGGGGGTGTAAAAAAATTAGATAATAATTGGTATAGAGTTTTTGTAACAGGTTATCACATTAATCATGATGATATTACTCCTAGAATATATCCATTCCTCGGAAGCGGATCTTTGGATCTTGTAGATACTACTGTAGGGTCAGTTGGTGTAGATGGGAGTGCAGGATCTATATACATCTCTCGTCCACAATTAGAGTTAGGTCGTATCCCTACTAATTATGTTGAGACTTCTTCTTTTGTAAGCGGTACAGCGCAGAGGTCCAATACATTAGCCTTTTCATTACTGAATGAAACTTTTCCCTTTGGAAAAACTCTTGCTACTAGGTCTCCAGTAGCTAACTATTTTATAGTTAGTGGTAGTGGAGGAAGATCTTTAAGTTCAACTTATGGAACTGGATTCGGTACTAATAGTAACTATCCTAGAACGGATGATATAGGAGTTTCAGCTTATATACCAGAGGTAGAAACTGTTACCCCAGCACCCAACCCTAATGATAGAGTTTTAACAGATGGGGTTATTACTCCTGTAGAGAAGGCTATAGGTGTAACTTTACTCAGAGGACAAAATGGGGCCTTCCTGAGTACAAGTGGAAATCTAAATTTATCTACGGAAGGAGGTCTCAAAGGTTGGACCTATACAGATAATTATATTCCCTACATAGGAAGACATGCTCTTTATCTAGGTGCTTATGTTCCTGACCCAACCACTATGATAGTTTCTGCCACTTTTATTAGTTCCACTGCTGAACATTCTGATTACGCTGACGGGGGCACAACTCCTGGATCAGTGTCCGAACGGCGATGTTTATCAAGTGTACGATTACATGCTGGAATAGATGGGTTAGCTAAACTTACAGATAAGTATGGTTATATAGGTTTAAGTGATAACGGTACTCTTGTAAAGGGGGGAGATTTAATAACCAGCAGTAGTTTTTATAAAACTGTAGCTGTTGATTTTTCTTCTACGGGGGAAATTACTTATAAGGTGCGTCTTCATAACCGTCCTGCCCCAGACCCATCATCATGTGACGCTATATTATTAAATACATTTGGAGGAGTAGATACTTTAGGTTTATGGGGATTAGACTTAGAGGCAATAAGAGATACTGTATCCTCTGGTATTAATGTTGGGCTATCCTATAACCCTCATTACGGTTATCTTGATGATCCTTCTGTTAGAAGATACAGGCTATTTAATAAGATAGTGTTAACAGATAATCTTGTTAAAATGGAGGGTAAGGACGGTATTGCTGGTATCTTTGATCATTACAAGGATATAGATATACATTGGAAGGTTAAGTTCATATGAGAGGCATATTTAAACTAAAGAAGATTAATAAAGCTACTGGAGCCTCCGAAGTTATTTTAGAAGAAAGTAATCAGGTAGCTGCTGGGTTTGCTGCGGCTATGGTGAATGTTTTAACTGGAACTGGGTCTAGAGATATCCAAGATTATTCCTTCAGATACTTTCAACTAGGTCTTAATAATTATAACTTAAGTAGTTTTGGTGTTTCCTCGGATGTGCCATTAAACAGATTAAAGCCTAATGTGTGGACCATTAAAAATCCATTAGATGTATCTGCTTATGGTAGAGAGAGTGTTTTTCCTGTAGTAAAAAGAGATATTTATGGGTTGGGTTCTATTCTACCTCACGATAGAACTAAGGTCTTTGATAATTTTGTAGACCCTCCTGATACTACTAAAGTTTTTGATGACTACACTAATAACTTTCAAGGGTTCGTTGATGGACAGAAGACGCTTCAAGGGGATAGGGACTCTGCTGCCCCCTCTTCCATTTGGGTGGATGGATGCTCCGATGACTGGCAGGACGCGAGGAATGGCGTGAAGCGTATCCTGTGGACTTCTGCGGCTCCCCTGACAGCATCGGGACCTAACGCAACCCCGCTGCTCACCTCTGGCCCCCATGAGGTTGACCCCGTATATGTAACTAGGTATAATGAAGTTGAGAATGTAGCGAATACTACTGGATGTATTAAGACTTTGGATGGGTATAAGCACACTGATGGAACTGTTAGGAAGGTATGGAACCCACTTCAAAAGAATCAGACTGCATCTGTTTATTATATGACAGATTATTACGCTTCAAGTAATACAGATTCTTCCGCTAGTACTCCTATAGGTGGAGCTTTACAGATATATAACGAGGTTGCTGCGTCTGGAGCAGGATTTAAGGAGGCTGGAGAGAATAGGGTGTCCTTTATGTATAGGTATGATCTTAAAACTAATTCTACAGATGCTTCTCCAGAATGGTATCCTCCTGAGATTCTTGATTTTGGTACAAGTTCAGGATATCATAGATGTTTTGATCTAGTAGGTGATTGTTCTGCTAATTGGAAATCTTTTTATGGGGTTACCACTACTGGAGGAACTCTTTCTGCAAATATACACTGTAAAGATGGAGGTATGTACAACGGTTTAGACGCATCTAATCATTATACTACTCGTAATGGCCCAGGAAAAGATTGTTATACTACAGCTAACTCAGGTTTCGGGCCAAGTGGAAATTTTTATAAAATATCAGTATCTCTAAATGAAGTTCCTGATGCTGTTTTAAATGTGGACAATGGGACTCTTTCTGGGTCCAATGTACAAATAATGCACTACCCATTATTATCATCTTTATTGTATGTAAATAAGACTCCACAGGGGGGCATATCTGATGCTACCGTAGGGAGTATAGATAATCATAATGTGTCTCCAAGAGAGGCAGCGTATTTATCTAATTTCCAGTTTGAATATAACCCTAGTGCAAACCCAAACCAATATATACACGGGGAGAGACCTTACTATATTACAAAACCACAGTACTTTGTTCAAATACCTTATGGGTATACTACCAGACTAAATGATGATACTGCAAATGTCCGACTGCTGCTGGATGAGTTTTTAGCTAATGGACAGACTATAAAAGAAGTGGGGTTATTTTTAAAGAACCCAAGCGGCAACTCTGGGGTTGATGCTCCGTTTATGACTAGTTATAAAATAATATACCCCCCTCTCGAAAAGAATAAGGAATTTTCGTATATAATTGATTGGGAGTTGCGTGTTGCAGATACTGATAGTATTTGACAAGTATTCTATATAAATACAATGAAGAACAATAAATCATTAAATCCTACGGGACATTTACAAATATTCAAGCTGTATGAAAACGGTAACGAAGAACTTGTATTTGATGAAAATAATGTTATTACCTCAGGTATGGGCGTAGGGTTCTCTCATCTATTTGCTGCTTCTGGTGGAACTACAATTACCGATTATCAGATAATAAACTTTTTAATTGGGTCAGGTGGAGATTACAATGATTACGGTGTTTCCACTTTCAAGTTACAGAAGCCTTTATTATCCTCTATAGATTGGGGTTCTGATACTGGTTTAATAATTGAAACCTTTCATACCATAGAAGACGGAATAGTAATAGCGGGTGACACTAAGCCTTTAGCTAGGATACGATTCAGTAATATACACAAAGTAACTTCTACATCTGTAAGGTACACCCTAGTATTGGATAGAAATACTTTAAACACAGCAGCAGTTAATGAGGTGGGGTTGTATATGAGAAATCCACGGGGACTCCCGCTAATTCGACCTATTCTTGTAGCTTATAGACCTTTCACACAAATAACTAAGACTAATGATTTTAGTCTCCTCTTCCGCTGGACCCTACAGTTCTAATGGCTATTAACTATATTCAACAGATTAATTCTTTCAACAGAGAGGATATATACAGTGTTAGTTCAGGGGTTAAAGTATTTAATTACTGGAACCCCTTCGTAACTAAGCATGACACCTCTTCCTTCTACAACTGGGAACAGGACAACTTACCTCTTTATGATTTAGAGGAAAGAACTCAGTATTTGTGGGAGAAACTTGGATACCCTCTTTCTGGTGCCCCAGGCATGGCATATGTTGTATCGTCATCTATTGATAGTACTCTTGTTGCTAGTGCCAATATGTTTACCACTGTATCGGCAGCTATAGAAGCTTTGCCTGAAATCATTAGAATGCCTACTATTATTGAGGTAGCTGTTACTGGAGATATGGGGCAGCTAAATCTTAATAATATTAAGTGCGAGGATGATGGGGTTCTTGAGATAGTTAATAGAGCTTATGCTGCTATTAGTGACAATACTTATACTATGCATATGTTTAGGGGTGGGGGACCATCACCAACTAGTAGTATTGCACCAATGTATGCCCCTAGTGTTCTTAGTGGTGATAGTAGTGGCTTCTTGGGTACTTTATTCCATACAGAAGTTCTTTCTGTTTCCTCCTGTACCTCTGCGGTTGTAAATCTTTCGGGAGGTACAGGAGTTCCTGTTAGAAGTTTAATTGTACCAGGAAGATGGAATTTAGGAGCGGATGCTGGTAAATCTTGGGAAGATATTGGGGGGTATACTCATCTAGGTATTAATACTAATACCGACCGTTGGAGACCAGCAGCATGGAACGCATCACCTTTTGATGTATATGCTAATACATTAGGGCCTGTAACAGGATCTACGGGAACGACTTTTGTTGCTGATACTACTATAAATTATTATGATGTTTCTACTATACGGGAAGATAATAAAGGAAGTATATCCACTAACCCATTTATAGAGGGGCAACTAGCCAAAGGTATATGGACTGCGAACTGGTTTAGTAGAATAAAGGTTCAGAATTGTGATGGCCCAGTATACATAAGAGGATTTATAGTAGATGGGAACAACTCTACTCCTGAGGGTATAGGTGCTTATAATTGTGATGGTCTAACTTTAGAGAACTGTGGGGCTATGAGATGTACCACAGTGGGATTCGATATTAAGAACTCCCAAATTAATTTACGAAGACAAGCGATAGCAGCTAGAAACTATAAGGCTACTAATCTAGAAACAGATAACAGGCGTACCATAACTAGTTACGGATTTAAAGCTACTAATAGTGATATATCTTTTGTTACTGATACTTATGCCAGTGGAATGGTTGCTACATTAGCTAGTCAGTTTCATGATTATGGTATCTATCTAGATAATTCTAAACTCCATGGTGGAGATAAGATTGATGATAATTTGAGTGGTTTACAGATGATAGCCTATAGAGGGACTGGGTATGCAGATCCTATGGGGCCTTTCTATACTGACCTGGGATTTAATGGTATTGGGCTGTATTGTTCTAACTCTAAGTATTCTATGAATGGTGTTACAACCGCTTACAACAATAGAACTAATATAGAAGCTCGTAATTCGGTTATAGAAGTTGAGCAATTACGAAGTAGTAATGCTCAAGCTTACGGATTACTTATGGATAGTAGTGATTTTAGATATAATAAAAATTTAAACTCTAATGCTATAGGGGCTAATACCACAGCTAAAAATGCTTCTACACTAGTGTCGCGGGAGGAAGTGGCTAGGTCTCATAACTACCCTATCTTATTCTCTCATAATGGTCAGCATGTAGTGTTGAAAGGTGGGTCTACTTACGGTCCTACTTATCCTACTCATACTTCTGGTATTGATATTACCACTATGTATAACCAGGAAATTTATTACATGAATCATGGTCGTGTGCAAGCTGCTGCTCCTTTCGCAGCAGATGATGTATCTTCTACCCCCGCCATGAAGCCTAGCGTGGTTGTTGATAATTCGTTAGGGGAGTTTACTTGTGCTAAGTTTATTGCTGGACCACAACCTCATGGAGATCCCTCAGTTCCAAGGCATTTACTTGTTACCAATAATGGTACTGCTACTGTTAGAGGTCTTACCAACACTAATGCAAATACTAATACTGTAAGTTACTTTGATGGGCCTAGTGCGGTGTATTGCGCTGCTGCTATAGCGGATAATAATTCTATCATTAATTTTACAGGACCTGTAGCTATTTATAATCATGGATTTGGAGCAATTGCTACAAACAATTCTATGATTAAGGCTGGTCCTCCTCTAGATGAATTTAATGCGTATGTAGATACTTATGCCCAGAGGGGGGATGAAAATTATCATCCTTCAGGTTATACTCCTAGTGGGTGGGGTGGAGGACTATACAAGGCTACCCCAGTACTAGAGATTCATTGTCAGGGTGCTGCATTAGTTGCTGATAATAGATCTAGTATAGTGTTAGAAGAGTTAGGATATGCTCCTACTCTGTGGAATCGTAATATATTATCAATGTCCCAAGGCAAGCCTGGTATAGATCTTCTTGGTACAGGACCCCACAGACCTGCTCAATCGCTTGTACCAGCTTCTGGAACTTTTGTGGACTTATGTAGTTCAGGAGCAGTTCAGTTCTATCCAAACGAAGCTCCTACTAATGTCATTCTGTCTGGTATGACTCAACCTATGCGCTCTGGAGATGCAGGTACTCCTGACTTAGGTGGTGGATTTGCAGGAATTTCTGTAACTAATAATAGAGAGTACACCAATTATTTAAAGAAGGACATTGATCTAAGTTGCTACAGTATTCTTTTTCAAGATGGCTATGGGGACGGGACTGGTGGAGCTAACCTCGACTGCTCTTCTAAGTTTCAGACTATAAGTACGGGTGGAATGTGTGTAAGGGCTGTTAATGATAGTTCTGTAAAGGTAAGAAATGTGCATTTCCCAATGGGTCATGTCCCAAGTGATGAGAGTTATTATGATGCTTCTAGTAACCCTGCTGGGTGTGGTCAGATATTAATTTGGAATATTGCGGATACTTCTAAGTTAGATGCTGCTTATTTAGCTGTTAGTGGTCACTATCCAAGTTTAGCAGGGTATCATGGGCCAAGAGCGGTATACTTCACTAGTTCTCACCTAAGTAATGAGTGGCATACCGCAGATGCCAGTGGTTGGATAAATATAGCTTCTAGTATTCCAGAGGGGACACCAGATACAGGTAAGATTGCTGTTTTAGATCATTTTGGTAGTGGTGTAGATTGGCCTAATGGACAGTTTACTGACTCTGCTGTTCCGCATAAAAATTTAGGGTTATCCTCATTTATGAGTGCCATAGGTGATTCTAGGAGAAAACCTGGAACTGTAGGGAAAACCCCTGGTGGAGAGGATATTCTTAGTGGTAGTTATGGGTCTTCTGCATATGAAAATGCTGGGCCATTCAGACTATTCTTTTCAGTACTTCCCGCCGCTAAAATGTTATCTTATACTAGTGGGTTGGATATTAACCCGTATGTAGTAACTAATATACAGGTAAGCCCAGAAGACACTATTCCAGCACAACATTTAGCTCAAGGATATTTATTATCGGGAAGTTGTTCTGGTCCTGCTGACTTTAGTGGGTATAACCCACAATTAGTGAATGAGCGAACTTGGTTAACTAGTGGGTTGCTTGCTACAAGTGGGTACTATTATCCTTCCGCTTTAATGCCTGTTGAAAGAGCTTCAGTGTGGCTAGATGAATCAGCAGCCAACACTTTTGCTAATGCAAAACATTGTAATACCAATTATAGTAATAGAATAAAATTAGTTAATATTTATAGATCTAGAATTGATTTGTATGGAGAAAACTATGTTGGGAATGTAACAGGAAGAGGATTTGGATTTAGAACATCCAATATATTTGATACTAAACGGAGAACATAATGGCTGATGATACTTTTGGAAATAATCAAGGTGGGGCAAGCGTATCTTACAACCCCAGTACCCATAAATTTACGGACCCCATCCGATATTTTAAAGCTAATGATCCTTACTATTGGGAAGTAGATAATATTCCACTTAAACAAGTACAGGAAAATATTCTGTGGCTTAAAGATCAGGTTAGTCAGACTACGGGTGGAGAGGTTGTTGGGGAGATAGGTCGTAAGGAGTTTACAGAATTGCGTCCTTTCGGTGGGAATGGTATGCAGGTAAGTGTCAATCCTGGAAATTTTATAGGTAGGGTAAATGATGCTTATAAGACTGGTATATCTGAAATCCTGACTGGTACATCAATGAATTATGAGGTATCTTCTTTTGAAAAGCAAAGAGAGATTAAATTAAATGATACTGTTTTATTTAATTTGATAGGAGATACTACTACTGGAGTTTTAAATAATAATGGTTTATATGATCATTTACAAACTCATGCAGCCAATTATCAGGGTGACGATATAGCATATAAGCCTGGGTATACTTTTGATGTAAAAAATCTAGCTATAGGAATATATGATATACCAAAATTAAAATTGGCACTATGGCAACAAGATACTACTACTAAGACTTGGGCAGACCCCACAGACCTGCAGCAATTAGCAGTTGAATTTACTAGAGCGTGGGGCGCACCATTCAGAACTGCATTAGTAAATGTGGAACAACAATTAGATATTATTATTCCCTCTTTTGATGAGAATGATTATCCTAATGAGACTGCGTATGTACCTTCAGTAAGGGTTGATTTACTATTTATTTATACTAAGCCTATAGATGCTCCAGCTACTACTATTGCTAGAGCGAAAGATACGGATAGTCCTATCAGCATATCTGAGCCAACCTTAGGTATTGTTAAGGGGGCTGGGGTAGTTAAATTGTTTGCTCAGAGCGTCATTGAGGGATCACCTTGGCAAGGAGAGAGGGTCGATTCTACTTTCCTAAAAAATTACGACAAGGAAAAATATACTATAGGTAATTACTTACAGAGAGATATAAATGAGGTTACTGATTCGGTGGGTAATCCACAAATAACTTCTCCCATTGGTGATCATAACAAGAATATTGGTACTGATGGGGTCTTTACTACTTTCCCAAGCCCTGATGATTTAATGAATCTAGCTCCTTACTTAGCTGATGAATTGAACGGAACTCCTTCCCTCTCTCTTGTGGGACAGTCTGTACTACCTATTGCATATATTTTTGTGGAGAATGGGGCTACTACTATTAGTAATGATAATATATTAGACATTAGACCTTTCTTTAGAACTGCTGAATTAACCTATAACGAGAGGGCTGGTTTGGCTGCTGCTAATCCCCCAGCTTCGATAGCTAACCCTTATGTTACTGATCGTGATTTACAAAGAAGGATATGGAAACTAGAGCAAGCTACCCCTAAATACATTAAGAAGACTATAGAACTTGAACATACTGAAATTAGAGCATCATGGTGGCAAATACTTAACCAGGTCCAGACCAAAGACATAAAAGCAGAAACAGTCTATAATATAGAGGATGGTATACCTGCTAATCGTATTCCCTATCTTGCTGGTGTAATAGTTAGTGTTTTTTCAGATAATCAAAATAATAATCAAAATGTGGGCTTCCTGCGGGCAAAAACCCCTGGCTCGGGGGGGACTAATTGGTTAACCATTGGGAGGCACTACGGTAACCAGTGGAAGGGCACCGACCCTGAGGAGCAGAGTATAGCTAAAATTGGGATTACCCAGCATATCCTAATACCAAGGTATTTTGTAGATGAAACTAGTGGAGCGGAAATGCTTACTTTGTCTTTTATAGGAGCGGGGGGAGCCCCAAGTTCTGGGGTTCATGGAGGCAGCGGTGAGCATGTTAAATTCTCTGTTTATGTTTCAGGCTGGATATGGAAAGAGTCCATAGAGGTAATGACACCTTAACAGTAATGTCTAGAGGTTAGTTTTAATATGGCCGCTCTCTGGATAGCATGTTCACTTAGACCCCCTGGAACTTTTCCCCCTGGAGACCAGGGTGCTGGTGGAGGTGGAACTTTTGATTCTACCTGTGATGGGGACGAATGTAACCCAGGTGGTGATTGTGATGCTGTTCCTTATTGGAATTGTCATGACCCTGCTACCCCATTAGATAATTGTACTATGACCATGATTCCTTGGCAGGATGAGTGGGGTAGTGTTTGTACCGCTAACCCCCCAACATATGATGATGGACAAGCATTATGGTATTCTTCTCCTGCTGCATGTTTATTAGCCGATAATGGTTGTGGTGGACCAAAAGGAGGAGGAGGTCCTCCAACACCAGGACCGACTGCACCCCCAAAATCTTGTATAGGATATACCTGTAATAATAAAACTAAGGATTGTGAAGGGGTTACTGTTTTTGAGGGTGGTGAATGTTATGATGCTGTATGCGTAGATGGTGAACTTTGTAACGCTATATACCCAAAGAAGGACACTTGCGAAGCGTTTTGTTCTGATATAACTTCTCCTCCTGGCCCTCCTCCAGCCCCAGGGCCTGGGGCTGGAGAGGCTCTTTGCTGGCGTTGCCAAGATGATGGAATATATTGCTGTAGCCAGGATGTTGTCCAGAAAGACGGTAAGTGTCCCCCAAATACATTTAGAACTAAACTCCTTTGTAATTTGGCGGGGGGAACAGGTCCCAATGGGGAATCAAAATCATGCGATCATAAGTGCTGGGTGTGTAATCCTCTGGAAGAGTGGACATGTACTTTTAATACTACGCCTTGTGTTACAGACTGCACTTATAACGAGAAAGGACCCTGCGATGATGCTTGTGAGCAACCCCCAACAAGAGGAGGAGGAGGAAGAGGGGAGGATCCTGATGAGGTTGCGTATGCTTATAACTATGTTGATTCTGTATTTGAAAGAAATGTTAGTAATAGAAGATATTACTCAGGAGGTACTTCGTTTATAGGGGTTGGTCGGGGATCTTTACCCTCTGGTTTATTTAAAGAGAAAGTACACTCTTCTATATTTATGGTTTATAATATGAATAATAATAGTGATCTATTATTTTCTGATTTTCCTTATACTAATTTAAGTAATTACAATATAGAAAGAAGTTTAAATGATAATATAGTAGATTTATTAAATGAAGTAAAACTTGCAACAGGAGAATCTATTAAAAATGAAGTACTAGGTACTATACGAAGATTATTAATATCTAATAGGCTGTATGCTATAGATGCAGATGAACTAATTGATTATCTATCAGGTATAAAGTCTGCACAAGTAAAGCATTCCTCTACTAGGGGAAGTACCGTGGGTATTAGAGGGTCTCATTCTGCGGAAGCTAAGGTTATACGGATGGCTGGGGCGAACTCTTTCCCATTAGTATCTGAAGATTACGATGGCCTTGTGCAGCAGCAGATGAAATTATGGAAAACTTTATCCACTGATTTGAAGAAAAACATACCAGTAAAGCTTTCTAATGGGACTACAAGCCAACTTTATTACAGTGTTGGGGATACTATTCCATTAAACTCTACTGGATCCCTCACTATGAGCCCAGGAAACTTACAAAGAGTACTTACTAGGGATGGGAAGATAGACGAGATCGCTGTTGCTGGAGAGTTTGATAGGGCTAGAGTACTACAAATAGAAGATCTTCAAAAAATGTGTTACCTGTTAGGTGATGAGTATTCACATACTTTGAATGTAAAGACTTCTGTAGATTCTAGAATAGATGAAAGGTATGGGGTTAAGAATAAAAGAGATAATTACTATTTCTTAAACTTAATACCTGATAGTGTGACAGATGCATCTAGAACATCTACATTTATAGCCAATACGACTGCTAAGTATACTTATGAAACCAACACAGACACTATAGCTGATCTTATAAAATTTACACCATGGCCCTTTATGGTATTCTATGTTGATGCAGATGATCCTATACTAACTTATGTTGCTAATGCAGAGGAAATTTCAATAACTTCTAAAGACTTTACCTTTGATATGTTTGAAGATGATCCTCAGTATGATATTTATGTAAAGAGAATTGCTCCTTTAATAGTGCTTATACCGTCTGATAAAGATCAAAATGTAGCTAATCATTTCATCTCCAGACAAATATCCTATGGGGAGAGAGAATTAAAATTTACACCTAACGCAAATCCAGATAAGAGTGATGTTTGGGATGCTCCGTACCTAACACAAGAGTTTCCTTGGCCTCATAAAGGAGTAAGTGTAAAAACTGTTGATCCTAATGCTATACAATACTCTTTAGATACCACTGCTCTAGTAGATTTAGATAAATATACTAATACGGACCCAGTATTACCTCGTCCTAAGTTTGGAATGAGGCAGTTGCTGGCTAAATTAAAAGACCTTAAAGAAAATTGGGTTCTTGAAAATGACACGGTGACTTGGAAAGAAGTTTACGATGGTATTGATAGAAGTAAAATGAAAGATTTGTATCTAGAGTCTAGTAATTGGAACAATACCAGACACTCTATTGGTATTGGTAAAGTTTCCTCTTCTACTGTAGTAAATGATAATTATCCTAAAAAGATTACAGAAGTTAGGAGTAATAACCTTCGTATTGATAACCCAAACTTTTTATCTGGGTATGTGACATTAGAGAAGAAGCCCCTAGCTGACCAAACAGATACCCCGGAGCCAATAAATTGAGTTTAGTAGCTTTAGCAGGAGATACAGTAAGTATAACAGTGGCAGATCACCCCTGTACTTCAACTACTAAATGTGAATCTGCCATATTAGATGTTTTGGTTGGCGGGATAGGAGTTCACTATGTTGCTGGGGGAACTGAAGCCCATAAATTTACGGAGGATAGTGATGGAGATTGTATGGAGATCCTTCATTCTGGTGTTCTGTCACCCAACACATCTACTGTATATGTATACCCTAATGGGGCTCCTGTTCAAATAGCTAGGGCTGGAGATACCTATACGGGGTGTGGTGCTATAGGGCCATCCACCGTTAATTATACCGTATACGCAGATTGAAGGAATTTTTTATAAAATAGTCCCTATTAAATTTAATGAGGTCTACATATTAACAGACGGGTACATACCCGCATACTTTTTTTTGGAGAAAAAAATGGATAATAAAATGGTTACTGATGATTTTGTAAGCCAGTTACTTGAGTCCAATGGTTGGGACAAGGCTGGTATTCGTGTTGATGAGAAGATGAAGGGCACTGGTCCTGAAGTGGAAGGTGCTAAAGAAGTGGGTAAGAGTGCTTATGATAATAAGAAGAATGACCCTAAAGGTATTACGGAAGAGGAAGCTCTTGCTTGCCCCCTTTGCGATACTCACTTAGAAGAGGAGCTTACTGATGAGGTCCTCCAAGAACATGCCTCTGCTATGATGGAAGTTTTCTCGGAAGCTGGTCTCATTTCTGAGCAAGTTGAAGAGTCTTTCATTATTGAGAATGCAGAAGAAATTCTTGATGTTCTTTCTGAAGCTGGCCTTATTGTTGAGGCTACTAACGAGGAAGACGAAGACGAAGAGTAATGGGTAAGTTAGATGAGACTGGATTGGGCATTGGAGACTTTGCCATGTCTCTTATCGACTCTGGAAAGGTATCTAAAAAGGGCTCTACTTCAGAAGTAGCTCGTCCTAAAGAATTACCTACCACAGATGTCGATATATCTGATGTTTCTATCCCTGTCTCTATGGTTGAACAAGTTCTCCAAGAATCTTTTGGTATGAGTGAGGCTCCTAAGCGGGAAACCGTTAAGGAGCCCTTACTATCCGAACAAGAACTTCTTCAAGAAAAAATTACTAGTCTTAAGGAGGAGTTAGTTGAGACTATTAATAAGTTAACTTCGCTGGTTTCCGAAGCGGCTGTAATGGTAGAGAATTTTACTGGAGTTATGGGCGTTGGACCCCCTAATTTTAGTGAAAAAAAACAAAGTAGAAAGAAAAAGCGAGTTACTAGAAGTGGACATATTAGACGCTCTTAATATACTTAACGAAAAAAAAAGTAGTCGTTATCCTTCTGGGAGAGGTAATTATAAAACCAAGGGTAAGAGTGGTAACTTAGCTATTAAGTCTAGGGTTAAAGTATACTCCACTATTAAAGCTGCTCTAAGTTCTCATGGACCTGGGCATATATTTTCTACCAAAGGATCCAGAAGACTTTATGTAGTATCAAAAAGAACTCACGGTGGAAAAGATTCAGAGTCTGTAGTTAGTGGAAGAATAGCAAAGGGATTTACACCAGGAAGTGCAACCCCAAGTGCTGAGTGGGGGTCTGTTAAAGATCATGCAGCTAGAGTGGGGCATAAACATGGTGGTAAGAAGGCTAAGAAGCTTTCTGCTAAATCTAGAAGAGAAGCCCGTAAGGGTAAAAAGTACAAAAGAAAAACACGCAAAGCGAGAGGACAAAAATGAGATTACTAGAAGATGTATTTATTATTGAGAATTTACAAGTTATTAATGAAGGAACCGCTAATGGTCCTATGAAAATACGAGGATGTTTTCAGAGAGCAGACGAAGCAAATAATAACAAAAGAATTTATAGAAAGCCTCTTCTAGAAAGAGAGATTACTAAACTTGCTGATGCCATGAATGAAAGAAGGTTAATGGGGGAGCTTGATCATCCCCAACATGACTCAGTTAGACTTTCTAATGTATCTCACCTTATTACTGGTCTTAATATGAAAGGTAATGAGGTTATTGGCGAGGCTGAGATTCTCAATACTCCTTCTGGTAAAGTAGCCAAGGCTCTTATTGATGGGGGTGTGAAGATTGGTATCTCCTCCCGTGGTATGGGTACTGTGACTGAAGAGCTAGATGGTAAGAGATATGTCAACGAAGACTTTAAGTTAATTACTTGGGATATTGTTGCTGACCCTTCAACTAGGGGAGCTTACCCTGGTCTTACAGAGTCTACCCAAATCCAAGAGATTATTGACAAAGTTCTACCAGAAGCACAAAAGGTTAAGAACTTTACTACTCTTCTTAAGGAGGAGATTAGTAGAGATAAGTTGATGGAAGCAAAGAGTCCTAGGATAGAAATTAGAAAAGCTAAACACGGAGTACCTGCTCGTAAAAGAGGTGGTAAAAAACCTTTAGTACATGTTACTACTACACGGACTCCGAAGAAAACGACTAAACATTCTCGTATTGTAGGTGCCCCAGGAGGCGAGCCAGAGCGTGGACAGCATGTGGCATTTGCTGATTCCACCCAATTCGTTAACTTTATGAGAGATAGGTTGAACGAGATTAAAATTGCTGGTAAATCCAAACTTACCTCAACGGAAAGAACGAGAAGAGCTATAAGTCCTAAGTTTAAGAAGGCTCAAGCTAAACTAGCTGCCGACCGTATAGATAAATTGCATGGGCTGAAGCGCGATAAGCATGGAACTCCAATTCACGAACCAGGGGGGCCGCAGAGGGATTTCAGGGACCGAACAGTTTTGGGCGCACTTATGCGTAGGGGGGGAGTCACTACAACTCCTCAGAGTGGGTCACATGGTGCTATACATGGGAGATTCAGCAGATGAGTTTTGTTAATTTTATGAGAGATAAGTTGATGGAAGCAAAGAGAATGTCTAAATCTCTTCAGAGAGCTTATAAAAATACTCCATTAGACAGACCTGGGGCTAAGTCTTCTGGTAAAGCCACAGCAGGATCTGTACGGATGGTACAAAGGGGACCAGGGGGATCTGTAACAAGGAATCAACTTTTTAAGATAGGTGAGGTTCCAACTGGACAAGGGTGGGAGAAACCAAAATCAAGTGCATAAACAAAAAATAATAAAAAACACCTCTATTAATATGGGGTGCATACATATAAACAGATAGGAGACTTAATTATGTCAGACAAAGTAAAAGATATTGCAGACCTACTGCCCGAAGGAATGAGCGAGGAGCTTATTTCTGAGATAGCAAAGGTTATGCAAGGTATTATTTCCGAAAGACTTGATGAAGAGATGAATATGCTTACTAATAAAGTTCACGCATTCCTTCGTCATCAAATGGATACTATCCAAGAGGCTGCTCTTGATGAGCTTTCTGAGTCCCATGAGATTTATCGTGACGCTCAAGCTCTTAAGGATATTAAGACGGTCCTTTCGTTTGAAATCGAAAGAGATGATCTTGATCCGATAGTTAACAAAGTTAATGAGGATGTTCAAAAGGTAGAGAGCGATAATGAAGTTCTCGTCCAAGAATTAGCCTCCTCTATCAAAGAAAATTCTCGTTTAGAAAGAGTTATTATTAATCTTGAAGATAAAGTAGTGGCCTTAAACGAGGGAGTTGATCAACTTCAGGAGTCCAACAAGTCTCTTGAGGAAGAATTAGGTAGCAATTTCGAGTCCACCGAGAAAGCTATTGTTATTACCGAAAATGTGGACGCACCTGTGGAGGACGAGCAGCCCAACTTTACTAAAGGGAATCCGTTCTTAACTGAAGATGTTATGGCTTTCATGCCTAACACTAAAAACTGATAAGGAATATTCCTATGATTGATACTGAAATTATGGAACCTGGAGCGGATAGTGCCACTTTAGAGAAGTGGTCTCCCGTTTTGGAGGATATTGAGGATTCCTACACTAAGAGAGTTACTGCTCAACTTCTTGAAAACCAAGCTAAAGCTATCATGTCTGAAAAACTTGATGAGGCTAGTACTACTACCCAATCGCTGGGTACTTTTCAAAAGTTCGCATTCCCTCTTGTTCGTAGAGTCTTCCCTGAACTGATTGCTAACAAGATATGTGGCGTTCAACCAATGAGCGGCCCCGTCTCACAAATTTTCTACCTTGGTTCTAACAGAACTGACCATAATGGTACTAGAGAGCTATACAGTAAGTACTTGCTTACTTGGGGTGGCTTACAAACTTCTGCCATTGGCGGTCAGGCGTTTGCGTCTTCTATTGATGATGGCAACTTTACTACTGGTGAATTAGGACTTACTGGACTGGGTGCAGGACACCCATCAGCTACTTATGGTGGTCAGATCGCTAACTTCCCCGTGTCTGGTGCTGGCGCACAGAAAGCACACGGAACTTGGGGATTCTCCATGAGTGCTGGCGAGCTTCTTGATGGTACTGGTATTCCCGACATGACCTTCCACATCGAGCAGCAGCCTGTTGTTGCCCGTACTCGTAAGATGAGAGCCCTTTGGACTCTTGAGGCTTCTCAAGACCTGAAGGCTTATCACAATATGGATCTTGAGCGCGAACTTACTGAGCTTCTTAGCTCTGAACTTCGCCTTGAAATTGACCGTGAACTTATCGAAGATTTGCGTATGGTTGCTTACGATGTAACGAGTATATTGTCTCCTTTTGTACGGTCCAACCTTGATTGGAGTAATAGTAATAGTTTCGCAGGGTTTACTGCGGCACATGCTAATGATTCAAACTTTGGAGATTTCCAGAATAGCTGGACTGCTGCTGGTAACCCTAAGGGCGATTCTACAGAGAATGTCTATATGATGGATTGGGGTACTAGTGGTCTGAACTTTGCTCCTCGTCATGTTGGAGATGTTTATGCTAACTTGCTTGCTTTGATTAACATTGCTTCTCAAAGTATTTACAAGACTACCCACCGTGGTCCTGGTAACTGGATACTATGCGCTCCTGTGATTGCATCCCTTCTTGAGTCTTCCGCTAGATTGCAAGGTGGTATTGATCGTGCTGATGGACCTACTAATATGGGTAAGAATGGTATTTCTTATGTTGGTAAGTTCATGGGTCGTTACGACATGTATGTTGATCCTCTGTATCCTGAGGACGAAATCCTCATGGGTTACAAAGGTTCTAGCCCGATGGATGCTGGTTATGTGTACGCTCCGTACATTCCTCTCCAGGGTCTGCCGAAAGTCGTTGACCCCGCTACCTTCCAGCCCAGAAAGGGTCTGATTACTCGTTACGGTAAAGCTGTAATTTCGCCAGAGTCTAGATTCTATCGTGTTATTCGCCTTGCGGGTACTACTGGTCTCCTTGGTGGATGGACTGAGAATGCTACTAGTGTCATTTAGATAACTCCGTAGCAAATAATTAACATGGGGTGGAGATGAAAAACTCTCCACCCTATTTTTCTATTAAGGCTATATAATATAGGAAATGTATACTTACAAAAGCACATGTAGATTTAAGATGTTGGTTTATTCTGGCTCTGATATACTTGAAATAAGACCTCAACAAACTATATCATCTAGTGTAAGCATAGATCATCCATATTTAAAACTTGTTAATGAAAACATTAATGAGAACAAGACTAAGAGAAAGTATACTAAGAAAAAACCCAAGGAGACCATAGACAATGCCGCAGATAGGAAATCCGATAATGAGGGGATGGGGGAACTCGGGAGCTAGAACCCCTACTTCTAATAATATGCTTGACAATAGGCCCTCGGGTCTAATTGATCCTGATACCCTCAATAAAACTACTGAGGCTGGGGGAGTTGAGTTTAATAATTTTGAAGAAATAATTAATAGTTTTGTTCTGGCTAGAATGGGGCACCCTATTGTTAGAGTAGAGCTTACCCCTTATCAAATTAAAACTTGTATAGATGAGTCTATTACTAAGTTGGATTATCATGCTCCTTACTGGGCTAATCAGATGGCAGTATTTGATGCGTCTGCCCATGTTAATATGTACGCTATACCTCCTTGGATTCTTAAAGGTCTCTTTAATGTAATATATAAGAAGTCTTTACTAAGTATTCAAGCACAAGCAGGTACATTAGAATTTGACTTTTTCATCAAATATTTCCAAGACAATTATCTTTTTAATACTTTTGGTGTAGGAGATTATTACCTTCTCCAATCTACTATGGAGATGACCAGGAAGATACTAGGACAAGATGGTACTTGGGATATAGTTGGAGGGAAATATCTTCAGCTTTACCCACCCCCTGCCACTACTCCTGAAGAAGTTATAATACAATACAAATCTTTGGATAGTGAAAACCTGCCTCCCGCATATATTAATTGGATCCAAAAATATACTTTAGCGTGTGCTAAAATATTGCTAGGGGAGATAAGAAGTAAGTATGCTGTAATCCCTGGTCCTGCTGGGGGAGCCCAAATGAATGGGCAAGCATTAATACAAGAAGGTATGCAGGAAAAAGAACTCCTACAACAAGAACTTATATCGGAGATTGAAGAACCTCCCAAGTTCTCTACTTACTAATGGTTAAAAAATATAGAGTAACTACACCTATGCCACCCCTCCCAGAGCTTCTGGGGGGGACTGAGCTTAGTTTATTTGATCAAACCAATAACGATATTAATTTATTTAATTTGGTTGATGATGAAATTATTAGATTAGGCGGGTCAGAGTTACTTTATTTTAAGTTTCGAATGAATGAAGATTATGATGAAACTTATATGGAAGCTAGGAATAAAGTTATAGATGTAGAACCTATTCTTGTATATGGTCATTACAATCCTACAGTGTTAGAGGAAACTCTATCTGAATTTGGATTGGAACTTAAAAATGAACAGATTTTTATATTTAATAAATCTTCTATAGAGCAGCGTATACATGAAAGACCTAAGGCAGGTGATATTATTCAGCCTAGGTTCCAGAACCAGAAATATGAGGTGTATGAGGTTCAAGAGGACAGCTTTGAATTGTACGGAGTTTACCATCTGGCTTGCTCCGCTAGACTTCTTCGTGATACTCAGGAAATGTTTAATGATGATGTACCCGATAGAAGTCCTGATCTAGGGGGGTATATAAACATTGACGACTAGAGAAGATGTATATACAGGGAAGACTATTCCTGAGGTTATATTTGATACGGTAGAAAGAAGTAAAAATAGATCTTTAAAGATCAATCCTACCTTATCTTTTAGCCATGTTGCTGGGGATACAGGTCCTGGCACCATTATTGGCAATTGGGAATACCAGTTGTGGTTAGGTGGCCTTAATGTTGTGCCAAAGAGAGGAGATTGTAATCCTATAGGGGCAACCTTAGTTGGTGATTTCCAAGTGGGAACCTTATGTAGACCTGTGGCGTTGGGGGGAGAGGGGCCGTATAGACAGGCTATTAATTGGGAGGAGGAGGAGAACGGTGGGTACGATATATCAGAAATTTGTGAAGTGTGGCATGGGCAGGTTGAATGTGATCCTCCTAGTAACTGTTGTGGTGATTATGGCACAGGCCCTTATTGGACTACGGATGACCCTGATGCGGTAACAGATATGCCTATTGACGGGCAATCTAATAGCGCATTTTCTTTAGATATGTATACTGACTGTGGTTCCACTAAAATACTTAAACTAATTTGTCACTCTTCAGATCAAACGGAGACTTTAGAGGGCAGTGTTTATTTAGGAGCCACTACTACTGGGGGGGAAGGAGCCCCTCCTCCTATTGAGGATGCTAGAAGTTCTAATATTATATGGAATAACTTTATACAAGAGGCTACTAACAATGCCACCTTATCCCCCTTTGTGTATAAAGAAGTTATCAGATCCCTAATTTCTACATTTGGTATGTTGCATTATCTAGATGGAGAAAACAAGTTAATACGAGTAAAGGCTACTCACTCTGCTCCTGAACGGGCAGTAGCTAAGAAGTTTCAAGAAAATAGTATGATTCTACCTATTATTACGGTACATCAGCTTTCAGCAAAGAGTGATGACAGTAGGAGGAGATATGATAATGTATTAATTCAATCCACAGAATGGAATGATGATATACAGAGAGCAGAAAGAATAATCTCTAGATCAGATGTGCCTGTGAATATAACCTATTCTGTTAACTTATGGACAAAGTATATGGAAGACATGGATCAAATTTCACAAAATATAAGAGTTAAATTTAACCCCAGTCTGAAAATAGCTACTCCATTTAGTGATAACTTAAAGATCTTTTTAAAGGATGAGAGTAATAGCAGTACTTTAGTGGACGGGGATAGGGAGGATAGACTTTTGAGGAAATCTTTTTCTATTGAGGCTGAACTATATATCCCTAGCCCAAGGTTCAAAGTTACCTCTACGGGAAGAATAGAGAAAGTAGTGTCGGAGATTTGGCTTTCTTGAAAAAATAATACACTTAAATCTGCTGTGAATGATAAATAAAGATAGGAGAATACTTATGAAAGTTATTAAAAATGATTCTTACACAGGAATGCAAATATTTATCAAAGGTCCCAATGGACCTATCGGAAAATGGCTCTCGCCTAGAGAGTTTATTGCTGTCCCTGACTCTGCTTTAACCACTACTGTTAAGAATTTAGCAAAAAGAAGAGTTTTAAAGATTACTAACGCATAAGGATAATAAAAATGGCTAACTTTGTAAGTCCCGGAGTATATGTTATTGAAAAGGATATAAGTAACTATCCTACCTCAGTAAATCCATCCGTTGTTGGTATTGTTGGGTTCGCTAACCAAGGTCCCGTTAACAAGGCTACCCTAATTACTTCTCAGGAAGGGTTGGTACAGATGTTTGGTGAACCAACTGAAGATATCCCTGGACAAGGGTTGGAAGGTGCTTTAGAAATACTGGAAACTACTAACTCTTTATATTTTGTTAGAGGTTCTGGGTCTACTGCTGCTGATGCTACAGCAGATATTCGTCTAGGTGGTTGTGCTGCTTTCCAAGTGGACCCCGGCAACTACGGGGAGGCTGGAGGTACTGATCTTTATCTCTCAGTACAACTTAATGTAGATGGAGTGGATGTATTTGGTGCCCCTAAAGAGTATGATATTCCTGCTGACACAGTTCCTACTGGTTCCACACAGGCCCAAGCTATTAAAAAGGTTATTGGTGGTTCATTAGATTCGGCTAATATAGGAGCTTATTATGATCTTGTCGATCAAGGAGGAACTACTGGTGGTGTAGATAGGGGTTATGTTGTTGCTGGGTTTGCTGGATCTGGCGTAATACTTACTGCTTCTGCTTTTAGCGCACCTACTAGAGCGGTGGGTGAAGAACTAGCTGTCTTGAAGCCTCTGAATTGGAACGGTATGGCTGCGGGGAACCCGGCTGGAACAATTGATACTACGGGGGTAGAGTTGTGGTGGACGGGTCCTAATAGCTTGTCCTATGCTGTAGAAAGTCTTTACCCAGGAGTTGGATACAATGAAGGGGTTAAATCGGATGGTACTACTAGTGGGTACTCCATGGAGGTTAACCGTACTGGTGGGGAAAATGTAAATGTTCAAGTAAATAGAAATGGAACTACCGCAGAGTCCTATAAAATTTCTTTATTATCTTCTCCTAATTTTGCAGAAGATGTAATTAATACTGGAGTCGCTGATCCTACCTCTCAATACATTAAAGGGTATTTCCAGTTTGAAGATGCTGATACTAATGTAACAGCAATGACAGACTTCACTGATCTTCTTAGTGTATTTACGGATCAACAGGTAACCGCTGAAGTGTGGACCAGTCAGACGGCAACTTACACAGTGGACGATGCTGATCCAAGATTTATAAAACCTGTTCATAACTCTTATCCATTAGCTGGTGGAGATAATGGCACTCAAGATAATGCTGATATTATAGGAGATAGTGTAAGTAAATCAGGTATCTTTTCTCTAGATGATGATACCTTGAATATTTCTATAGGAATAGTCCCTGGAAACAGTGATGAAAATGTACAAAATAATCTTGTTACTTTGGCACAAGATTCACAAAACTTTTTAGCTGTTGTATCACCCCCTTATGGGCTTAATACGGTACAGCAAGCTATAGATTGGACCAATGGACAGTCCACTGAAAGAACTGCCGCTCTAGCGAGTAATTATGCTGCGGTATACTGGCCCTGGGTGCAGACATATGACACTTTCTCTGCCAAGGATCGCTGGTATGACCCTGCTATTTACGCTGTGAGGCAGATGGCTTACACAGACGAGGTAGGAGACCCCTGGTTCGCTCCTGCTGGCGTTTCCCGTGGTGCCCTGACTAAACCTACCGATGTGGAGATAAGTGTCAACCAGGGCGATAGAGACTCCATGTACAGTGGTGGAAATATTATTAACCCAATAGTCAATTTCCCTCAACAGGGGATAATGATATTTGGACAGAGGACTGCTCAACGAGATCCTACTGCTTTGGATAGAGTGAATGTTAGGAGACTTATGATTCAAGTAAGAAAGATATTACTAGCTTCTACTAGACGCTTTGTGTTTGAGCCTAACGACTCTGTTACCTGGGAGAAGATTGTGGGTGTTGTAGATCCTCTTATGGATGATATTCGTAGGAGAAGAGGTCTTGTAGATTACGCTGTGGTTTGTGATGAAACTACTAACACTCCTATAAGAGTGGATAGAAACGAATTATGGTGTAAAGTTCTTATGAAGCCAACTAAGGCTGCTGAAGTTGTTGTCTTCGAACTTAACCTAACTAACCAAGCAGCACAGATATAAAGGATTAAATTATGGCTAAAAGTTCTTATTACGCTTCACAAGCATTAAACAGAGATCTCAATGCTGGTACTGGACTTCCAGCAATATCTCAAGACTTAGATTCTATTAGAGCTTATCAGTGGGAGATAACTTTTTATCCTCCAGCAGAGATTGAAGTTCCTATAGGGTTTAGTAAGCCCCTAACATTAGCTGCGAAGCAAGTTGCTGGTTTACAGGCTTCCGTAGAAGATATTGAAGTTAACAGAGTTAATGATAAGGTTTACTACCCAGGTCGCCCCTCCTTTGGTGAGCTTGAAGTAACCTTTGATAACTTACTTAAAACTAAGACTGGGTGGCAACTTTACAAGTACTTCCAGACTATTTATGATCCGACTACTGGTGAGATGACCTCTACTTTCTTAAATACTCCTGCGTCCTTTAAGTCTAAGGTAGAAATTTTAGAATTAAATGGTCAGATGGAGCCAGTCTCCATGGTTGAACTTAGAGGAGTCTATCCTAAAGCTTTTAATAAAGCAGAGAAGAACTACTCTACTAACGAATTTGATACAGTAAACGCAACCTTCCGTTACGACTTCCTTCTTCAGAAAGGAACTGCTGTCTAGAATAATTAACTATAATAAATAGACTCAAAACCCAATTCAGCCTGTGTTTCTGGTTGGGTTGGGTTTTTTTACTTTTACCATGGATTTTTTTAACGATTTACTTACCAGCTATGCCCTCCTTAAGAAGAGGAAGTTTAGTGCTTCCATTGATTCTCTTAAAGAATATACAGAAAAGGAGGGTAAATCTAGGGCTGGTGAACCAAGCAGAGAGCCAGGAGAAGCCCCAAACTTTGGTGATTTAAAAGATGAGGGCAGAGAAGGGGAAATTAAAAAAGAAGTAATAGCCAAAATGGAGGCTATCTTTCCTGGGATAGATGGTGGTTTGCCTGGGGGGCAAATGTCTGGGCAGAAAGTAACTTCGATTGATCAGGCTGTAAAAGCATCTTCTTCTTTTCCTCCAGAGCTAACCTTGGTGCAGGGGGGATCTCCAGTAGAAAAGCCAGCAGATACTACCTCCACTACTACAGATAGTACCGCTAGTCCAAAAGCAGTACCAGATAAACCATGTGGTGGGGGTATTATGTGGGGAGATTCCCTTATTGTTTTTGGTAATTGTTCAACCTCGCCACAATTAAAAGATTATAGAAATGCTTTATCTAAGTATATTTTCGGAGGGGGTGGGGGTGCAGAGGAATTCGGAGAGGGCGCAACACCAGAATCAAATTATTTGCGTAATAGTGAACAGGGTAGGGTTCTACTAGAAACATTATCTAAGCATCTAGAGGCAGGGAATTTAACTCCAGAGGAAGAGAGGGAAACTAGAAAACATCTCATGCAATTAATGAGCAGGGGTGGGGAGGTAGATGCAGAGGGGAATTGGGTTGCTAGTGATCCATTTTTTGATCCAGAATTAAAAACTTCTATCTTTGGGGTATTAAACCAAACTTTTGAAAATGCTTCTCGGGGGGAGTGGGATGTTAAGGGTATACTAAAAAAGGAAGATATTGAAGCTACCCCAGAAGAAGCTTTAGGTGCTTTAACTACGATGATAAAGGCTATGGATATTGCTGGTAAGACCTTATCAGATGTCTCTCAAGATGATCGTGACTATATGATGAATAATTTAAGCATAGTTAAACAAAGGGATAGGTCTGGTGGTGCCTGGAAAGAGGTTCTATATTTTAACGCTGGGGATGACACTTTAATTACTTTTACTGCATCACCCAAAGGTAAAGGTGCATTTCAAGAGATTTTTACCAAATATAATGAAGTATTAGATAAAGATGATAGTGGGGATTCTAAAATACCTGTAGTAGATTTACTAGAGGCATATAGGCACTCACCAGCAGCACACAAAGCTAACTTAGCTACCACAGAGGTTACTGAAGAGTTAGACCAATTACAATTAATGGTCGCACAGGCAGATGAGTTACTAGGCACCGTGGGTCTAGCCATAGATCAAAAGACTCCAGGTAAAAAAACTCCCAGCGAAGTTAAAGAGATACAACAACGAGTAGCGAGGGCATATGTAGAATTAAGGAAGAAGTGGGGTGATAATATAGGGAGAGTACTGTCTGTAAGTGAGGAGGCATTGGAGGCTGGTGGGGCTTTAACTGATGAGTGGGAAGGTGTGAAAGCATGGGTTGAACAATACGAGGAAGCGTTCGGAGGCAAAAGTTTTGAAGCTTTTGCAAGAAAAATGATGACCTTAAGGCAGGATCCTATACGGAAATCTGGCGCAGACTTTATACACAGAGTTGGTGGGGGAGGAACAATGTTTGGTCTCGCTGGGGAAAATGGGTTCTTATCAGATCAAGTATATTTATTTCGAGATAAAGAAAAAGCTAGAAAATTCCAAGGTAGCAGAGGGTTTAGTGAGACCCCAGTAAGCCTAAAAAAATTAGTTGAAGGTGGGGTTTCTAAAACAGCCCTTAAAAAGGATCCCAAGACTGGTGAAAAAGCGTGGAAAGAATTTAAAAAGAAGTGGAATGTTGAGTCTGATGATGAAGAGGTTTACATAGGGTATGAAAGTCTGAAATGTAATACTACAGGAAGAATTAACTATAGAAAACAACCTGGGCCACATCAAATTTCTGAAACTATGTCTGCTGAGTTAGGTGGTCTTCGTGCTGCTATCAATGACCCAGACCCAGAGGTAAGAACTGCTTATGAAGAGAGCCATGCTGGGCAGTGGATGGCTGGTATGACGGGTAACGGTATGTTTGGTTCAAATGCTCATTTAGATGCTGTTATAGATAACTTTGATTCTATGGATCAACACTTTCAGAACTTAGCAATGTTACAGAATGGTAAATCACCATCCCTTAACCCTACACAAGTAAGGGGAGAGTTGTGGGCTGCTATAGGGGCTGATGAAAATCCTTTAGACATAACAGAAGACCAGATAGGTATTCTTATTGGAGAGGGGGGAGCAGGAAGTGCTAGAGCAGAACTGGAGAAGAATGGGATAGTCGGAAAGTTACATAAAGCTATATTCTTAGGGAGTCTGCGTCAAGGGTTAGGCCCAAAGAAAGAAGGTGAATCCCCGAGCAATGCCGAGGCACGAATAGAATCGTGGAAACATACAACAGCTTTAGTTATGATGCGTGGTGGATTTGATAGAAACTGGGCGAAGGATGCAACTATTTTTCCAAAGGAAGATAGATCTACTCAGACAGGAAGAAATGAAACCATAAAAAAAGTGTTAGGTGGATTTATGGGGTCAGAAAGTCCCCTAGACGAAATACAATTTGATAAACAACAATTCAGTTTCCCAAGTGAGCATGGAACTCTAGCCTATAAAACTGGTAGTGGGGGGAAAGAGAAGGAAGCTCAAAGTACTACAGAGTATAGACCACCTAAGCCTATTAAGGAAGGTATAGAATATTCTCCAACAGAAATAATGAACAAGCTCTTAGAAGTTCAAGAGTTAATGTTTAGTCACTTAATTAAAGAATAAAGACCTATCTACACTTAAAAGATCTTTAAAAGCTATTAAGGCATAGTCCTTCAAGATGTATATTATTCTTTTGTTGTTAAGCTTTAGTTGATTACATATATGGCTATCTTGCTTAGTTAAAACTATAATATCACGACGATCCTGAGCCATCAACACTAATCCTGATTTATTTGCTTCATCAGCATCTTTTTCTGTCTGTTTGATGAACTCATAGATCTTAGATTTTGGATTGAGTAGAGAGTATAGGTCCAGATCGTTGTAACCCTTCTTACATTCGATGGTATAGATGAAATTCTTAGGAGTTATCAAATCCCCATGTATCTTTAGGTGGTCTGGTAGCTTATGCGTGGTAGCAAATGCTCCTGACCCAGGTGTTCTTTGGAAGTCTGTTGTTTCAAAGTGTTCATTAAGAAGCTTTGCTACCTTCCTTTCAAACGCTGATCCCTTGGCCTTACTATTCTTACGCTTAGGTTTCTTACGCAGATTGTCTAAATTATATGTATCTTTCATTAGTTTCACTTCCTTGCTGTACTATTATAGGTTATGTCAGATAATACATTAGATAATTATGAGGAGGGGGATTTTGATATAGGTCAGCTATCTCCTGATGATTGGACCATTACAGTTGAGCATAGGAATAGAAATCGTATGAAAATTAATTTTAAGTTAAGTAGGGAAGAAACTACTGCCTTCACAAATTTTAAGAACCAAACTAAACCAGACCAGATCAGCGAGGAGAATTTTATTAAATCTATATTCTTCTTAGGACTCTCTACTTTAGAGACTAACCTTGCTGCAAAGATTTCTGAAGAGTTAGCTAAGAATGATGAGGATGTTCAAATCCCTGAAGAAGAATCCGTAGAAACTCCTGTTGAAGAGCAAGTAGATTGAGAACTTTATTAAAAGAGAACGAATTAAATAAACTTATTAAAGATCAGAGGGCACGGGGCAACAGGGAATTTATTCTCTTTACTTCCTTGTGGGATACAGTTTCTGATAATGTATTGGAAGCTATTAAAAACAAACCTCCTAGAGTACCTCTGTCTGTAGTAAATTCCTTCGACACCCCACACAGTTTTGTGATTTGGGGTGTGAAAAAGACTCCGTGCTTGGTAGTATTGGAAGGGCGCGGCAGAGACAAGAGACTCACCGTGACTGACCATGTAACTGATATTTATAAACGACTACGCTTGGAGAAGTAATGTCACAGGAGTATACGAAGAAGGCTTCCGATAGAACCTATTCAGATATAGGATCTATGGTGGGGAAGCTTGTTGAGGATAAGCAGAAAGCTTATGGGGACTCGTTCGGTAGGAGTGGTAGATGCCTAATGGAAATGTTTCCTAAGGGCATTAAGGTAGATCAGTATGATGATCTCCTTACGATTGCCAGGATACTGGATAAGTTATTTCGTATAGCTAATGATCCAGACGCATTCGAAGAGAACCCTTACCAGGACATAGTTGGGTATGCGTTGTTAGCTATGAGAAGATATGGCTAACTAGATTTATTTCTTAACAACTCTTCGTAAGCATCTAGCTTCTCTCTGTACTTTTTATTCTTGGTGTAGATTAGCCTTAGGTTATTCATTATAATTGTAGTGAAGTAATTAAAAGCTTTTCCGTTCTCTGGTTTAAACTTCCCTAATGTTTTTAGAATTAATACAAAGCAATCTTGTTTGGCATCTTCCAGATCTACAGCAAATCCATAAGACACTAGTATGTTCTGTATTAGCAGATCAAACATAGAAAATAGCTCTTCCTCATGTTTTCTTGGCTCGTCTTGGTATAATAAGATTAGTTCCTCAAACCTATTGTTGTCTATGTAATGTTTCGCCATGAACCTTAATAATTTATATGCTGAGAGCGGAGTGGGTATCAATCCTCTGTGTGAGGGTTGCTCCATTCTTAAGATCAACAAGTCCGAACATTGTATTGTTGATTATGAGGATGTTAAGCCCGTAGATGTCCTATTTGTTACTGAGTCCTATGCCTGTAAAAATAATGGGAAGTGTATCCCCCTACCAAAACAAGCAAAAGAACTTATCGAAGATATTATAGTACCACTTAAAGTTTCTTATGCATTCTCTCCCTCTGTAAAGTGTCCTAGTGTTAAGGATGCTGATATGACCCCATCAGATAGGGAGATTTGTAGAGCCCACTTGTCCCGTACTATAGATAGCTACAAGCCTAAGCTAGTGTTCGTTTGTGGTAACCTAGCCATGAAGATGCTGATTAAAAAGTCTGGGATTAATAATAAGAGGGGTTCCTTGTACCTGTACGAAGATTATAATGTGGTTCCTTTGTACCATCCGTACTCTGTGGTAGTAGAGCCCAAGAATAAGTTCCTATTTGAAAGGGATATTAAGAACTCTGTTGACAAGTATGTGTTTGGAAACACCACAAAGGCAGACTTTGATTACCTTTTACTTTCCACCATGGAGGAAGTCGAAAAGGTCTGTGATGAATTATCCCAAACTGGGGTAGACCTAGCGTGTGACATTGAGACCACAGGGCTTAACTTTTTAACAGACACCATTATGACTATAGCCTTTAGCACTCACAAAGGAAATTGGGTTATTCCAATATTTCATAGAGAAAGTCCTTTTACTGAAGAGGAAGGTGCTAGTATACTGCGTACTCATGTGAAGTGGGTGCTGGAGAATCAAGCCAATAAGAAGATCCTTCAGAACTGTAAGTTTGATATTAAGTTTCTCCTCAAGTATGGTATTTCTCCTGTGAATGTATACGATACAAAAATAATGGCACACCTGTATAACGAAGTCCTCCCGAAGAGTCTCATGGATCTAGTGAAACTCTTCTTCCCTGAAGAATTGGAGAACTTCTAATGATCATGACACCGAAGAAATATATTACTGTCTTTCTTCTAACTGTTTTGGGAGACTTTGTTGCCTCCTGCTATGGTTATCTGATCGCACATGAATACATCGTAGCCCAGATGTGTTTAGGGTTCTCTCTTCCCTTTATTAACTTCTTAAGTATTAAGTATTTCATAGACAGCAAAGACACAAAAACACGATTAAAGATTACCTTCTGTTGCGCTTGTGGTATGGTAATCGGATCAACAAGTATGTTACTACTATTAAAGGATGTGGTTAACTAATGCTTACGGTAAAAGAGGGGAAGAAGTTTGATTGGGCAGCACTTACCCTGGAAGAGTGTGCAACGGGTAATGCCTTGGATGCGTCATATACTTTGAGGATATATGATGAGCTAAGGGACAAACTGGTGGCGAATGGTACATTACCTGTGCTAGACAAACTTCTTTCTCCTCTTTTCCCCGTATTCGCAGACATTGAGTATAGAGGATTGGATGTTAGCTTAGATGAGTTGGGTGTGGTGGGCCGAACCCTGAATCAGTTGTTGATGGATATTGAAGATGGATTGTATGTGTCAGACAAGGTAGCGAAGACTGCAAACTTGTTGTCTACAAAAGATCTTATTGATATTCTCTACTCTGATTCAGGGTTCGGTTTTTACCCACCTATAATGACAGACAAGGGCAGCCCCTCCACCAACAAACAATCATTAGATATACTTTTAACACAGATAGATGCGGAGCTAGAAAAGCGTGGCAAGAAGAAATATAAGAATCTAGACAAGCAAATCAGTGAAGACTACATTAGCAAGAAGTCTACAGAAGATTTGCGTGAGGCTAAGGGTTGGTTAGATTCCTTATTAGAGCTACGCAAAGTACAAAAGCTGTATAATACTTATGTGAATGGTATTAAGAGAGCGGTAGACTTTAATGGTACGGATAAGGTGTATGTAGATTACCGAATGGACGGGACTTTAACTGGTCGTCTTAGTTGTGCTTCTTATAGTAACATGGGTGTATCCTTCCACACTCTACCCAGAGAAGACAAGCACAATATAAGAAGTATGTTCACTGCTCCCGAAGGACACTCCTTTATTACTGTAGACTATGCAGCGATGGAGTTGAGGG
>Ga0209757_10000046_pt1 | contig 40116 bp, 39 predicted proteins | sample ETNvirome_6_1000_FD_185472 | JGI IMG/M metagenome (GOLD analysis project Ga0209757, IMG submission 185472) | Marine viral communities from the Pacific Ocean - ETNP_6_1000 (SPAdes) (version 2) | ecosystem: Environmental > Aquatic > Marine > Oceanic | place: Pacific Ocean | collected 2013-06-19 | reverse complement strand
AATATATTTATAGCAGATGCAGATGAAGGAATGTGGCTAGGAAATGCCACAAAGGCATCAGCTCCATTCAATGTTAGTTTAGCAGGAGCAATATCTGCAAGTTCCGGTCAAATAGGTGGATGGACGATTAATGATAAATATTTAGGAAAAAACGGAGGAACAAGTAGATTCTATATTGCAAGAGATGGAACCGGTGTTCATGGAACAGATCATACAACAAACCCAGTGTTAACATCATATGATACTGGAACAAAGGTGATGGTTAATGTTGGTAATATATGGAAGAACGATTCAAATACTGGTTTTGCATTATTTACAGATTACGAGAATAATACAAAGCCATTTGAGTTTTCCGTTAACGATTCGTCTGGTGTTTTAACTGCACAAATAGCAGGATGGACATTTGATGATACCTCTCTTGATGGTGGAGATATGCATATCAACAAAGATGGATTTATTAGTTCATCAACTAATTGGCAAATATCATCATCTAAATATGCAGGAGACCCTGCAGGGTTTATTAGTTCATCTGCATTTAAAGTATCTGCAGACGGAAGAATAACAGCATCAGCTGCAAATATAGAAGGTAAGATAACAGCTACCACTGGACAAATTGGAGGGGCATTTATAGGAAGTTCGTCATTAGCATATCCACCATATTGGGCAATATCAGCATCAAGCGATGCATATCCACCAGGTTCATTTATATCATCATCAGAGTTTAAAGTAAGTTCGGATGGACGAATTACTGCATCTGCAGGTAGGATCGGCGGCTGGACAATTGATGGTGATAATCTTAAGAGTGAAGGATACTCAGGGACTTCTACAGGTTTAAGTTTAAATGCAGGAGCCACTCCAAGAATATACGTAAGGAAAGATGCAGATGATTATATTGTACATAAATTTACTGATGCAGGAAATTGGGGAATAGCTGGATATAATTCAGGTGTAGCTAACTTTGAATTAGGATCGACAAATCAGTTAGCTGGATGGACTTTTGATAATGAAAAGCTTGTTGGCGGCCAAATGATTATTAGGAAGAACGGAACAATTGAATCAGATGGATTTGTTTCTAACCTACCAGGATCAGGATTTCGATTAACAGCTGCTTCAGGAGGTTTCTTAGAAGTAGAGAATGCAAGAATCAGAGGAACATTATCAACAGCAGTATTTGAAAAGGAATCTGTAAATGCGGTTGGTGGACAATTATATGTTGCAAATTCAACCACCTTAACTGGTTCTGGACAATTAGGTAGTAATATTGCATCAAATGGAACTCATAGATCAACTGACACAACGATGTCGGTAGTAAACGTAACAGGATTCGCAGAAGGAGAAGTTCTTACAGCTAAAAAGGTTAATAGTACAGGGTTTGCAACAGAATATATATTAGTAGACTCTGCATCTAGAAATAATGGAGATAGTGAAACAGATTATTCAGGTTATATATACGTTACTAGAGGATATACTTCAAATGAACAAACAAGTTCATTAGGCGATTTAGTATCAGTAGCACAATCATATTCAGGTTCTCAGGTAATTGTATCAACTGGTAAGATAGGAACTGGTTATATTAGATTAAATGCTAATCCAAATGATCAAGCTACTCCATATATGCAAATCGTTGAAAGGACAGGAAGTGGAGTATATGATTTAAAGTTAAGGGCACAAGTAGGAGACTTATCAGGTATAACAGATAATAGGTTCTCAGATGGCGTAACTGGATTCGGGCTTTATACGGATAATGGATATTTCAAAGGTAAGATAGAAGTTGCAGGAGGTGATTTTGCAGCTAAACCAAGAAAAGATTATAGAATAGCTTATATAGGTTCAGGATCGGTAGCTTCAGATCCATATGCAGAACAATACATGATGGGAGGATTATTATCTTCTTCATTAGGTTATGTAGGTGGTAATTTTGAAAATGAACATTACTCTTATAGTTCATCGGGTACTACTGGTACTACAGCATGGAATTCAATTACAGGCTCTGGAGAAAATGGCGGTGGTACATGGTTTAGTGTTGTTACTGGGTCTAGTAATCCTTCGGATATTATAGGAATATCAGGTTCTGGATATGATTTATTTGTAGTAGGTTGTAACGGATACGGTGTGAATTCTCAACATGCTCAAATGGTATTGAATTTATTCGATCAAGGGTATTCTGTACTTACTCAAGGTAACAGTACATATGCAGCTCCATACAATAATTATACAGGTTCAGGCGGTACAGAATGGCCAATGAAAAAAGGAGCCCAATTTGATAATAGTTCTTATGGACATCTTTCTTCAAGAGGAAGTCATTCAGGTTCAATTGCAACTGGTTCATTTTCACCATTAAATGAACAAGATCCAATATTACAAGGATGGTTATCTCCAGGACATTGGCTTACTTCTGGAGGAAATAATTCAGAAGATTCAAATCCATTCACTAAATTATATTCAGATGGTGGTGGTGGAACATTTGTACCTTTAGCACAAAGAAATCCAAGTTGGACTGTATCAGGATCAATTTCAGGTTCTGCAGACGGAGATCTTCGAACTAATACTAGAGGAGGAGCACATTATCTAGCATTCTATGCAACTAATCCAAGAGGTGGAAGATGGGTTCATATGCAATCACCTCAATATCCACAATATTTATATGACGAAAATCCAGTAGCAGCAAATAGAGTAGTTGACTTCTTACTTAAAAAGGATATGGCCCAAGAATCATACCAACAAGGACTCACAACTATTACAGGTGATATGATATCAACCGGTAAAATTCAATCAACTAATCTATCAACCACAGTTGGTACAGAACTTGGATTAAATGATGGAATTATTAAAGTTGGTGGTACAGGTGCATATACATCTAACAATGGTATTTTAATGGATGGACCAAATGCAAAATTTGCAGTAGGAAATGCTCTTGGAAGTTATTTAAGATTTAATCATGTAGCAGATGAATTAGAAATAAGTAGTAGTAATTTCTCAGTAAATGCATCAGGAGATGTTACAATGTCTGGCCACCTAGGCGCTGCAGGAGGGACAATTGCAGGATTTACTATTGATTCTACTGCTATATACACCGGAACTAAAGATACAGCAGGATTTACTTCAGCCGATGGTGATCTAACAATGGGATCAGATGGTATACATTCTAAAAACTTCTATGTAAATACATCAGATGGAACAGCAGGTTTTTCTGGAACATTAACAATAGGAGGATCTACTTTAGATTATGTTCCAACCACGACATTTAGAATGGACGGAATTCCAATATCATCTGCATCTGGAGATATGTGGATTGATACGAATGATAATAATAAAGTATATGTTGCAGAATCTGCAGGAGCAGATGCAATAACAGCTGGTGAATGGGTACTTTCAACCATTAACTCAACGGCAATAGGATTAGGAAATGTAGCAAATCTTAATGCACAAAATCAAGCACAAACCGGCTTAATTGCAGGAACCACAATTACAGGAGGTGGGATAACATTAAATGGTGGTGGTAATATAAAAGGAGGATCCACAGCATTTGATTCGGGCACAGGATTCTTTTTAGGATATGAATCATCAGCTTATAAATTCTCGATTGGTAATCCATCAGGAAATAAATTAACATGGGATGGAACAAACTTAAATATCAAAGGAGATATTGAAATAACCAATCCAAATGATTATGCACCAGTAAATGCATCAGTTAGTGGAAAATCGTTATATCTAGATGTTATGTTGACAGGATCAGGACATTATTCAGGTTCTAATACAGATGGAGGAGGAGTATATGCATTAAATACAACCGGATCATTACAATCAACTGATTATGGCACTAAAGGATTTCCAGGCGCCTTATCAAGAGTCTGGGGAGTAAATACTAGAATCCAGGCATCCACATTGTTTAGTAAATTTGGTGGGCCCAATATACAATACCACAATGAACAAGGAATCGGCCATGGAACTCAACCATATATTTGTGTCAAAAACCCAGGACATTCGGCACATGGTACAGTAGCTAATAATATATCAATACCAGCGCTTGGTATTGGTGATGGAGGACCTTCTACAGGAGGATACGGAGTTTATGGAGGTTGGGCCCATAAAATTTACATGAAAGGAGGCCTGCCTCGAGGAGAAGGTTGGACGGCCACATTTGATATTGAAACTACAACTACCTGGTGTACAATGATGTTTGGATTAGGAGATACGACAACGGCTCCATATGCAGAAGGAGAATACCATGAATATAAGATGAGCGATCCCTATTCTGCAGGTGGAAGAGCAGGTATAGATTATTCATTGTACATGTCAGCCAATAGAGACTATTCAGGGTCTAATGGTATATCTACTATGTATCGTGATGATAATGGTGTACACCGATTGAATGCAAGAAACTATGGAGGTAATAGCGCTTCATATAATGATGCACATCATACTGGAAGTCTTCCAGCATTCCATTTAGCTCAGGTAGAAGCCCGTGGTGGACCTAATACTGCTGCTGCTGTAGGAGGAAGTCCAGGACCCGGAGGATTGCATTCTGATGATTCAGGATCATTTGGATTATATAGTTTTGCACATATGTATGCAGATGGAAAACTAGCTGGTAAGCGACGTGGAGCATCCGGTAATCCTTTTGGGGATACATATGACGTTGATAGTGATCATCATTATTCAGGTACAGATGATGATACCGGAGAATACTTCCCTAAAAGAAATGTTTGGAGATTTATATTTTCAGTGCATTCTGGTAGTGGTTGTACTATCACAGCTTATTCAAATGGCGATTATACTACACCTTTTGCAACATTTCATACCAATCAAGGAAAACGTACAAATCTAACACCATGTTTCGTTCCTTATAGACCGGATTACGGTGCACAATCAAATTACAATCATCCTTACTACAAAATTTTAGGAGTATCAGTAGGACAAGGTGCCCCAGCACCAGGAACTAAAATATCTGGTGATATGATCACTTCAGGTAAAATAAAATCTACCAACTGGGCAGATACTGCAGGAACGAAGATTGATCTAAATAATGAAAATATAACATTTGGTGGAGAAAACGTAGGTGTAGATACTCCTGGATTAATTATTGATGGTGCAAACTCTAATCTTAAATTTTATAAAGATGATGCCAATTATGTATTACGAATAGATGACAACCTATTAGGAACACATCCAGGAATTGAAATACCGGCCGGAACATTGAGAATTGTAAATACAAATGATTTTGGATCAGCAGGTTCAGGTGCACCATTATTTGTGACTATGCAAGGAGCTCCATTAGGAGCCAATCGTTGTGGTGCATTCTTTGGAATTACCAATGGTAACTCAATGCCACATAAATGGTCAACTACAGGTGTAACTGGTCGCCAGAAGGCCTTTCCATCAAATAATATATGTCCAACTACTCAAACTACTGCATTAAAACCATTCCATGCAGGAGTTGTAGCAGAAGCTAGTTTAGGTATATGTCCAGCATCCGGCGGAACCGCCAACCGAACAATTGTAACAGCATTCCTTGCATTAGGAGAAACTGCAAATTCTGAATTTGGATATTCTTTTTATGGTGAAGATGGAATAATGCATAACAACCAAGAAATAAGATCTAATGCAGATATTATTGCATATCATTCTTCCGATATAAGAATGAAGGACAATATATTTATAATAGAAGATGCTGTAGATAAGATAAAACGTTTACGTGGTATAGAATTTGATTGGAACGAAAATGGACCTGAATGGTCAAAAGAAGGATTTGGAATCGAAGGCAACCATGATATAGGAGTTGTAGCCCAAGAAGTTCAAAAAGTAATACCATCCGCGGTAAGTACTAGAGTAGATGGATTTTTAGGTGTTAAGTATGAACGACTAATACCATTGTTAATTGAAGGTATAAAGGAACAACAAACTCAAATTGAAAGTTTAGAAACAAGAATAAAAAAATTGGAAGACAATGTTGACAGTTAAATATTTACATAAGTTTTGTACTTTTATTAAAGAGACAGACTGGATAGAAGATTATGATTTTTGGTTATTAGGATCATTTCCAAAAGCAGTGGCAGGCGAAGATATAAAACCAATTGATATGGACGTAGCTGTTGTTAATAAGTATAATTGTCATAATAAAACCAAAATTTCAGATATTCTATTAAAATGTATGTTGTACATGAAAGAAGGTTTAGATATATATTATAGACCAAATTTGAATAAAGATTTACATGAAAAAGGTTTAGATACTATATGGACTTCTAATCAATTTTGGGGAGATAAAGAAAATTGGCCAACCAAACAAAATTATCAAGGATGGAGAGTAAAAAATTATCGGCCATTAGAACTTTGGTATCTTATTTTTGCGGATAGATATTGGAGTTCAAATACAACTAATGAATTAGAAATACAGTATAAGTTATGGCCTAACGAAAAACATATAGAACGAGTTATAGATGGCCATCAATATGCTAAACCTATATTATTAAATGATTATATAAAACATGAAAAAATATAGAACACGTCGTTATTTAACACCTTGGATCATAGATGACTTCCATCAATGGAATGATATCTACACGTATAAAAATACTAAATTCAAATCAAATACTAAAAAATCTATAATAAATAAAGATTCTTCTATAGCTACTATTGGTAGTTGTTTTTCTAATGAAGTTGCAATTGCAATGGATAAATTAGGAATAGAAACTTCATACAAGAAAATTAATCTACTTCATTACAATTCAGCATCAATAAAACAACAATTCCAGTTAGCATTTAATCTCTGGCCAGAATATTATAACGAAGATATTTGGAAAGTTAAGGGAGGATTTGTACATCCATTTTTAGATTATTATACTATATATTCTTCCGCCGAACAAGCCCAAACCGCGGCAGATAAAGTCGCGAATGCATACAAAGATGCATTCAAATCAGCTGACGTAATTATAATTACATTAGGATTAATAGAATGCTGGAGAAATAGAAAAACAGGTAATGTTTTTAGAAATATACCACATCCAGAAGTTATGGATTCATTAAAACCAGAATTTTTTAGATTAACCACTACACAAATAATGACAGACTTATATGATATCTATAAGATAATTCAAGATAATAATCCTACCACAGAACTAGTTATTACAACATCTCCTGTTCCTTTATCTGCAACATTTACAGATAAGGATGTTAGGATAGCAAATAATGAAAGTAAATCTAGAATTAGAGCAGCAGTATCTGAATTTACAGAAAACCATCCAAAAGTTAATTATATGCATTCATATGAACTAGTAATGGATATAAAAAATAAGTATAAATTCTGGGAACGAGATTATAGACATATACATCCTCATGGAGTAAATTATGTTGTGTCACAATTTCTTAAAGAGTATTCAGATGAAAGTGTAAAGATACCAACTATTAATACAAAATGGATGGAAGAGGATATTTATATAAAAGAGGAGAAATAATATGGTTGCACCAGGTAGCGGAATAATTTCATTAGGTAAATTGGGAAATGAAAAACGAGCAACATCAACAAGTAATAATTATAATGAAGGACCTTATACTGCAGGCTCGACTAAGTTAGCATATTTACACGAGAATTCAAGTAATGGTGGTTATGGATCAGTAGGAGTAAATACTGCAAACCAACCATATCCAAATTCAACAGCACCATATGGAATTACAGAGTGGTATGGATATGATCATTTAGCGACGTCATAATGGAAGTTCAAGAAAATATATTATTACCAGATGAAATTGCAAGGATATCACAATTAGCATTTGTGTTAGAACCTATATCCAACAAACCAGGATTAACAACTAGATATTCTAATAAAAACTTAAACTTAAAATTAGAAAACTTTTTAGTAGCTGGAATTAATATAGGAGACGCTTTTAGAGAATTAGCAAATCGAATTTACAAATGTAAAGACTTGCCTATAACATATGATATTGCATTGCAAGCTCAAAAAGATTCATTTAAGAATAGAATAGGCTCTAGACTTATATATGGAGGAATAATTAGTCTATTTCCATTAATCATAACTCAACTACATCTACGATTAACAGACTCATACGAAATTTTAGATAATGTGGAAAATGTAATGAATCAGACTCATCGAGAAGATGCCTTATATCTACAAGAATTAGAAAACTTTGCATATAGTCATGGAATTAATCATAAACAGTATATGTTTGATATAAAAGATGAATATAAAAATGTATTTGATTATTATGAAAAAGATTTACAACGTATAGGAGAAGTAAACCCAGGCTGGAAAGATCGAGCAAAAACTGGTTCATCAAATAAAGAAATATTAAATGGATATCCAATTGTGAGAAGTATGTTAGATATATTTTATGATAACGTTAGAAGTGGTAACTATCCTGGTATAAGTGAAACAGCAGAAGAAATAGATTTTTTAATTAGAAGAAAATTTCCTAATGTACATCCACAATGGTTGGCAGATTTACATGTATGTTTTAATTACTTAGTTATATCATGTGATAATAAAGAATTTTTTGTATAAGGAGATTAAATAATGGCAGATATAACCGGATCATTAAAACAAGCGAAATTATATTTTACTAGTGGTAGTTGGCGTATAATACCATCAGGTAGTGCTACAATCGGATACTCAGCCTCAGCAGGAATCCAACAGGTACATATAGTTTCTATGTCAGCAAATACAAATAATATACATACACCACCAGGAGGAACAGGAAGTTATTATATTATAAGTGGTAGTACATTACAACAAGAACAACCTGCAATTACATACGTTGCACCCGATGTTAAACAACAAGTACGAGTTTTACCATATAGTTCATCAGTAGAAGGCAAATATTTTACATTTACAGGAAGTTTACAAAGCGATATAGGTGTAAAACATGCAGTAATATATACTACATATACATATCCACTTCCTAATACAGATATAACATCTTCTGAATTTGGTAGAGCTGATTTTGAACCTAATTTTGGGATTGAAGAAACTAATGTAACAACTAGAACACCAGATTTGATTAATGTATCAACATTATCATCAAATGAAGTAACAGCATCATACAATATATTAACAGGTAGTGCAGATTTAGTAATTAATGTACCAGTACACGTATCCGCATCAGCATTACAAATAGTACAAGAAACCAAAACCCATTTAGATTATTCATCAAGTTATGTTACTACTACAATAAGTCAAAGTGGCGGACATATTACTGGTAGCTTATATGGTATGGTAATAACTAATAAAGCACCTGGATTATTTAATAAACCAACTGGGTCAACATCACCACCATTTACATTTGGATATGTATTATCAGGTTCAGTATCAAAAGTCCCAACTTATGTAGGATCTGAACAAAGACCAATAATAAGAGTTGATGTAGCTGACGGAGATTCTGTACAAACAATGATATCTAGTTCAATTGCAATAATTAACGGACAGTCATATACTTTTTTAAGTGCATCATACCTTTCTCCATCAACATTTAAAATAACCAATACAGTAGCAGGAATTGTAAATGCACCAACACATAATTATGCACGTGGAATTATAACATCGACATCTGTCAGTGGAAGTGGAACAAGAGGTCAAATACACGTCGAAGGAACAGCAGATAAATCTAAAGCTGTAGTAAGGATTGAAATAGATCCAGTTGATAATAAATCATCTATTATATCAGGTTCTGGAGCACAAAAAATATACATGTCAGGATCTGGAGAAATTGGGATAGGAACAACTAATCCAGAAACTGATTTTGATATCCGAGCAGATGCTTTCAAGATTAGAAAGAAAACTGTAATGGCCGGAATCAGAATGAATGTAGATGGGAATCTAGAATCCTATAATAATGATACAGCTGCATCAGCAACTGGTAGTGAACTAATATTGAAGTATAGTAGAGGTACAACTAACTCTAATGTAAATCAACTTGAAAAAGAGTTTGTTGATAAGAGTGAAGTTCAATCAGGAGATATATTAGGCGCCATAAGATGGGTAGTAGATTCAGGGTCAATAGATGAAAGAAAAGGAGCTGAAGCAGGTAGAATCCAAATAGTTGCAGCTGCAACTCAAACACTGGGATCTGGAGTAACTGGAAAAATGGAATTCAAAACATCTGCAGATGTTGAAGTTGGACCAACTACAATGTTAACACTGGATGGACCAAATGCATTAAGTACATTTGCACAAGATGTAACAATAACTGGTGATCTAACTGCAAATGGAAGGATTGCTGGAGATGGATCTACCCCAATATCAGATATGGCTTCATTAGGAATTGGTTCCGTAACAGCAACTGGTACAGTTCAAGCAGAACATCTAAAATCTACTGATGATATAGAAGTTGCTGATTCAATATATCACAGTGGAGATACTGATACCAAAATATCATTTACAACTGAAAAAATAGAATCAACAGCTGATAGTATTAGTTTTATAGGAAATGTAACAGCCTCAGGAGATATAAGTTCAAGTGGAAATATATACTCGGATAATGAAGAAGTATATCAGATCAGTGCTTACTTAAAAAGTACAAGAATGGATAAATGGTGGGGAGCTAAATTCCATGGAGTAAATTATTACCAATGGAATCAGTCACAAGTCAATGCAGGTGTTGGTACTATGAGTAGGCTTTATATAAATACTGGATTCTTAGTTCCAAAAAAATGTATTTTTACAGGGTTTCAATGTTCTGTAATGGTTAAAACCGGTACTGCAAATATGCCAGTTACATGTTCCTTGGTATATGGAGATGGAGTAATGGAGTCAGATTTATATGGTAATCCAACTATATTACATTTATCTTCAGGAAGTAATATTACAGATGTAGGAGGAACTAATTATGATACTCTACAAATATCATCTAGTAATGGCGATGGAGTAGGAACAGTGTTAGCAGCAAATTCTATGGTTTATCCTAGATTCAAATGGGGTACAGATCAAACTGCAGCAAATATTAGTGGTAACTCGAACGAACTTTCAATGATGCTTCAATTCAAATATAAACTAATTAAATAAAAGGTAATATAATGGCAGATATAAAAACGACATCTCAAATTTCAAATGAAACAGATTCGACTTATGATTTTGCAAAATCTAATATAGAATTTATAAATGAATCTTTTGATCAAACTACTAGTAAAGGTATGGATGGTGAAGCTATAGTTTATCTTAAATTAAAGATAGATGAACTTGTAGCTGAAGTAAATGTATTAAAGAATCAATAACTTCATATTTATATATAAATGAATAATTTAGGATTCGATATAGCAGAACAGTTGATAGCAGAAGCAGATTCTCCTATCAAAACAGTAGTGGCAATTTATCCAGGTAGATTTCAACCAATGGGTAAACATCATGCAGAAGTATATAACTGGCTTGCAAAACAATTTGGTAGAGCAAATACATATGTAGCTACATCTGATAAAGTAGATCCACCTCAATCTCCATTTAACTTTCGTGAGAAACGAAGTATCATACTTAAACATGGTATTAAAAATATAGTTCAAGAAAAAAATGTTTATGCACCAGAAAATATATTAAAAAAATATGATCCAACAACAACTGCAGTAGTATTTGTATATGGTAAAAAAGATGCAGGAAGATTAAAGACAATAAAGAAAGATGGTACTCCTGGATACTTCCAAGAATATTCAAAGTCTAAAAGTAATTTACTTGGTTATGATACGCATGGATACTTCGTTATATCACCGCATATTAGCCTTAAGGTTAAAGGATTTGGAGAGATGTCAGGAACAACTTTAAGACAGGCATTAGCAGCCGCAGATAAAGATACGTTCAAAGAAATATTTGGTTGGTTTGACCCAAAAATATTTGATATGGTTAGAACTAAATTATCTGAACAAATTAAAGAATTCTTAACTACAATAAACATAAAAGATTATTTAACAGAAGGAAGTACAGCTTCAGGACAAGGTAAAGCAGATGTTGATGATGGACCTAGGTATTATTATGGAAATCAAGCAACATATAAAAAGAAAACAGCTGATATGGCAAAACGATTAGGATATGAGGTTATTAATTATCTTGTTAAAGATTCGCCATTAGAAATACATAATACAAAATTTCCAGACGGACCGCCATTAACAGTTTCATTTTTTCCAACCGGAGTAAAAGGAGGTGCAATGTCAGGAACTGATTATATGAAAGATTATAAAGGTAATCCTGCATATAGAATATGGAAAAAGTATATTTCAAAAATAGCTAATTCAGTAGGATATAAATTTCTAGATTTTCTAGGAGCAGAAGATTCAATTGATTCTAGTAAAGGAGAAGTAATGAAACCAACAACATTAACAGAAGATATTAAACTACCAGTAGAAATAGGCGATACAGTACTAATGGGAAAATTCAAAAATAAGAAAGTAGTTGTAAAAACGGTGACATGGAATGAAAAAGGAGATCTATTAATTAATGGTCGTTCTGCAATGAGAATGAGAATAATACCTCAAGAACCAAAACCTAAAACATTGGGCGAATCATTAGCAGTACAGCTAATTACCGAAGGAGGAGCAGCTGGACACATGAATCATCCATTTGATGATAGAGATATTACATTTGGTGATATGAAACAAATGATACGATTATCTTTAGAAGGAAAACTTAATGTAGAATCAGGAGTACAAGAAAAGACAGACGGCCAAAATCTTCTAGTTACATTTAAAGATGGTAAAGTTGGAGCAGCTAGGAATAAAACTACTATTAAGAATCCAATGGATATAGATGCAGTAAGAATGAAGTTTGCAGGGAGAGGCGAAATTGAAAAGGCCTTTACATTTGCAATGGAAGATTTAGAACATGCATTATCAAGAATACCAGAAAATAAAAGAAACGAAATATTTCTAAATGGAAGAAGATTCCTAAATATGGAAATAATTTATCCAGGTACTCAAAATGTTATAATGTATGGTCCTAAGGCATATATACAATTCCATGGCGTAGATGAATATGATTTAGAGTTAGCAGTCAAGATAGATTCATACCCAGAATATGCTCCATTACTGCAAAAAACAATTGCTGATGTAAATGCTCATATACAAAAACAATTTGAAATTATTCCACCAAAGATATTAACAGTTGGTAAATTACCTGATTTTGAAAAGAAAGAAAAATATTTTATAGATCAAGTAACTTATTTACAAAGACAATTCAAATTAAAAGATTCTGATGAATTAGTAATGTGGCATGAGGCTTGGTGGAAAGGAAAAATTGAACAAACAATTCCATATGCTACAGAAGATATAAAATTAGGATTATTAAAAAGATGGGCATACTTTGATAAATCATTTAGAATGAATAATAAAACTATACCAGATCCTGAAACATTACAAATGGCTAAAGAATTTGATAAACAAGATTTCGCAAAACAAAATAAACATAATGTATATAATTTTGAAAAGATATTTCTAGAATTAGGAGTCGAAATATTACATAACATTTCAGATTATTTATCAGTAGTTCCTTCAGATGCAACAAATGATATTAAAAGAAGAATAGCTGCTAAAATCAAAGTCATACAGAAATCTAAGGATTTAGCATCACTTGAAAAATTAAAATTTGAATTAAAGCGAATAGAAGACTTAGGAGGATTTGAAAAACTAGTACCTACAGAAGGTATAGTATTTATATATAAAGGAAAAACATATAAATTAACAGGATTATTTGCTCCTATTAATCAATTGTTAGGAATTGGTGGACTTGGAGATAAGTAGTATATTTATTATAAAATAAGGGAAAAAGACATGAACGAACAAAAATTAAGAAAAGCAGTAAGAGCTGAAATTAAGAAAACTTTAAAAGAAGCTTCTTATTTAGACAGAGCAAAAAAGACAGTATCTAATAGATTAGGAAGAGTTGCAAATCTTGCAGGAGTTAAATTACTTAAAAAGGCTTTATCTCAAGGATCTGCAGACCAAAGAGCAGCCGGAATCTTATCAGTAGTTAAAGAATTATCTGGAGGTGATCAAAGAGTAATACAAAAAATAAAATTTAGATTACAACAAAAAGCTGTACGCGGTAGTATGGGTACAGACGAAGTTTAATAAATTAAAAGGTTATAATGGCAAAAAGCAAATTACAAAATGTAAAGGCTGTCAAAGAATTATTGGCTGGAACTCATAAGACTCAAACACATAAAACATTTGGATTTACAGGAAAGTCAAATAAAAAGCGTGAACTTGGTGATACTTGGATAGAAACTACTCCAAATGGAACAGATATACAATGGGAACAGAAAGATGGGTTTCGTATAAAAAAGGCAGCAAATAGTATAATTGATGAAATAAATAAAATCATTAATATGCCAGATGAATGTCCTAACTGTAATTCAAAAATGTATAATGATGAAGAGCGTTTAAATAAAAAATTCTGGAAGACTCATAAAACATGTTTTGGTTGTGTTATAAAAACAGAAACTCTTTTACGTGCCGAAGGAAAATATGAAGAGTATGCACGTAAAAAAATGTACGAAAATGCTAAATCATTTTTTACATCTGCAGATAAAGAAGTTGATATTTTAAAAGATGCCATTAAAGGCAAATTAGAATTTGTACAAAATGCTCAAGGTGAAGTAGAAGAGTTTGATCAATCAGATTATAAAGAAAAATATCTAAAATATATTGATGAACAATATGATAGATTTAAAAAAGAAACTTTATCGGAGTTAGATAAAGATGAATAATTAACAAAGGAGAAAATGTTATGAGTATATTAACAAACCTATTTGCAGGCGGTGCAGCCGACTTAGTAAAAGGTGTAGGTGGGGTTATAGATAACTTACATACATCTAAGGAAGAAAAATTAGCAGCAGAACAAAAAATACAAGCATTAATTGCAGACCACCAAGCTAAAATGGAACAAAATATAACTGATAGATGGTCAGCTGATATGAATTCAGATTCATGGTTATCAAAAAATGTTAGACCATTAGTTCTTATATTTTTAGTTTTATCAACAGTATTAATGATTTTTATTGATGCTGGAACAATTGCATTTGTTGTAGAAGAAAAATGGACCGACTTACTACAGTTAGTTCTTATTACAGTTATAGGTGCATATTTTGGTGGTAGAACGATGGAAAAACGTGTTAAAGCCCCAAACACAAAAAACAAATAATAATCGATTTACTAGGTTTTTTGAAAAAGATTCCTTATATTAAATAAATTATGGCTGTGAAGAAGACATTAAAGGAAATAATACGCGACGAATATAAGAAGTGTGTCCAAGATCCGGTACATTTCATGCGTAAGTATTGTATCATTCAACACCCAACTCAAGGCAAAATATATTTTAATCTTTATCCATTCCAAGAAGATTCACTTAATCAACTAAAAGACAATAGATATAATATTATTCTTAAATCAAGACAGTTAGGTATTTCGACTTTAACTGCAGGATATACATTATGGAAAATGTTATTCAAGCCTGATTTTAATGCTTTGGTTATTGCAACGAAACAAGACGTAGCTAAAAATTTAGTTACAAAAGTAAGAGTCATGCATGAAAATTTACCTAAATGGTTAAGAGGTACAGTATTAGAAGATAATAAATTATCTTTAAGATTGACTAATGGTTCACAAGTAAAGGCAATATCTTCAAAAGGTGATGCAGGTAGATCAGAAGCATTATCATTATTAATATTTGATGAAGCAGCTTTTATTGATAAGATTGATGATATATGGACTGCAGCTCAACAAACACTAGCAACAGGGGGTGATTGTATTGCATTATCAACTCCTAATGGTGTTGGTAATTGGTTTCATAAACAATGGGTAGAAGCTGAAGCTGGTGGTGAATTTAACACCATGAAGTTACATTGGACAGTACATCCAGATAGAGATGATGTATGGAGAGCAAAACAAACAGAATTGTTAGGTGAAAAAATGGCCGCGCAAGAATGTGATTGTGATTTTATATCATCTGGTCATACCGTAGTTGACGGAGAAATATTACAATGGTATAAAGAAACATATGTAAAAGATCCAATCGAAAAAAGAGGCTTTGATGGAAATTATTGGATATGGGAATATCCAAACTATTCAAAAAATTATATGGTGGTAGCTGACGTTGCAAGAGGAGATGCAACCGATTACTCCGCATTCCATGTATTCGATACAGAAGAATGTAAACAAGTTGCAGAATATAGAGGTAAGATAGGAACTACTGAATATGGTAATATGTTAATAGCAGTTGCAACAGAATATAATAATGCTTTATTAGTTGTGGAGAACGCTAATATAGGATGGGCATCAATACAAGTAGCATTAGATAAAGGATACTCAAATATATATTATTCTTATAAACAAGATGGATATTTGGACGAAGAAATACATTTAAAGAAAAATTATGATTTAAAGAAAAAATCTCAAAAAGTTCCTGGATTCTCAATGACATCTAGAACCAGACCATTAGTGATATCTAAATTAGAAACATATTTTAGAGAAAAAACACCTATAGTTCATAGTAAACGATTAATAGATGAATTATTTACATTTATTTGGTTAGGACATAGAGCGGAAGCTGCAAGAGGATATAATGATGATTTAACTATATCATTTGCAACAGGGTTATGGATGAGAGATACTGCATTAAGATTACAACAACAAGGAATGGATTTAAATAGAAAATCATTAGGTGGCATAGGCAAAAGCGAAGCAATGTACACAAACAAGGATAATATGAAAGGAAGTGGATGGGAATGGTCATCAGGAGACAAAGATGATACAGATTTAACATGGCTTTTATAGTAATATCATATTTATAATAAATTAGAACATTATGGCAAAAACAGATTTACGATCTAGACTAAAAAGACTTTTTTCAACTAATACTATAGTACGTAGAATTGGTAAAAAACGTCTACAAGTCGTAGATTCAAACAAGTTACAATCCCTAGGGAATATGCGTAATACGAAATACATTGATAGATTTTCGGGTATGCATACAAATAAACAAGGATACAATACATTTAACCAATCATATAGTTTTCATTCTTCTAAAATCGAATTATTTACAGATTATGAAGGAATGGATATGGACCCAATTATATCTTCTGCATTAGATATTTATGCAGATGAATCTACAGTAAAAGATGCAGATGGAGATACATTAACAATTAGTACACCAAATGAAGATATGAAAAAGATCTTGCATAACTTATTTTATGATATATTGAATATAGAATATAATTTATGGCCATGGATGAGAAATGCATGTAAATATGGAGATTTCTTTTTGCAGTTAGATATCGAAGAAGAAATTGGTATTGTAGGAGTTACTCCATTATCTGCGTATGAAGTAAGACGTGAAGAAATGTTTGATAAAGATAATCCATACGCAGTAAAATTTTATTATGAAGGAATGAATATGGCACCAGGAGGTGCAACAAGACAAGAATTTGAACCATTTGAAATAGCACATTTTAGATTACTATCAGATACAAACTTTTTACCATATGGTAGATCAATGATAGAAGGAGCAAGAAAAGTCTTTAAACAATTAATGTTAATGGAAGATGCAATGTTATTACATCGTATTATGAGAGCTCCTGAAAGAAGGATTTTCAAAATAGATATTGGTAATATTCCACCTAATGAAGTTGATTCGCATATGAATCAAATTATTAGTAAAATGAAAAAGGTTCCGTATATTGATGAAAAGACAGGAGACTATAATCTTAAGTTTAATCTGCAAAATATGATGGAAGATTATTATCTGCCAGTAAGGGGCGGCGAATCTGGAACTAACATCGAATCTTTAGCTGGAATGGCAAATGATGGTCAAATTGAAGATATCGATTACTTAAAACATAAAATGTTCTCTGCATTACGAATTCCCAAAGCGTTCCTAGGTTATGATGAAGGGGTAGAAGGAAAAGCAACATTAGCAGCTGAAGATATTAGATTCGCAAGAACAATTGAAAGACTACAAAAAATATTTGTTTCTGAATTAACTAAAATTGCAATAGTTCATTTATATACTCAAGGATTTGATAATGAAGATTTAATTAATTTTGAATTAAGCTTAACATCACCATCTATTATATATGAAAAACAAAAGGTAGAACTATTAAATGAAAAATTAGGAGTAGCTACTACAATGAAAGAATCCAAACTATTTTCAGCTAGATATATTTATGAAAATATTTTCGGAATGAGTCAATCAGAATGGACTACAGAACAAGAACAAGTAATCGAAGATCTTAAAGAAGATTTTAGAAAAGAACAAATTACATCTGAAGGTAATGATCCTAAAAAAACAAATATGAGTTTTGGAACACCTCATGATATAGCATCCATGCATACCGCTCCAGGAGACGAAGTTCCAGGACAACAAGATGAAGGAGCTGATGAACCAATTGCAGGCCCAGGCCGTCCAAAAAAATATGGTTCATTTGGTAGAGCAAATTCTCCATTTGGTAGAGATCCAGTAGGTGCAAAATCATTAGACAAATCATTAGCAACAGATAAGTCACCACTTCAACATAAATATAGAGGAGGTGGACCATTAAGTACAGAATCAACCGAAGCTCAGAGATTAATACAGAGTGATATTACCTTAAGACAACTCAATGATAATAAGAAATCTTGCAAGATTCTTAAAGAAAGTCTTTCAAAAAAGACAGAAGATCTAGACAAAGGAACAATTTTAGATGAGAAGAACCTGATCGGTAATGAAAAAGCGTAGTGATTCTTTGAAATCTACATATTTATTTAAAAATAATAAGCGTAATTACAGGACAGTGTGTCAATGAAAAAGATCAAGCATTCAAAGTATAAAAATACCGGTATTCTATTTGAAATGTTAGTACGTCAAATAGCTGCAGATACAATGCACGGTCATAATACCAAAGCTCTACCAATATTAAAAAGACATTTTAAAGTAGGAACAGAGCTCGGAAAAGAACTACAACTATATCGTACCATTCAAGAAGAAGAATTTAAAACAGAAACAAGTGCACAAAAATTCTTGCAAGCATGTATAACAGCAAGAAAGGCATTAAATGAAAGTGCACTTCGTAGACAAAAATATAATCTTATTAAAGAAATTAATGATAGTTTTATTGTTGAAAATTTCTTTAAATCTAGAGTATCTAATTATACAATGCTTGCATCAATCTTCAAATTATTTGAATATGCAGAAGTTGACAATCCAGCTCAGATAGTAAGATCAAAAAGTACATTAGTAGAGCATATATTACGAAACGCTTTAATGAATCCTATCAAGACAAAGAAAGGAAATGTTATTAAAGAAGAATATACAGTACAAGAAAAGGATGTAAGACTTTTATCTTATAAAATGCTTATTGATAAGTTTAATAATAAGTATAATGGACTTAATACCCGTCAAAAGAATGTATTACGTGAATATATAAATAATGTATCAAATACAGTTTCATTAAAAGAATTTATCCAAAAAGAAATTCCAGTAATACAAAAAGCTTTAAAAAGAGCAAGTGTAAGAGTTGGCTCTAAAATAATTAAAATTAAGTTACATGAAGTAAATAATATGATAGCTGAAATAGGAAGTGCACCTGTTATAAAAGATAAACATGTATTAACTATATTAAAATATCATGAATTGATTAAAGAACTTAATAGAATGGAGACCAAATAATGAGTAGCAATCCAACACAACATTCAGGATGGGGTAATACCGGCCATAATCCAATAACAGGTTCGGAATCTAGAAGATTAGGGTTCGGAGGAAAATATCATTCAGCTGTCGCAATTGCAACTACTGAGACAGGTTCATTTACAGGGTATGGAGCATTTATGTTAGGTGCATCTGCAAATAGCGCAGCAACAAAAATATTTGTAGGAGGAGGAACAACTATAGCAGGTTCGGAATTTACTGTTGGAACTATATATGATATAACACCATCAAAAGTACAATCAACAGGTGGAACAATATATGTACTTAAAAGACAACAATAGGATATTTATGGATTATTTAAAAAGCTTTAAAAAATATATTACTGAAACTGATGAAGAATTAGAAGAAATAAACGCAACAGGTAATTTAGACGGAGGAGAAGGTCCAGTTAAAACACCTAATGCATTTGCAGATGATTCCAAAGCTTCAAAGAAGAAGCAAAAAGATAATTCAACCACTGCAACCGAGTTTGAATTAGTAAAAGATTCGTTATATAAAAAAATGATGTCAATGATACATGAAACAGGACAGTTAAATGAGACATCATATAGAGATTATAAAAAAGATCCAACATCAACACCACAACAAAAAGTTAACCGGGGAATTGCAGAAGTTAATAAAATGTTAGGTTTAATGGAAAGGATAGTAAATAACAACTTAAGGTTGAAAACAGAAATGGGAGTTCAATCAAACCATTTCTGGAAATCAACCGGAAATAGATTTGCAAAGATAAATGAACGAATGACTAGAATCGCAAATAGACTAAAGGAGCTTTCACAATGAGACTTACATTAACATGGCAAGATTTTATGAGAAAGCCAGAGAATAAAAAACTTTTGGAATCAAAAGGAATGTCTGCTTGCAAACAAAAATTCATTCAAGAACAAAATAAATTACAATGGGATGTCCCAAATATAACTCCAAGATAGGGAATAGATTATGGCTAAACAATTATTAGTTGAATATACAACATTTGAGGTGACACCTCAACAAATAAGTGAAAGTCTTACACAAAATAACGGCCGCCTAATTGTTAATGGAGTACTCCAAAGAGCAGAAGCTAAAAACCAAAATGGTCGAATTTATCCTAAAGATACTTTAATGAGAGAAGCAGGTAAGTATGCAGAATCATTTATTTCTGAAAAGAGAGCATTAGGAGAATTAGACCACCCAGATTCTTCTGTAGTAAATTTGAATAATGTATCTCATAATGTTTTAGATATGAATTGGAATGGTGATGATTTAGTTGGTACAGTAGAAGTACTAGGAACACCATCAGGTAACATATTAAAGGAATTATTTAAAGCCGGTATTAGATTAGGTATATCTTCAAGAGGTATGGGATCAGTAAAAGAAGTAATGAGAGAAGGTGATAATACATTAGAAGTACAACCTGATTTTGAATTAATCGCTTTTGATTTTGTTTCTAATCCTTCAACTCATGGAGCATTTTTATCTCCTGTAAATGAAGGTAAGCAAATTACAATTGATAAATACCAAAATGTAAATATATTAATAACTGATATTATAAAGGAGTTTTAAAATGGCATTAGAAAATTTAAAATCAAAATATGGACCTTTTAATAAATCTGGCAAACCAGGTACAGGAGAAGTTCGTGATGCATTAGCACTTGAAAATAAAGGTGGATTAGCAAAGAATAGATCTAGATTAGGAACACAAGAAAAATTAGGCAAGAAGCCAAAGGGACCAGATACGGGTGGTAATATACCTGCAGAAAAATAAGGGTAACAATATGAAGAAGAATATAAATTTAAAAGAACAATTTGTAAGATTTGGTGGTAACAAACTAAATGAAGAACCAATGTATAAACCTGGTTTTGAAGGTCCTGCGCAAGCAGTAAATCAAAGAGACCCAGGAAAAGAAATGACTTATCCAAATGCAATGGATATTGAACATTATTCAGACGAACTAAATAATATATTAGAATCAATAGATGAATTTCATCAATATCTAGGAACAGAAGTAGAAATGAAAGGTGAAGAAACAGGTAATTATGAATATGATACAATGGAAAAACAATTATCTAGATATATTAATGGAGCTCAGAAACAATTACAAAGCTTACAAAAATATCTAGAAAGACAAAAAGGTAAGGGATTATAATATGGCAACGAATAAATATGAAACAAAACTATTAAGATCTTTAATAAATGAAAATTTTGGCGAAGAAGATCAAGATCAAGCAGTAACTGCAGAACAGAAAAAATCATTTACTGAAGCAGTTGGTAATTATCATTCAATGGGTGAGTCTATATATAGAAATTCATCATTAAGAGAAATTACAGAACAATTAGGCCAGATAGTAAAAGTTGCAGAATCTCTTACATTACAAGAATCAGAACATTGGTTTGATAATGTTACTACATCCCGTCATATGAAACAATTAAAAGAAGCTTATAAAGTATTTGAAAAGACTGCAGGTGAAGTTCATACATTACAACAAAGGTTAGAATCTGCATATGAAGATATGGGTGGAACATTAAATAAGTATTATAAGATAAGCGAAGCATTAGGATCAGAAGAAGGAACTGAAGTTGAAGAAGATCTTAATATATCAGCAAAAGCTTTTAAGAAAATGAATCATAATAAGATTTCTAAATTAGCAAAAAAGACTGATATAAATATTGAAGATTAATAATCTTTGAAATATATTCATTTGATTTATATCAAATAAAAGGAAGAAACAAAAATGAATTTAGGTAAAAAATACAAAAAATTATTTGAAGGTAAAGTTAGAAGTAATGATAAGACATTATTGAAAGAAGCAAAATCACCTGCAGAAGCAGCATATGAAATGCTCGCGAAGGCACAAGGCAACGAATTCAAAAAAATACAAGACTCAATTAATGTAGAAGATGGCTCTGTCGATGGTAGGGATAGAGAAGTAAGTGGAACTATTGTAATAGGCGGAGCAACATTTAAATGGGAAATGTCAACAGGTGATGGTATGTCATCATCATATCTAGGACCTGATAATGATAGCGTTTCTGATGATGATTATATATTACATGATACTTTAATAGATGCGGTAGAAGAAGCAGGATATGGATTAGATGAAGAAGATGAAGATGGTTATTCAGATGATTGGTAATATATCTAAATAAATTAGGATATTTGAAATATATTCTTTATATTAATAATAGTTATAAAATAAAATAAGTTATATGTCAGTAAACAAAAAACATAAAATTTGGCAATCTCATTTGCCTGGCCATGCCTTAGGAGCATCAGTAGTTAAAGATAATAGAAATCCCAAAGATACAGGTGATATAGGGTTTGCAATTAGGTTTTGGAAGCGTGCATTAAAAGATGCAGGCACACTGCAAGAAGTAAAAGAAAGAAAATTCTTTATAAAAAAATCTTGGAAGAAAACAGAAAAGATGGCCAAAGCAAGATTTCATCAAAAATGTGAAGATCAACGTAACGAGTAGAATTCACACCCTCCTTTAAATTATTATTAGAATAAAGGCTGTTTATTAACGCATGCCCATATTTATAATTGATTAGAAATTATACGCTATCTCAATATGGCGTCCCTGAACTATTATAACCAATTCAAATTAAGGTTCTTAATAACCTTATTTCCGAAAAAATTTTATTAAAGGAGAGAAATTCAATGAACAATTTATTGAAAGAAGCTATAGCAGACGCAAAAGCCGTAAGGGAAACTGCATTAGCAAACGCAAAACTAGCATTGGAAGAGGCGTTCACGCCAAGACTTCAATCTATGTTATCAGCAAAATTATCTGAAGAAGAAGAAATGGAAGACGAACCAGTAGCCGAAGACGAAATGCCAATGGATGAACCAGCAGCAGAAGAAGTTCCTGTAGAGGAACCTGCAATTGAGGAACCAGTAGCAGAAAACGAAGGCGAATATGGTGAGGAAGAAATGACTGAAGAAGATGAATTTGCAGCCGAAGAACCAGCAGAACTAGAAGAAGAAGAAGAAGACTTAGAACTTGAAGCAATCTTAAGAGAGCTTGAAGATGATGGGGAAGAAGAAATTTCTGAAGGTGAAGAAGAAGAAGATACTGTTGAAGAACAATCTGATTCATCTGATATAGGTAAAGGCGACAACAAACTTGACAACGCAGATGGAAATGACCAAGAAGACCCAGGAAAGGGTGACCTTACAAAAGGTGTTGGTATGACAGAAAACGAAGGAGAGGGCGATGATGTTGACTTAGAAGAAATCATCAATGCATTGAGAGAAGAAGATGAAGCAGAAGAAACTGTAGAAGAAGATCAAGACACCGCAGGTGTTGATGATGGAGCTGCAGCAGACCTAGAAGAAGCTTACAAAGTAATTAGATTTATGAAATCTAAATTAAATGAAGTTAATCTTTTAAATGCTAAACTTTTATTTTCAAACAAACTATTTAGAAACCATTCATTAAATGAAAGACAGAAAATGAAAGTAATTGAAAACTTTGACAGAGCTGCAAACTTACGCGAAGTTAAATTAGTATTTGCTACATTATCTGAATCATTTAAATTTGGTAAAACCAAAAAAACAATCAAAGAATCTTATGCAAGTAAAGCTACTAGATCTACAAGACCATCCAGAAAAGTCCTTTCAGAAGGATCAGCTGTGGCCAATAGATTTAAGAAATTAGCTGGATTGTTGTAAGATCTTTAAAAAGGGAGAAAACAAATGGATTTAAATTCATTAATGCCAACTAATACTGCAAATATCCAAAAGAGAGAAACTGCAAGTTTAGTAAACAAATGGCAAAGAACTGGTCTCCTAGAAGGATTAAGTGCTGAGTACGAAAAATCAGGCATGGCCGTTCTTTTAGAAAACCAAGCTAAGCAGTTAGTAAGCGAAGCAAACTCTACTGGTACATCATCTAACTCGGAAGAGTGGTCAGGTGTTGCATTACCATTAGTTAGAAGAATCTTTGCAGAAATTGCTGCTAAAGATTTTGTAAGTGTTCAACCAATGAACTTACCATCAGGTCTAGTATTTTTCTTAGACTTTAAATATGGTACATCTCAACCAGGCTTTGAAACAGGTTCAGGAAAAGATGTTCAAACTGATTCCGTATTTGGTATCACTGATGATTCTAAAGGAGCTACTGTAGCTACTGAAGGTCTTTATGGTGCAGGAAGATTTGGATATACAGTTAACGAATCAGAAACAGCTACATTAGAAGATGGTACAGGAACTGGTTTCCAAACTGGTTCTGCTGCTGCAGGAGCTGCTTTTGTTAATAAAGCAGTAATGACTAACCCAGCATTACAATATGTAACTAATTTTGATTCAGCATTTTCTGCTTCTTTAGGCGGAGCTGCTATAACATTATTTACTACATTAAGAGCTGGTACAGGTTCAATGACTAGTCCAGACTTGAAAGGTGTAAGAGCATTTACAGTATCAGGTTCAGGTATTAGTACATTCTATCCTCAATTTACTAAATTAAGTGGTGATTCAGTAGAATTCTTAATTAAGAAAACTATTGCAGTACCTGCATTATTTAACGCGGTTGTAAAATACCAAAAAGCACCAGCAGATGTTTCTAGAGGTGATTTTGAAGATTCTACAGCAGCTACATCTGGAGCGGTATCTACTTTAGATATTCCAGAAATCAATCTTGAAATGAGATCTGAAGCAATTGTTGCTAAGACAAGAAAGTTAAAAGCAGTTTGGACACCTGAATTTGCTCAAGACTTAAATGCTTATCATTCAATTGATGCAGAAGCTGAATTAACTTCTATGTTATCTGAATATGTTTCGCAAGAAATAGATTTAGAATTATTAGATATGTTAATCCAGAATGCTCAAACAACTGATAGATGGTCAGCAAGAGTTGGTTACGAATATAATTCAGCAACTAATGCATTTGATCAATCTAATGCAACTGCTCAAGCTTACAACCAAGGTACTTGGTTCCAAACTTTAGGAACTAAAATCCAAAAGGTTAGTAACAAAATTCACCAATTAACATTAAGAGGTGGTGCAAACTTCCTAGTATGTTCTCCAACGGTAGCAACTGTTTTAGAATCTATTCCAGGATATGCAGCAGATACTGATGGTGATAAAATGCAATTTGCAATGGGTGTTCAAAAAGTTGGATCTATTAACTCTAGATTCCAAGTTTATAAAAACCCTTACATGACTGAGAATACAGTGTTAATGGGATATAGAGGAACTCAATTCCTTGAAACAGGTGCAGTTTATGCTCCATATATTCCACTTATCATGACTCCATTAGTATATGATCCTAAATCATTCACTCCAAGAAAAGGTGTAATGACTAGATATGCTAAGAAAATGGTAAGACCAGAATTCTATGGTAAACTTTATGTAGAAGGATTAGATAGACTATAATAATTAGTTAATCTATACATATTAATAAGAAGAGGCGCCTAGTGCGCCTTTTCTTTTGTTTATACACATATTTATATTAAATGGCCAATACAAGGATAAAATGGGAAGATGCAGATTTTAAATGGAATGAAGCCCCTCTAGACCAAGCAGGAAAAGGAGTTATTCCATATACATGGGATGATGTTACATTATTAGAAGATGTATTATCACAAGGAGCTTCAGGAGATGAAATAGCTTGGAATGTAAACCAATTAGATCCTGACAAAAAGAAGCGATTTATAAAACTAATTTGTAAAGTGAAAGGAATAGAAACTTATTCTGGCCAGAAATCAGTTAGAAATGATATAGACGTAACAGCCGAAGATTGTGAATTAGTAATAAAAGAAGTATTAGGAATAGATTTAACAGTGGAGAATATACATGTCTAAAGGATTAGGAGATACAGTAGATAAAATAACAAGGTTAACTGGTATTAAATGGTTAGTTAAACATGTTAGTAAATTATTAGGTATTGATTGTGGATGTGATTTTCGTAGAAAAAAATTAAATAACTTAGTTCCTTATAAGGAGAATAAAAATGTATAAATTATTTACAGATAAATCAGAATTATTTGAATGTGATATTAAAATAGAAGGAGCAAGCCTTTCTAATTCAACAGCAAGATTAGTTGTTGAGACAAATGATTATAGTTTAATGTTTAACGGTAAAATCACTAGTTCTGGTAAGTGTACGATACCTATTAAGAAATTAAAGGGACTTATAGATGAGAGTAGCAAAGGTAATATTAGGCTAGAGGTTATTGCAGATGATACATATTTTATTCCATGGAAATCAGAATTTGCAATTAGTGCAAGTAAGAAAGTAACAGTTGAAATTAAATCTCAAAACAAACCATTGATAGAATCCAAAGGACCAAGAGTACAAGTTTCAAAGATTAAAGAAACTAAAAAAATAAATAAATCAAAACAGGTTACGATATCAGAATCAGAAAAGAATCATATTTTTAATATAATGAAATTATTAATACATGAAAATGTTAATATGGAAAATCTTTCTATTAAGAAAAATAAATTAAATAAAGTTATAGCTACATATAATCAATTCAAGCCAATTAATGAATCATCAAAAGGAAGAGTCATTAACGGAGTATTGACTATACTAGCAAAAACACAATAAGGGGTTATAAATGGCTGGATCTGACAACTTTACAGGCCAAAATATTCAAGACAGTTATCAACGAGTCTTGCAAATATCATCTAGTGGCGAACTAGCAGATGGTACTGGATCATTAGTTCCATTATTATATGTAACAGCATCACATGCAATTACTGAAGTAAATTATGAAACTTCTTCATCTTATGCTCAAACGGCATCAATGGCATCTAGCAATTTTATTGTACAAGGAGCACTAACAGCCTCAGGTAATTTACTTATAGAAGGTAGTGATAAAAATTACTTGGATGGAGGGGTTGTAGTAGGGGTTGGTGAAGATGTACAAGGAGGTGCAAATCGTATAAATTTTGATGGAAATGAAATGCAAATCTGGGGATTAGGATTGATGGCTAAGTATTCTTGGAATTCAGGATTTTATTTTAACCAGAATGGTACAACTGGGTTAGATTTTAGAGTAGAAACATCAGGTGATGATAAAGCACTTTTTATTGATTCTGGACAAAACACCATTACATTAGGAAGTGCAGCCGGGACCAATATAACAGCATCCGGTGATATAAGTTCAAGTGGAACAATAACAGCAGATTCAGTTACATCAGATACAGGCTCATTTCATGTATTGAAAGGTAAGTCTACAGCAGCTACAGGATTAGAAGTTTCAGGATATATTTCAGCAACAAGCGTAACAGCCTCAGGTAATATAAGTGCAAGTGGAGATTTTGATGGAGATAAGTATTACTCAAATGGAATAAAAGTAATAAGAAATACGGGAGCAGTTACAAACTTTGGAACAACAGGAGTACCATCATATTTTCCATCTAATATAACAGCCTCAGGTGATATAAGTGCAAGTGGTAATGTATATGCGAGTAGTTGGTTTGGGGCAGTTGGAGGAAGAATATACCCAGGAGGACCATTGGGACCTTTTATTGCTCAGGGATCAGGTGGAGATATAACATCTAATACAGGATTTTATGCATCTACTAATATAACAGCATCAGGTAATATAAGTGCAAGTGGTGATTTATATGGAGATGATTTATTAGCTAATAGATTAGTTATTGAGGGTAACAGAGTAAGGTATAATAATAATGATCTGCAATTTCAGGATACGGGATTAGATGTTCCTTCAGGAAACATAACAGCCTCAGGAAATATAAGTTCAAGTGGCACAATAACAGCAAATTCTTTAGTTGGAACTTTATCAACAGCAGCTCAAACAAACATAACATCTGTCGGTACTTTAGGTTCATTAACTGTAACAGGTGACATAACAGCAAATGGAAATATAGTCGGTGATGGTGCAACACAACTTTCTGGATTAACTCATATAACAGCAATAGGTAATATGGCACTTGGTAATCATTCATCAGATTCTCATACAATAACAGGAGAAACAGAATTTATAGGTCATATAACATCCTCAGGTAATATAAGTGCAAGTGGAGAATTACAAGGAAATTACATAACAGCAAAAACACCAATAATTCAATTATCTAGTCATAATGATTTTAATACAAACACATCAGGACTAGGAGATATAAATCAAGACGTAGGAAACGAACAACAATTATCATGGACAGTAACTGATTTCGCAGACACAGATTATTTTACAATATCATCAAGTTGGGGAATTGGGGTAAAACAAACAGGTAGATATAGATTATCAGCACATGCAAAAGTATATTCAGAAGGTGGAGCAAGACCAGGTTGTGTTATGCAATTTTATACTGGTTCTTCTTTTGGACCGGCCGCTGATTATGTATTACCACCAGAATACCATACATACATAAGAGTACCTTCATCAACAATAAACAAATCAAATATACAAGCAAATAATTATATATTACAATTAAATTCTGGAAGTTTTGTATCTACTGTGTGTGGTAATAAAGCTGACTATGGTGGTGGAGCAGTAGTAAGGTTTTCGGGTAGTGTTTCATACTTTAATATAGAATATTTAGGATAAAAATTATGGCAAATATACAAATAATACAAAGTGGTAGTTTACCTCAACAATCAAAAGAATACATTCATTCCTCATCATCAATTTCAGAAACAGAATCATATGATGATATTTACATTTTAAGAACTTTAATAGACAAAGTAAACGAACTGGTTGCTGAAGTAAATACATTAAAAAATAAATAATGGCAACGGAAATAATAAGACCAGCTGGTTTAGTTGACAATACCCCATCTAGAGCTGAAGGATGGAGTGTAAACGCCAATGGACTTCCAAGTTTATGGAGTGATGTAAATATAGCAACAGGAGCAGCTGGAGATCCTGCAGCAGAAAATGGTTGTCAAGTATATCTAACGTTAGAGAATACTAGTGTACTTAATTCAGCTGATACAATAAATTCTGTACAGTTATTCGTGTATGCAAGTCCTACCAAGGTTTCATCATCAACTGTAACATTGGCATTGAAGACGGCTCCCGGAGCTCCTCCTGGTCTGTTTCTAGCTAGTACCATAACCACTGTTTCAGGAGCAGCTTATTATGGATTTACAGATTCTGGATATCCATGGACAAAATCGATAATAGATGAAATGACAATGGCGATTCTTCCTACTATAGGAATCATTAATATATATGAAGCGTATGTAGCTATTGATTACACAGTTACTACTGTCTCAGTACCAATTAAATTAACATCAGGTCTAATACAATTAACGTCAGGTAAAATATCTATTTAATCTTTCATTTCTACATATTTATATAAAAATAAGAGAAGGTAAACTATGGCAGTAAAAATTCCAATTTGGCCAGGGTCTGCATCATGCGCTGATGTATCTGGTAATACCCCATTCGGATTATATGATTCAGATATAACATTTGTGTCAGCATCTGTTAATACAGCTGACTGGAGCGCTAAACGATTAGGATATCCATTAACTGATATAGAGTTACAAAACGTTAATTTCTTTACATGTTTTGAAGAAGCAATTTCGGAATATGGAGCACAAGTTAATACATATAATATACGTGATAATTTATTAAGTTTATATGGAGCAGAAACAGGATCTAATCTAACAGGTCAAAAGGTATCTCCAAATTTCGGAGGATTGATTGAATTAGCAGAAGATTATGGTACAGAAGCAGGTTCAGGTGGTAATGTAACATATTATACTGGTTCGGTAACATTAACTACAAAGCAACAAATATATGATTTAACAGATGCATCTATAGTAACACTAGAATCAGGAACTGCAGGAACAGATCTAATTGAATTAAAACGAGTATTCCATGAAGCTCCTCCTGCACTTGCAAGATATTTTGATCCATTTATAGGAACAGGATTAGGTGCAGCCGGAATGATGGACCAATTCTCCTGGGGTAATTATTCTCCTGGAGTATCATTCATGATGATGCCAATGTATGCAGATGTATTAAGATTACAAGCAATTGAATTTAATGATCAAATTAGAAAGTCTGCATATTCATTTGAATTAGTAAATGATAGATTAAAAATATTTCCATTACCAGATACATCAATAACCGAAAAAATACATTTTACATATATTTTAAAGGATGAACGTAGTAATCCATTAAAAGGAGCAACAGGAAGAATATCAGATTTTTCAAATGTCCCATATGAAAATGTTATATATTCAAATATTAATGCAGTCGGTAAACAATGGATTAGAAGATATGCATTAGCATTAGCAAAAGAAATGTTAGGGTATATCCGTGGTAAATATTCTGCATTGCCAATACCAAATGCAGAAATAACATTAAATGGAGCCGATCTAATAGCAGCCGCACAGACCGAAAAAGAAGGCCTTATAACAGAACTTAAAGAGACACTTGATACAATGTCTAGGCAGGCACAACTAGAACGAAAATCAGCAGAAGCTACTTCAATGCAGGAACAGTTTAACAAGATACCACTTAAAATTTATATAGGGTAAAATATGGCATTATTTGGTTCAGGAAGAGATGCAAGTCTCATAAGACATATTAATAGAGAACTCGTTGTTGAGATAATCGACACTGAAATAGAATTTTACAAACTCGTATTAGATTCTACTAGAGAAAATTTATATGGTGAATCGGATAAAAAATCATACTATCAGCCTATTAAAATACCAGGCATTGTACAGAAAGATGAAAAAACAATGATATCTGATGATTATGGATTAGATTCTACCAGGACTGGTATATTTGCATTTCCTAGAGATTATTTACTAGAGAATACAATTATAATTGAAGAAGGTGATATATTATCATGGGATAATGAATATTATGAAATTGATAAAGCTGACCATGGACAGTACTGGCGAGGAACTAATCCATCAACTGATTTAGGTCGTATATCTCAAGAGAGGGGTGAATTCGGATTTCAAGTTTCAATTGTAGTTGAAGCACATGTAACAAGAAGAAACAAATTAAATTTAGTAGAAGTTAGGAAAGGTGGAAGTCCCAACCAAGAATATCAATTACCAAAAAACTTATAATAAATGGCAAAAATTAAACTAAATAAATCATATTCATCATTCTCTGCTGATAAACCAATTAATAGAGCAGAGCAGGTACGTAGAGATACAGATACTATTAAGACGCCTACATGTACAATATATGATGTCGATTATGCTATTATATCATATTTACGAGAAATTATACATCCACAAGTTGAAGAAGATGGCCAAAAAATAGATGTTCCAGTAATGTTTGCAAATGGCGAAAAATGGAGTATGGTGCAGAAACATGGTTATATGAGAGATGTAAAAGGTAAATTAATGACACCATTAATCTTTATTAAACGTAATAATATTGTAGAGCGTGACACTTTAAAAAAATTAGATGTTAATATTAACCCATCAGGTAATGCACTTACATTTAAAAACAAATATACTAAGATAAACAAATATGATAGATTTAATGTATTACAAGGAAAAAAGCCATCAGGAGAGTATTATATTTCATCCATTCCAGAATACATTGATGTTACATATGATTTATTAATATGGTCAGAATATACAGAACAATTAAATTCAATTATTGAATCTATAATGCCAACAGGTGGTTTTGCATGGGGTACGACATGGAAGTTTCCGACAAACATAGGAGATTATGGATTTGAGACTATGAATAATACTGGTGAGGACAGAGTGGTTAGAGCTACATTACCTTTAACAACTCATGCAACATTATTATTCGAATCAGAACTTAGTAACACGACATTTAAAAAACAATACTCAGTTAAAAAAATTAATTTTAAAACTGAGACACAAACATTTAATGCAGATGTTGATAATCCACCACCAGGAGGATATGATAATACTACAAAACCAAGTCCGGTATTAGATAGATATGATAAAGGAAATACTAATCAATCCAGAAGACGTTTAACGGATCCGGCATTGGCACAAAATCAAAGACATATAAACAAAAAAAGGTATTCTTAGTCAAGAGTAGCATATTTATAAATAGAATTAATTAAGGAGAAAACAGTTATGGTAACACCAATCAAATTTACAGAAGAAGAATTAAAACAAGTTACAGAATTGCGCGATGCAAGTCAAGCAAAGGTAGTAGAGTTTGGACAAATAAAATTAGAAAAACTTATGACTAACAAAAGATTAAATCAGTTAAATGTTTTAGAAGAAGAAGCAGAACAAGGTTATGCTGATTTACAAAAACAAGAAGTTGAAATAGTCGAGGAATTAAAACAGAAATACGGGGCCGGAACAGTTGATATTGCTAGCGGAGAATTTGTACCAGCAAAATAAACGGTTTGATACCTTTTTCGTATATTTATTATAAAATTAAACAGGAGTAAACGAATGGCAGAAAAAATAGTTAGCCCAGGTGTATTTACGAAAGAAGTAGATCAATCCTTTTTACCAGCAGGAATAGCAGCAATTGGTGCAGCGTGTATTGGACCAACTGTAAAAGGCCCGGCTGGAATTCCAACTGTAGTATCAAGTTATTCTGAATATCAACAAATATTCGGAGATACATTTACAAGTGGATCAGGAACATCAGAACAATCTTACGCGTACCTAACATCATATACGGCAAAAGAATATTTAAGACATGGAGATACATTAACAGTTGTTAGAATACTAGCAGGTGGTTATGGTCCAGCAACAGCGATGGTGTCATCATCGACAACAGTAGGTAATACATTTTCATCAGGATCTGTAACATTTTCGCATGTACCATCAGGCTCGGTAGATGCATCAGATACACCAGATGAGGTAACAATTGGTGGAGTAGATTTTACATTCGTATCTGAATCAGCAGGATATTCAAATTCAGCAACTCAAATATTTGTTGAATTTCCTAAAGCAGGTGGAGCAACTACAGTAACAACAGTTGCAGAAAATTTAGTATCTGCAATTAATGATTCTGATTTAGATTTAACATCAACTAATGCAGCAGGATTAGTTAGAATATCAGGTTCGTCAGCAGGAGCATCTGCATTTACAATTGCAACCGGATCAGGAGGTACTACTACAGCAACTACACCAAACTTTGCACAAATAGTAAATGTTCAAGGTGGAACTAATACAACAACATCAGCCCAATGTTTTACTTTAACAAGTATTAATGATGGAGCTATTTTGAATAGTAATGGTCCAATTGGATCAAATGGATTACATGCATCAGGATCAAAAGATAACTTCAAATTTGAAGTGACTTCTAAAAATAATAATAAAGGTACATTTAACTTATTAATTAGAAGAGGTGATGATACTGATAAACGTAAATCAATTATAGAACAATATAATAATTTATCATTAGATCCTAATTCAAGTAATTATATTTCAAAAGTAATAGGTGACCAATCAGTAACATTAAGAGATTCAGGTGGTACAGATCCATTCTTGCAAATGTCTGGTTCATTTGTTAATAAATCTAAATATGTAAGAGTTACAACTCATGTATCAACTTATAATTACTTAGATTCAAATGGTAATGTTAGAGATGCAAATCTATCAGGAAGTTTACCTGCAGTAAGTTCAGGATCATTCCAAGGAGGAGCGGATGGACATTTGGATTCAGCAGGACATCCTCAGCAATTCTATAATAATATTACTAATACTAATATGCAAGGATATAATTTATCTGGAGCATCAACAGGTAAAACAGCTTATGAAGATGCAATTAATATATTATCCAATCAAGATGAATATGATATTAATTTATTAATGTTACCTGGATTAGTAGATAATCAAACAAACCATGCAACAATTATTACTAAAGCAATTGATATGTGTGAAAATAGAGGAGATTGTTTTACAATTGTAGATCCTGTAGCATATGGAGCAACTTTAACATCAGCAACTTCTCAAGCAGAAGGAAGAGATTCTAATTATGCTGCAATGTATTGGCCATGGGTACAAGTACCTGATAATGATTTAGGTAAAAATGTATGGGTTCCACCATCAGTAGTGATGCCAGGAGTATATGCATTTAATGATAGAGTGGCAGCTGAATGGTTTGCACCTGCAGGATTAAATAGAGGTGGTATTGATATGGCGATCCAAGCAGAAAGAAAATTAACTCATACTAATAGAGATACACTATACTTATCAAATGTTAATCCAATTGCAACTTTTCCTAATACAGGAATATGTGCTTGGGGACAAAAAACATTACAGAAAAAGGCTAGTGCATTAGATAGAGTTAATGTTAGAAGATTGCTAATCGCAGCTAAGAAATTTATTGCTTCTGCAACTAAGTTTTTAGTATTTGAACAAAATACTGCAGCAACTAGATTAAGATTCTTAAATATAGTTAATCCATATTTAGAATCAGTACAACAAAGACAAGGTCTTTACGCTTTTAAAGTAGTAATGGACGAAACTAATAATACACCAGATGTAATAGATAGAAACCAAATGGTAGGTCAGTTATTCTTACAACCAACTAAGACCGCTGAATTTATCATAATTGATTTCAATATTTTACCAACTGGGGCAGCATTTCCGGAATAGAAGATAAGACTTTTACAAGAAATGTATATTTATATTAAATAGATAGGAGATAAAAAATGGCTGAATTGCTAGACCCAACCGAAGTGATGTTTACCGCATTTGAACCAAAAGTAGCTAATAGGTTCATAATGTATGTAGAAGGTATTCCATCATACTTAATAAAAGCTGCATCAAGACCTTCTTTAGATCAAGGCGAAATGATTTTAGATCATATTAACGTTGAAAGAAAGTTAAAAGGAAAAACTAGATGGCAGGATGTAACAATTACATTATATGACCCAGTAGTTCCATCAGGAGCTCAAGCAGTTATGGAATGGGTTAGATTACACCACGAATCTGTAACAGGAAGAGATGGATATAGTGACTTTTATAAGAAAGACTTAGTATTCAATACTTTAGGACCAGTAGGTGATAAGGTAGAAGAATGGACATTAAAAGGAGCCTTTATATCAGCAGCTACATTTGGTGATATGGATTGGGCAACAGAAGATCCAGTTAATATTGAATTGACTATCAAATATGATTATGCAATCCTTCAATTCTAGATCAAATTAGTAAAACTTAAGAAATCCTACCTATACGGTGGGATTTTTTTTGCTCTTACATATTTATTATAAAGCGTTATAAATTAAAAGAGGAAAAGTTATGCCGAAGGTAAACAACGAATATCCAGGAACTAAACCACCTACAGATGAAGAAATTAAAAAAAGAGCAATTGATCAGTACAATGCTCCTAAAGTACCTACAGAAAAGAAGGAAAGTAAATTTCCAACTGAGATAATAGATTTACCATCTAAAGGATTGTTATATCCAAAAGATAATCCTTTATCACAAGGACAAATTGAAATGAAGTATATGACTGCAAAAGAAGAAGATATTTTAACTTCTCAATCATATATTAAACAAGGAACAGTATTAGATAAATTATTTAGAGCATTAATTATCGGAAATGGTAATGATCAAAGAATAAATTATAATGATCTAATAATGGGAGACAAAAATGCAATTATGGTTGCAGCAAGAGTATTAGGTTATGGTAAAGATTATGAAGCACATATAACTACACCATCTGGAAATAAAATCATTGAACAAATTGATCTAACTACATTCCAAGATAAAGAATTTGATGAATCAATGATAACACCAAATAGTAATGAATTTGAATTTAAATTACCTACATCCAAAAGAGTTTTAAAGTTCAAGATATTATGTACTAGAGACCAAACAAATATAGAAGCTGAATTAAAAGGTCTTAAAAAGATAAATAAAGGTGGTTTAGATTCTACCTTAACAACCAGGCTAATGCATTCGATACTTGCAATAGATGGTGATGAAAATAGATCAACAATTAGAAATTTTGTTAATCAAGAATTCCTTGCGAGAGATTCTAGAGCATTTAGAGAACATTTATCAAAAGTCCAACCAGATGTTGATTTAAAAGTTAAATGTTGGGATGATGAAACAGATGAACCATTTGAGGTAGACTTACCCATAGGCGTCAACTTTTTTTGGCCTGGGGTCTAACTATAGACCCATTCTGCATACACAGATATTTGAACTTATCTATTATGGTAAAGGAGGGTTCACTTGGTCAGATGTGTATGATTTTCCTGTATGGTTGCGTAAATTTTATACCAAATCAATTGAAAAGGCTTTAAAAGCCGAGAACGAAGCAAACAAAAAAGCATCCAAGCCACAATCCAAAGGAATATCAAGACCTAACATCGGAAAACGATAGGATATTTACGTTTACTACATATTTATATAAAAGATAGTAAAGGGATATTATGTCAAAAAAATCAAACAAATTAGAGCAGGACCAAGAAAAGCAACTCAATCAACTTAATGAAGGTTTTATGTCTAGACTTATGCGTAAAATCTTATCTAAACGATTTGCAAAGGTTATGAAACTAGCATATGACGACCCTAGTGTTAGAGCAGCATATGCTGAATATGATAAAGCAACAGAAGATTTATTATCTACCTTGCAAGGAACAAGTAAAGGAATGAAAAGACATAGATCAGCAAAATTTCAAAAATCTATTTCAAAACCAGGAAAGTCCAGAACTAAAGCAATTAAGCAGTTAGGTAAAGAATTAGGATATTTTGATTAGGAGATAAACAATGTCAGAGTTAGATCCAAAAAAACAAGAAAAGCTTAATAATCTTAAAAAGGAGGAAGTAAAGCTTAATAAGCAAATTGCTGAATCTATGGATACCGGCACACTAGCAGAATTAACAAAACTTCAAAATCAATTAAATAGATTAATTGATAAACAAAACAAATTATTAGGTATAAGTAGCAAAACAGCAGGAGATTTATATACATCATATAGCTCTTCTGTAGATGCATTAAAAGATATTGGTTCACAATTATCAGTATTAGCAGGAAAGGATGCAAAAAGGATAAAAAATGCACAAGCGGCAAACTTCGAAGGAAGAGTATATTCTACATTATCTAAAGATGCAGGAAAGAACCAAGAAAAGATTGCAAGATGGTCTGGTTCAACAAGTGAATACGGAAAACAAATCGTTCAAAGAGCTCAAGCAGCTAGCAAAGTATATGATGCACAAGAGTCTGCAGTAAATTCAGTTGCAAATATCAAATCAGATATGTTAGATAATGAAGTAATGTTAGGATCAGAACAGTTACAAAGTGTAGATGCATCAACAGCAGCATTAGATGCAAAGAAGGCATATATGTCATTATTAGCTAATGAAGGTAATATGACCAAAACAGAAGTTGATAAGGCAGCGCGACGAGTACGATATCTAGAAGCATCGGCAGACCAAATGGAAAAATATGCCCAAGCAACAGAACACAATATTGGATTATCAAATGAATTGGGGTCAGCATTAACAGGACCATTTGATAGCTTAAAAAGTAGTCTCGAATCATTACCAGGAGGTGGAATACTTAGCAAAGCTCTAGGTTTAGATCAATTTGGTGCAGAAATGAAAAAGAATGTAATAGTATCTATACAAAAAGGACTAGTTGATGGACCAGCTGCAGGAATTGCCAATTTCAGGAAATTAATCGGTGCACAAAAAATGTTCAATTTAACAGCTATGATGAATCCATATGTAGCAATTGTTGCAGTAGTAATAGGATTAGTTGCATTACTAGCTTCTATAACAAAAGAAGCAAAGGCCCATGCTAAAGAAACTGGATTATCAGTAGGACAAGCAAAGAAACAAGTAGCGGCCGCAAAAGAATTACAAAGTTCTTTGAAAAATAATTTAGCTTATACCGAAGATATAGTTGCCGTACAAAAAGAAATGGTTGCTGAATTTGGTAGAGCTGATATGATATCAGATGCAACTACATTGAAGTTAGCTGATATGGGAGCTACTTTAGGATATGGAGCAGGAACAGCAGCCGAAGTAGCAAATACATTAATGACAGTTGGTGGTGCATCAGAAGAATTAGCAGCAAATATGCAAGTAGTTGCATTTAACATGGCCGAAGCAGCTGGTGTAGCTCCTGGAAAGGTTATGAAAGATATGGCCAAGAATGGTAAGTTGTTAGCCAAATCAATGGCTGGTAATGCTAAAGGCATGATGGAAGTAGCTGTATATGCAGCACAATTGGGAACTGATATATCAGGTATACTTAAAATGACAGATGGATTATTAGATATAGAAAGTTCATTAACAGCCCAAATGGAATACCAAGCAATATCAGGTAAAAGTGTTAATCTTGAAAAGGCCAGACAATTGAAGGCCATGGGTAAAGAAAAAGAAGCAGCTGAAGAAATGGCTCGTGTATTAAAAGAGCAAGGTGATATATCTAAAATGAAACCTATCGAGGCACAGAAGCTTGCAAAGATGATGGGAATGGAAGTTCATGAAATGCTGAAAATGGAAGCCATGCAAAAGAAAATGAATAACATGTCTCAGGAACAAAAAGATCTTGTTTCTCAATACGGTGACCAATTAGGTGATGTTAGTAATATGACTGCTCAACAAATGTTAGACAAAGCTGCAGATATACAAGCTACAGAGAAAATGGGTGTTGCATTTGAAAAAATTAAAAATACCTTGATAACAGCATTAATGCCAGCTGTAGAAGCAATAGGAGAAGCATTAGAAGCATTATCACCAGTATTTGATATATTAGGCTTTACAATGAAACTAGCATTTTTACCTTTAAAATGGGCAGCTAAACTATTAGGATTTATTGTAAAAGTTGCACTACGATTATTACAACCATTTATAGCTGTATGGGATGCAATTACTGGAATATTTGATGGAACTGCAACTTTTGGAGATTTGATTAAGTCTTTAGGTGGTTTGATTTTAAATTCTATATTTGCTCCATTTAGACTGGTATATGCATTTTTAGGTGAAATATTCGGATGGCCTGCAGATTTCGGCCAAGCTATTATGTCTGCAATAGGAGCTGCATTTGATTGGTTAATGAGTGGTTTCCAAGGAATAGGAGATTTCATATCAAGTATATTTACTGGTATAATAGATATACTTAAGGCACCATTTAATATGTTAATTATGGGAGCAAATGCAATCATTGGAGGACTAAATTCCATATCAGTAAAAGTACCTAATTGGGTTCCGTTTATTGGTGGTAAAGAATTAGGATTCTCAATACCAGAAATACCTTCATTTGATACTGGTGGTGTTGTAGAAGAAGGTGGTATGGCTCAAGTACATAAAGGAGAAACAATAACACCGGCTAAAAAAGAATCAGGATCAGAGGGAGGATTGTTAGGTACATTATCTAATTTAGCAGGAGCGGCTATGAATCCATTAGGAGCAATAGGAGGCCTTCTTGGAGGTGGTGGAGGAGGTTCAGATCCAGCATTAACAAAAGCTATTGAAGATTTAAACGCAGCGTTATCATCAGGTATAATGGCAACAGTAAGTGCAGATCAAGCTGCAGATGCAGTTAATACAGCTAATTCATATAAAAACGCATAATTATGGGATTAAAAGATTTAAAATCAGATTTAGC
>Ga0209757_10000045_pt1 | contig 41824 bp, 63 predicted proteins | sample ETNvirome_6_1000_FD_185472 | JGI IMG/M metagenome (GOLD analysis project Ga0209757, IMG submission 185472) | Marine viral communities from the Pacific Ocean - ETNP_6_1000 (SPAdes) (version 2) | ecosystem: Environmental > Aquatic > Marine > Oceanic | place: Pacific Ocean | collected 2013-06-19 | reverse complement strand
CCGTTTGAGGGCGGCGCAATATTCGACTGGTCGTTCATGACGTATACCATAACGGGACCAGAAGGCGTCGTCAGGCGCCGTTTGCCGTACAGGTGAGGGAAGCCCTCGTAACGATCCAGCGCACGCTCACAGGCGTCTGTAATCGCCCACAGGCCGAGAGGCACACTTGAGTCGGCTTGTGGCTCTATGTCGGCGACGCGCCGAAACTTCAGGGCATAGCCGCTGAGATTGGTTGTTGCCACAGGGCGAGCGGCTGGACACCGGATCGCCATTTGAGATTGATTTAGGTTTGAGCCGTAGGCTCCGTAAAGGTATGGTTTGAATTTAGACATCTTTTTTCCTCTTCTGATGTTGGGGTGGTTGGGGCCGAAGCCCCTAGTTGAGTTCTTCTTGCCGTTCGGCGAAGTAGTTCTGGACGTTAGTGCTTATACCGTCCAAAAGACCAGCGTCATTCGCTGTCACTGTGACGAAGTCCATTGACTTCAGGAACAGCACAACGCGCTCTTCGTTAACTGAGTCATGGGCCTCTGTTTGATAGAAGAAGTCCATTTCTTGCGGCGTCAGTTTCGCTTGGCGACCGTCCTTCGAGAATACATAGTATTGGCCGCGCCATTTGCAGTCGACGCCGAAGTGTGCGGCAATTCTGCGAGCGTGGTCATAAGCGATAGACTTGCGAGGTCTGATGGCTGGGACTGGTGCCTGAGTTTCGTTGTTGGCGATTTCAATGCTGCGTTCCACGAACTGCATAAGGAACTGAAGCCAGTTTGAGATTTTGCGGAAGTCTGTTGTGCCGCTGTGTTGGCGGAACTCAATAGCGCCACGGCTTGCTATGTTAGTCATGTTGACTTTGTAGTAGCGTCCCATTGCGTGTGCCATAGAGGTCTTGGTGTCGCGGTTTTTCATTGTACCCTTGCGGCCTTCGAGAGACCGGCACCAGCGTGCCTGACCCCGACGGCTACGTGGCATAATGAGGTCAATTTGAGACTCATATTCTGCGTAACGCTCGAATACGGTAGCGACTTCTACAGCTGTCATGTTGCGGCAGTCTAGGTGAACGTGCAGACCGCATGTGCGGTTCACGGTGCAGCCTTCGAGTTCGTTCAGAACTCGGCAGACTGTCTCTAGCTGGCGAACGCCTTGTGTTCCGGTGAGGATTGGGCTTACTAGCTCGCCTGTCAGACCGCTGGCATGGTTCAGGCTTGAGTCGCTTACGATTTTCCAGTGGTTGCGTGTCTGGTGGTTATAACCCTCGACGAATGCCTCTACGCCGTTTGCTCTGAGCATAGCCGCTACGCGGCCTTTTGTGACGCCTACGAATTCAATTTCAATGCCAAAGCTGCGGTTCGTGTAAGTCATGGTATTCTCCGGTTTGCTATGGGGCCGACCCCGTTTCCATAAAATTATATAACCATAGGTAGTTTGTATTTGCAACCCCTAAAATGAAGAAAAAGCGCATTTTGTGCAAAATAATTGACTTATGCCCCGATTTCCCTGACAGTATCGGGGTAAACAGGAGTTTATCGAATGCCTGAATGGTCGGCTAAGAGCATAGAGATGCGGGATACAGTGACGCTAAATCCTTATGAGAGAAATCCGAGGACGCATCCCGAAAGTCAGATTGAGCAACTCAAAAATAGCATCCGGCAGTGGGGATGGACGGTTCCTATCCTCATTGATGAGGATGATACGGTTCTGGCTGGTCATGGTCGGCTACACGCTGCAACCGAGATGGGGATTGAGCAGGTTCCGTGTGTCATCGCTACCGGATGGAGTGAGGAGCAAAAGCAGGCGTATGTGATCGCTGATAACCGACTTGCCGAAAACAGCAGTTGGGATACGGCAATCTATTTTAGCGAGATCAAGGCGCTAGAGGAAATCGGGTTCGATCTTAGTCTGACTGGTTTGGATGATGAGCAAGCGGCGGCTCTGTCCTTTCAGCCTAATCTGTCTCCCGTATCCGAGTATCAAGACGTGACTGATGCTGATGTGGAGCATGTCGCCTCAAGCCTCGAAAAGATTGCGCCGAAGGTTAACAAGACTGTCGAGCTGGTTTGTCCTCACTGTGGCGAGGATATTGAGTTCGCGGGTATGTGATGAATTTTTACAGTGTTTGCGACCTGTTAGAGTCGAAGAGATGGACGTTCGCCAAGACGATGGCGGGAATACCCCATGATTACACCTTAAGAGATGGGTGGGGCAATGATGACGAGTTTGAGTATATAGTTGCCTATATCAGGGAGCATGGTCGGCAAGAGAAGTGGGGGCGGTATAATCATCATTATCTGTATCTTTCCGGTTATAGATATTGGACGATGAGCGCACCAGTTTCGGAGACGGTTCTCATCAATAGGGCGCGTCCTCAGCGTTCGACCCCTTACGATAAGATCGCTCCGAAATATGATAACCTGTTCTGGCAAAAGCAGTTCATAGATGAAAACAGAGAGATGTTTCGGATCGTTAATCCGAAGGGGCGTATATTAGATATTGGTTGCGGCACTGGGTTAGCAATCGAATGGATAAAAGATCTCGAACCATCAAACTATGTTGGTATTGATCCTTGCAAGAGAATGATTGATCAATTGGTTTGGAAGCATCCAAGGTATGCTGCATGTATCCGGTCATGCTTTTTTGAGGAGTATTACGGAAAGGGTTTTGACACGATCATGGCGCTTTTCGGTACAGCCTCGTATTTCAGAGGTGCGGATCGCGTTCTCAAGATGCTTAACAAGGGTGGAGTTGCCACTCTGGTTTACTACGCATCTGATTATGAGCCGATTACAGACAAGCTAACGGGGGTTAATGGCGGCGCTATCGTATCAAGGCCCTCTGGCGACAACTTAATCAGATGGGGAAACTATGTGATTGAGAGGTGGGTTAAGTGAGTGATGTGAATAAGTTCATCCTCTTGGCCGCTGTTGATAATCGTCCGGCTCTGTTGTCAGCGTGCTTGCAGTCTTTGTCCGTCCTGCATGGCTGGAAATTGATGTTTGTGGGGCAAGAGTTCTCAGAGGAGAGAAAGGGCGAGGTAAGATCGCTTATGCCTCCTGATAGTTTCTGCATCTGGCTTCCTGAGAAGGTCGGGATGCACAATGCGAAGCTGCATGGATTGACGGAAATCCAAAAGATGAGCAGGCTTCATGTCGTCGCCTCAATTGACGACGATATGGAGTTACTGGCGACAACACACTTTGATCGCATGGCAGCAATATCCAGAAGTAAGGGCGTGGGACTGGTCAGCGGGAATTGGGTTCGTTCAGAAAAGCAGATTGCCAAGAAGAAGATTGTTGATTCCATTAAGCGACAAGCGATTGTTTACACGGCTGGCGGATTGGTGTTCTCTGAAGGGATCACTAAGCACATTGTCGGCTTGGGCTTGAGGGATTTCTGGTGCGATAATACCGAATGGTCTCTTGCGTCCTATCTGAATGGATACGAGAATTTCAGGTTCCTCGGCAGTCTGGCAATCCATAGGATTATGTCGGCAGGCGGGCGAAAAAGCTATGTCGACAGAGAGAGGGAAACGCCCAACCCGAAATACATCTCGCTTAGGCCATGCAAGCAGGCGACGAGCGGAGTGAACGGTTTTCACGTTCCTGATCAGGGCGACCTTACCCAGTTTGCACGATTTACACATCAGGTTCACAAAAAGCGATGAAGATATTCCTCAAGCAGAATGTGTTCGACGCGGCGCGTGAACGGATTTCCTATATCTTGGATGAGTTCCAGAATTTCGGCGTTTGGTTCAGTGGGGGCAAGGATTCAACTGTAACACTTGAGCTTGTCCTGCAGGTCGCGGAGGAGAAGGGTAGGTTGCCGGTTCCTGTCGTCTTTCTTGATCAGGAGGCGGAGTGGCGGGCTGTTGTAGAATACACGCGGGCTGTGATGAATGACCCGCGTGTAAAGCCATACTGGTTGCAAGTCCCTATCCGGCTATTCAATGCGGCATCCATGGAAGACCCGTGGCTCAATTGCTGGGAGGAGGGCGAGGAGTGGATGCGTCCGAAGGAAGAAATTGCAATCAAGGAGAACGTCTACGGCACTGACCGCTTCGGGACCATGTTTAACAAGTTCATTGAGTATCACTATCCTGATTCACCGGCAGCGTTCTTTGGAGGAGTGCGAGCTGAAGAAAGTCCAAGTCGCGCCGCTGGTTTGACTACTGGGCAGACTTATAAGGCTGTCACATGGGGAAAAACGCTGAATGAGAAACGAGGTCACTTCACATTCTATCCGCTGTACGATTGGGGTTATCGTGACATTTGGAAGGCGATCCACGAAAACGGATGGAGATACTGCAAAATATACGACGAGTTCTATCGCTATGGTATTCAGCCGATGAAGATGCGGGTATCTAACCTTCACCATGAAACAGCGATTGACCAGCTATTTTACCTTCAGGAGATGGAGGGCGACACATGGGATCGGCTCACCAAGCGCCTAAAGGGTATCAATCAGACAAGGCACATGCTCAAGAAGGACATGTTCTCGGTGAAGTCACTTCCGTACATGTTCAGCGATTGGCCGGAGTACCGCGACTATCTAGTGGATAAGCTTATCCAGACGGATGAGCGGCGTGCGCTGTTCAAAAAGAAGTTCAAATGGATGGACGAGAAGTTCGAGGATATGGCTCTCTCTGATGAGAGGTATAAATCAGAGGTGCTCTGTATCTTGGCAAATGATTACCATTTCACGAAGCTAAATAACTTCCTTGCGAGACCTGAGACCCTTAACTTCCTGAAGTTCAAACGGGGAAAGCCTATTAACTGGGGGCGACCAGAGCGAGACCTAAGGTATATCAAGAAGGAGCAGAGGGGCGCGACATGACCCAAAAGGATCATCCAATCAGTCACACGAAGTGGGTTCCAATTGAAAAGGTTGAGCCGAACGACTACAACCCAAACTCTGTTGCAAGCAAAGAGATGAAACTCCTCTACACGTCAATCAAGCATGACGGCTACACTCAGCCAATCGTCACGATCTATGACGAGGCAAATGACAAATATGTAATCGTCGACGGGTTCCATAGGTATTTCACCTGTCTCAATAACAAAGACATCAGAGACAGCACAGAGGGCTGTGTTCCTATTGTGGTCATCCAAAAAGACATAAACGAGCGAATGGCGGCAACTGTCAGACACAACAGGGCGCGGGGAGCGCACAGCGTCTCAGGGATGTCTAATATGGTGTTTAACATGCTGGAGAACGGCTGGGGTGATGCTGAGATATGCAATCATTTAGGAATGGAGCCGGATGAGCTTTTACGTCTCAAGCACATAACGGGCTTTTCTAAATTGTTCGATGATGTAGAATACAGTAAATCTTGGGTTTCGAAGCATCAGATTAGATTGAAGAAGGAGCTTGAGTCTAAACCTGATGAGAGTAAGTGATAACGGTCATGAGTGAAAAGCTAACAGATAACCTGAAGCAGACCATACGGGACGAGTTCGTTCACGGGTTCATAGACGCCGACGGAAAACGTGTCTTTATGAGCGTTGACGCACTGGCGCGAAAGCATGACGTTTCAAGGGCCACGTTGTACCGTCACAGTAGCTCTGAGGACTGGCAGGGCCAAAAGAACAAGTACCAGACCGAGCTACAGGACCGCATAGATCAAGAGCGTCTGGAGCGCATGGTCGAAGACGGCAAAAGGCTGGACGATACGAGTATTCAGATTGCACAGGCGATGCTTGGCGTTGTTGGCCGGAAGATTCAAAAAGCAATGGAGCGAGAGCGTAGCGATCCGAGCTATGAGGGCATGGACTCAAGTGTCCTGAGCCAGCTATCAACCGCGACAGCTAACGCACAGAAGATTGGCAAGCTGGCGCTGGGCCAAGCACAAGAGATTTCGAAAGTGAGCGCGAATGTCAGCAACCCCGACGCCTTCAACGAAATTATGGACCAACTGGACGAGCTTGCAGCAAGCCGGTCACAAGAGTTCGGCGACTCTGTACACTGACTGGCTGGCAACGGCTCGAAAGAATCAGCTTACCCCTACGGGTGACTGGCATATCTGGTTAATCCTTGCGGGCCGTGGCTGGGGAAAGACACGAACCGGCGCGACAGACGCCATGCTGTACGCATTGAGAAATCCAGAAGTTCAGGTCGCGGTGGTGACGCCGACGTTCGGTGACTTGCGGCGTGTCGCCTTCCAAGGGGTTTCTGGAATCCTCAAGACGATGCCACCGGAGTGCTTGCTGGAAGGACGAGGGCAGGGCTTCAATTCCTCAGCCAGTGAAATCAGACTGTATAACGGCTCAAAAATCATGGGCTTCAGTGCGACGGAACCTGACAGGCTTCGTGGTCCTCAGTTTCATCGGGCGTGGTGTGACGAGCTTGCAGCTTGGCGCTACCCTGACGCCTTCGACCAGCTTATGTTCGCCTTGCGGCTCGGTGACAAGCCTCAGTGCGTCATTACGACAACACCTAGACCGACGCCTCTGATACAGCAGCTAATGGGGCGAAATGATACGCTGGTGACGACCGGAACCACGTTTGAGAACGAGGCCAATCTAGCCGCGTCAACCCTTCAGATGTTGAAAGACAAGTACGAAGGAACGACGCTCGGACGTCAGGAGCTTTACGCTGAGGTCATCAATAACATGGACGGCGCCTTATGGAATTCGTCCATGATTGACCGTGCGCGATGCAAGGATTTTCCAGACCTGCAAAACGTGCTGGTGGCGATTGATCCGGCAGTAACTAGCGGAGAAGGATCGGACGAGACAGGTATAGTGGTGGTGGGTAAGGATGGTGAGGGAGCCTTTTATGTGCTAGAAGACGCATCAGGCAAATACTCGCCGGAGCAATGGGGCCGAATGGCCTCGGACTTGTTTCACAAGTGGGAAGCGGATAGAGTGGTTGCTGAGGTTAATAACGGTGGCGATCTTGTGGAGCGCCTTATTCGGACGATTGACCCTGAAGTGAGATATACTTCGGTCCATGCGACTAGAGGGAAGCTAGTGAGGGCAGAGCCAATCGCGGCTCTATATGAGCAGGGCAGAGTGCATCATGTTGGGGTGTTCTCTGATTTGGAAAGCCAGATGTGCACCTATACAGGTGTTCGCCCGAAACCATCTCCTGACCGCCTAGATGCGCTGGTTTGGGGGCTTTCTGAATTGAACAAGTCACGCGGCGAAGTCGCTTGGAGGATTAACTAGATGGGAATACTGGACAGACTTTTCGGGCAGCAGCGAAGCCAGACTGTAGAAATCAAGAATACTGGTTCCATGGTGGGCTATTTCGGCGTTGGAGCCGCAAACGACAGAAAAATGTCATATGGCGATCTGGCGGTTGAAGGGTATCTCAAGAACGCAATCGTCTATAGATGCGTCAACGAGATTTCAAAGGGCGCTTCATCTGTACCGTTTCGTATCAAGACAGGGACGGGCGACGTTCTCGAAAGTCATCCTCTGATCTCTCTTCTAAATCGTCCGAATCCGCAGCAGTCCTATAGTGAATTCTTCAACGCGCTGTTCGGCTTCCTTATGCTGGGCGGTAACTCATACATGATGCGCGTTTCAAACGGCATGAATATACCTAGAGAGCTGCATTTGCTCAGACCTGACAGGGTTGAGATCAGGGGCGGTTCAGGTGTTTTTCCTGCATCCTATGAGTACCGTGTGGCTGGGCGAGTGCGGGCGACGTATGAGGTTGATCAGGAAACAGGCTTCAGTGACGTAAAGCAGGTCAAGCTATGGCATCCTATGGACGACTTCTACGGTTGTTCGCCCTTGACGGCGGCGGCTATGGAGGTCGACCAGCATAACAGCGCCACCAAGCACAACATCAATCTTCTGGAAAACGGAGCGAGACCTTCGGGAGCTGTTGTCTTCCGACCGAAAGACGACGCCGGATACGCGGTCCAGTTGTCAGACGGTCAGCGTCAACAGCTAATGAGTGACTTGAACCAAAGGTTCACTGGGAGCAAGAACGCTGGTCGTCCAATGTTGTTGGAGGGCGATTTTGACTGGAAGGAGATGGGCCTGTCTCCGAAGGACATGGACTTCATTAACCTGAAGCACATGGCCGCAACTGACATCGCGATGTGTTTTGGGGTGCCTAGTCAGCTGGTGGGCGTTCCTGACAGCCAGACGTATTCAAACGTCGCAGAGGCAAGGCTCGCCCTCTACGAGGAGACGATCATTCCTTACCTGCGAAAGGTGGAATCGGACATTAACGAATGGCTGGTTCCGATGTTCAACGAGGATTTGACGTTCGAATATGACGTCGACCGGATACCGGCTCTGTCAGAGCGTCGCAGAATGATCTATCAGAACGTGCTGGGTGCCGTAGGTGCAGGGATCATGACACGTAACGAGGCGCGTGAAATGATCGGTCTCAGTCCTGTCGACGGTGCTGATGAGCTTCTGGTGGCAGCTAACCTGTTTCCCTTGGGTTCCACGGCTCAGGACGAGCCAGACAGCGGGCCAGATGAGGACGAGGAGATGGTCAGCGACGACGATCTCAAGTTGTATGATGACGAGAAGGCGGAGGAGATCACGAACTTCCCGCGTCGCGGAGACAACAAAAAGATCAGTCTTCGCAATTCGAACTATCCGCAGTTTGATTACAATTTCGCGGAGGTCATGGCAGGTGATCGTAGCGCCAATGGTCGGAAGATATGGAAGGCTGGAGGCAATATAAGAGGCAATGACGCATACCGGCTTTGGGGTAATGCGCGGGACGGCTCGGAATCACCGGCTGTCTTGGCATGGATCAAGGAAAGAGAGGCGTGGTGCGCTCGTCATACGGTCGTTGACGGCAACCAGTTTGTAAGTGGCGACCTGTCGCCTAACCTGTCCAATATCGGGGGCATTGTTGCACTGATTAAGTGGGGCGCTATTAATCCTCGGCTCGGTGAGCAGGGTATGAAGGACGTTATCCTTGAGATGACCAAGAAGCTGGAGGAGCGCAAAGGCGATCTCGGCGAGCCAGACGGGGACGACACGCACGACATTGAGGCTCTATTGCTTGACGTTCACACAAAGGCCGAGGAGAGCGGTGAGGTTTCTGAGCGCATCAAGGAAACGCTGCGAGGCAAAGTATCTGATCACAACGACAAGGTGGGTGACGACCGAAGCAAGCGGGCGACGCTGAGAATGCTGATAGCCTCATTCCGGCGAGGCGTGGGCGCTTATAGGACTAATCCTCAAAGCGTCAGGCCGAATGTAACAGGGCCGGACCAGTGGGCGTATGCACGGGTGAACAGCCTGTTGTTCGCGCTCAGGACTGGAAGGTTTCAGGGCGGCAAGCATGATACCGACCTATTGCCTAAGGATCACCCGCTTTCGACAAGGAAGTAGGGATGCGGTCGCTCAAGCGGTTCTTTACGTTTCGTCAGGGCAAGGTCTCGGCGCGACGTTACGCTAAGGAGCAGGCGCGGCTTAGGGCTGGGCTAGAGCGAGGTTTGGAGAAAAGCCTTGTCCGAATGTTCAACCGGCGGCTTAAGGCTGTCACGGACGCTCTGAAGGCGGAGCTTATCCCTGATCTTGACGTCACAGCAGTTCCTCTCGCTGAGGAGATGGCAGGGGTTCTCAATGATCGTATTCGGAGGACGTTCAGGACCGTTTATGATTACAACAACGACCGTTACAAGGATTTGAACACAAAGGGCGAGGTATCCTTTGGTTTTGGGTTTGGCAACAATGCGGAGTATGACTCATACATCAGTTCGTACCTGCAAGGGCGGCAGAGCTACATAACGAACATAAGCCAGCGGATGGGGCGATCTATTGTTGGGGATATCAATTCCTTGCGGGAGGAGGGCTTAACGCTACCTCAGATTTCGCGGGAGATCAGCGCAAAGTACAGTCGAATAAATCGCTCTCGTGCGACAACGATTGCACGAACAGAAACGCATTCGGCAACGGGAGCAGCGCACGACAATTACCACCGGCAGGTCGCTTCGTCCTATGGCGTGCTGATGAAGAAGCAGTGGGTAGCAACGTCAGACGCTCGGACAAGGGGCGCTCATGCGGCTATGAACGGCGTTACTGTGGAGATGGACGAGACGTTCAAAATGCCGAACGGCACAGAGATGAGCTATGTCGGTGACACGGCAGGAGGTCCATCTAATGTCGTCAACTGTCGCTGCGTGATCCTTTATGTCGACACTGAGGACGAGCTGCCGAAAGAGAATGAGTTCGAGAGGGTGTATGGAACAGATATAGACCCAATGTACGCGCTCAATGATCTGGAGGCAGGCGAGCTATTAGATATTGCCGCTGACCCATTAAAGTATATCACGGCTCGGCAGGGCTATGCTGGAAAGCCTAAAATCGTCTCGAAGAAGGAATACGACGCACTGGGAAGCGACGAGATGTGGCGGGGTGTTGAAGGCAGCGCAACGGTGAGCGCAAAGGAACGAATAGACGCTCTGAAGACTGGAAAGTTCTTCCTCGGAAGAGGGATATATGGAAATGGGACATATGCAGCGATGGCGCGTGGCACCACTGAACAGGTTAAGGACGCGAAGCTGACTGCAAGGGCTTACGCTGGTAGCGATCTAAGTGGAGTTACACCCTTCAAGTTAGCGCCTGACGCTAAGACTATCACATACGACAAGATTACCCGTCAGATGGAGATTGATTTTGACGAACTGGAGAAAAGGGCAAGAAGGGCTACCCGACCGCTAGTCGGGGATGAGAGCTGGAAGCGTGGATCTCCGAAGTATACGGCTCTCTACAAGATTTTGACGGACGAGGGGCATTACGCGGCGTTCAGAGGTTATGACGCGATTATTAAGGAGTTCAACCGGTCAACTGACGCTGATTACCTTGTGCTGTTGAACAGAACGGCTATGGTGTTTGAGGAGTAGGATGGAGAGATCATGAAGAAGAGGTTGGCTTTTGACCCGTATTCGTCCCGCTGGTTCGCGGAAAATATGGGAGAGTTCAGAGATGGGAAAGATTTTGCTTATGCTAGAGGGCTTATGCAGAGCCTTGAGGAATTCTTCACTGTGGGCGAAATGCCGAAGCGTTATAGGGACGATTATGAAAAGATCGCCCGAAAAGTCGGGGGTATCCCCTACCCCTCTGACCACTGGACGAATGATGGCTAGAAGTAGGTCGGACATCTGGGCAGATATCAAAAAGCTGCTATCCCTCGACGAGTGGACGGAGATGGACGAAGCCGACTACGAAATACTGTTTGATGAGTACCCTGACGAGACGATAGAGGACGCGCTGACAAAGCAGACATTCGATGAGGCGGCAGACCTGATTGATAGGGCTTAACTAAGGAGGATTAGCAATGCCGAGATATCGTAAAGAAATATGGGCCGACATTTCGGCGCTTCTGTCCTTGGAAGAGTGGACAGATGATGACGCGGCGCAATACCAGACGTTATTTGACGAGTACCCAAACGAGACCGAAGAGGATGCGGTCGCTCGAAGGTCTTTTGAGGCTGGCGTTCCGTTTATCCAGCGGGTTTAATCTTTCTTGTTATTGAGAAGCCAGTCCATGTGCTTGTTCCAAAGGACGAACAGATTCTCGACTTTCTTTTCTAGCTGCGCCGTCTTTTCATCCTGCGCGGCGTGACGTTGCGCTGTCCAGAAAATCAGGGATACGAAGGCGACTAGCTGAGGCCACCATGTCTGCGCGAAGTCTTCCATCTTATTCCCTCAATCATTGACGTAGCAATGAAGCTGGCTGTGTATGCCTATCGGGTGAACGTCGCCTCGAAAGTCCCGACGGTAACTCTCGCAGATGACAACCCGTTTCCACATTGGGAAGACTTCCGGTTCGATTATGTGTTGAGCGGCACTCATGAAGTCAAGCCTCGCCTCTTTCAAGGAGCCATGCCCCCTGATTATGGCGAAGCCGACATCATCTAGCCGTATAACATACATCTTGGCATTTTACACTTTATGACCATCGGTGACTAGGAGTCCAAGAAGATTTCCCTATAGGCTGTCTCGTCAAGTTCTGTAAGACAGGGCCAGTTAACGACCATATGGACGTCGAAGCCGTATCTATGGATGACCTGCTTGACTTCATCCTTGGTCAGTCTGTGGTATATTCTGATATCCTTTTTGCGTTCTGTACGCACTGAGTAATATGTCATCTTTCTCTCCTGTTATGTCGGGCCGGTTCGCCCTGTTTTAATTGTGGTTCCTGCGAATACCGCCCATTGTCGCGGAGGCGACTAGGAAGTCTTCGCTCTGAGCGATTATAACTCTAGTTTCGACGTCTCTTTCTTCGTTTAGGACGTTCAGCAAGAGCTGTTGTTTGCTGAGTTCCGCGAAGTCGACGGCATATATAATCCACCAGTCAGATTCGGCAGATTTTGCTTCCTGCCTCGCCTTTGCTTCACTGGTGAACCATGCGCCACGCGCATTCCGAACGTCAACGAAATTGTAAAGTCTCATTTTCTCTCTCTCCTGTATGGGGCGACCGAAGCCGCCCCTGTTAGTAGTTATAGTGACCAGTAGCCATAAACGCAGCGTGTGCCGTCGCGGCTACAGTCGTAAGTGTCAAGCAACACGCCGTCCCGCACGCAAGTGAAGTGACGTGAGACGTTCACGACCAATGAACCCTTTGGCAATTCGCCCTCTCGCAGGTGGACCTTGCAGCCTTGGCCAATTTTCATTGTCGGCGTCCAACTAAAGCCCAAGCTGTGCATGTAGTCCTTGAACCACTTGCGCTTGACATCAATCCCGCGTGACGCGGTTCGTCTGCGCTCGCCCTTGTCATGCTTGCCCTTGCGCTGCGTTGCGTTGCCTTGCGCCAAGGCGTTGTATACTTCCATATACGGGCGCCCCGTTGCGTTACAAATTGCGCGGCAAACACAATCTGCCGTGCGTCCTTTTCGTCCTGCGGCCTGACGGCCACCGTCTGAGTATTCAAAGCGCATTTGCTTCTCCTCTTCTGATTGTCAAACAACTGTCAGTTTCCCAGCTGACATATACATGTTAGCACAGGTAGTTTTCAATTACAACCCCTTTTTTTAATTACTTCTGCGGAGGCGCCGAAAATAAATTGTTGACACCGTTAACTAATTGGTTTACCTTAACAAACGGTTGCAATTGTGCGGCCATTTTACAGGAGAGTAAAATTGACAGAGAAGAAACGTAGAGGACGGCCAGCCGGTCAAGGGACTGGAGCTACTGGTCAAAGAGCAGTAAGTCTTAACCGCGACATACATGAGAGGTTTCACGCTGCGTATGAAATTGAGAGCGGTAAATACCCGTTTGATTTATCTATTCAGCAGTTTTTCACCGTCTTGTTAAACTTGCACGAGGAAAATCAGGATGATACGAGCATTGGCTAGACACTTCAGGAGAAAGGGGCGGCTTATGCTGCCCCGCACCTTCGGGCCTCGAACGCTGGTTGACGAGTTCATGAAGGACATCAGAGATCCGGCAAATTGGCGAACCAATTATGAGCGAGGGCTGGAGCTTGTTCGAAGAGCGGATCAAATAACGTGGGATACTCATGGTCGCGTCGACGTCTCGGCAATACGCGCACGGGCTACCGAATATTTCAAGAATCCGACAGCTAAGGAGCCACCGTTTTGAGCATCGGCAAGAAGTATACAGCCGAGGACGAGCAGCTAATCCTTGATATGATTATAGCAGGAAAGTCGAACAGGGAGATCGGCGCGAAGCTGGGAGTGTCGAGAAATGCGATAGCTGGAAAGCGGGGCAGGATGGGTTTCACCGCTCGGCATAAAGTCCTCAAGACGGAGGCGAAGCCTATTGTTACAGTCCACAAGGAGCCTTGGTGTCCTGTGAGGGACGGGCTTAAGAAGTTCGGACTATAGGCCCATAAAGTCACCAAGCAACCAATTACGCCCATGTTGTGCCAGACGTGGGCTTTTTGCCTTGTGATTGCATCAAACGAAGATATGATGTAAACAGGGACTAGCAGGAAGTGCAGATGTCGCTTCCGAGATCCCGCTCAGATGAGACGAACGATCAGATCAGTCGAAGGCAAACGGGCAGATACATGAAGAATTACAAGAACGCCGAGGATCGGCTATCCGAAAGCCTGTCAGGCTTGAACAAGGCGGCAGACGCGGAAGAAGCCAAGCACATCAGGGCTGTTACCGAGACCGAGGATTCCTTCATTGTTGAATTCGGAAAGTCGGAGCCAGATGAAGAAGTTGTTGAAGAGGCAGGCAACGAAGAGTCGGACGAGGACAGCAAGTCAGAGGAGTCGGTTGATTGCACTCTTGAGCTTAAGGCTCTGGATATGGACGACGAAGAGGCTGGAACCTTCGAGGGTTATGGATCAGTCTTCAACAACACTGACCTTGGCAATGACGTTATCCTTAATGGCGCCTTCAAAAAGAGCCTAGCCAAGACAGGACCGAAAGCGGTCAAATTGCTATATCAGCATAAGACAGACATGCCTATCGGCGTATTTGAGTCAATCGAAGAAGACGAGCGCGGTCTAAAGGTCCGAGGCAAGCTGGCGCTGAAGACTCAATTAGGCGCTGAGGCGTATGAGTTAATGAAGATGGGCGCACTAGACGGCCTGTCAATTGGTTTCCGTGTTGCCCCCAAAGGGCAGTCTTACGATGCGCGACGTAAGCGCCGTATGATCAAGGAAGTGGATCTAATGGAGATTTCGTTAGTTACTTTCCCGATGAATCCTAAAGCTAAGGTTCGGTCGGTTAAGGGCGCAGAAATGACCATCAGAGAATGGGAAAATGGACTGCGTGATGTTTTTCATCTGTCCCGTTCAGAAGCGAAGAGGGCGGCGAAAGCCGTTCATGAGACGTTTTCACAGCGTGACGCTGGCGTGGATGACTCAGTGGCAAGCGCCATTTTATCACTAACCAAATCCCTTAAAAATTGAGGAGCTATAACGATGGATGACATCAAGACAGCAATCTCTGAGATGGGCAATGCTTTTGACGAGTTCAAAAAAAGCTATGACCAGAAACTAGAGAACATTGAAAAGGGCGTAAGTGATCCGATTCTGGATGACAAAATCGCGGCAATTGAAGCCAAGATGGATTCGCTGGAAAACGTGAACCAATCGCTCACCCTGCAAAAACAGCAGCAGGAAAACCAGAAAGAGCAGATGGACCGCATTGAAACAATGCTTCGCCGTCCTCAAACTGGTGTTGAGTCCAAGAAGATCGACGAAAGCCTGATGGCTTGGGATTCGTTCCTTCGTAAGGGCCTTGAGGCTCTTGATCCAGCCGAGAAAAAGGCACTGACCGTTTCTAACGATTCGACTGGTGGCTACTTGGCACCCCCTGAGTATGTTCGTGAAATCATCAAGTCGGTTACCGAGATTTCACCAATCCGCTCTATCGCTCGTGTTCGCACAACAGGTCAGCGTTCGGTTCAAATGCCGAAGCGTACTGGTCAGTTTGCGGCGGCATGGGTTGCTGAATCCGGCACTCGTGCAGAAACAACTGGCTACGCTGTGGGTATGGAAGAAATCCCGACGCATGAGCATTACGCTCTGGTCGACATTTCTGAACAAGACCTAGAGGATTCTGTCTTCGATCTCGAAGCGGAAATGCAGTCAGAGTTCGCTGAACAGTTCGCGAAAGCGGAAGGCGCAGCATTTTGCACAGGTAACTCTGTTGGCAAGCCTGAAGGCTTCATGACAAACAGTGACGTATCCGAAGTCAATTCTGGTGCGGCATCTGCTTTGACAGCTGATGGTCTCCTGACGCTGGTTCATAGTGTCAAGTCGCAGTATGGCCGTAATGGTCGCTTCGTCTTTAACCGCACAACACTTGCAGCAATCCGTAAGCTGAAAGACACTGCCGGTCAGTACGTCTTCCAAGCTGGGATGAGCCTAGAGAATGGTGTTCCGAACACTATCCTCGGATATGCCTATGTTGAGGCACCAGACATGGCAGACGTGGGCGCTGGCGCTTACCCTGTTGCGTTCGGTGACTTTAGCCGTGGTTACATGATCGTTGATCGTGTCGCGCTCGCAGTCCTTCGTGATCCGTTCACTCAGGCTACTACCGGCAACGTGCGTTACATCGCTCGCCGTCGCGTAGGTGGTCAGGTGATCCTGCCCGAAGCGATTGTAAAACAGAAAATCGCTAGCTAAGGAGTAGTATCACGATGAGAGACCTAGCAAACAATATTGCACCTGTTCAATCTTTGGCACCAGCGGTTCGCACGGCTGATGCAAATGGTGATGGTGTTGATCTTCAGGGCTTTGAGTCAGCAACGATTGTTGTCGACACTGGCGCGGAAGGCGTAACACTTTCTTCAAGCGTTAAGATTGACTTCAAACTGGAAGATTCGGACGACAACAGCACATTCGCTGCCGTCACTTCGAATAATCTTGTGGTCGGCGGAACCGTTGACTCAAGCGGTATCTTCCTGACGCTGGACGCTGACGGCGAGACTCCTCAGATTTCTGAGATCGGTTATGTCGGTGGCAAGCGTTACGTTCGTGTTGTCGCTGACTTCACGGGTACGCACAGCACAGGCACAGCAGTAGCAGCGGCGGTCATTAAGGGCCACCCACGCCACGGCGCTGTCTAATATGATGGGGGCAGCCTTCGGGTTGCCCCTTGATCTTTCTCTGGAGGAGTTATCATGAAAACATTTAGAATTGACGTCCCGAAGCCAGCAGCAGCCAATAAGGATGGTTCCGAGGTGAAGCTGTACACAGCCGGAGAGGTTGTCGAGGCGACTGAGGATTGGCAAATTTCTCTAATGGATGTTTTCGTTGCTAACCTTTGGGCCACAGAACTGAAAATGATTGTCTCTGAAGATCCGGCCCCGAAGGCTGAGGAGGCACCTAAGCCCGCACCTAAGCCCGCACCTAAGCCGAAGCCCGCGCCTAAGAAGGCCACGCGGGCCAAGAAGGCACCAGCGAGCAAAGCCAAGTAGTAATGGATGAGACGACTGTGGAAGGTGTGGCGCACGGACTTGATACGCATGAGCGGGTTTGCGCGGAGCGTTACAAGCGGATTGAGGAGCGGCTAGTCTCTGGGGAAAGCCGCTTCAGCAGATTAGAGAATATGATTTGGGGACTGTACCTGCTAATTTTCAGCGCAGGTATCGCTCAGTTGTTTGGATAGGAACGAATATGCCCTTGCAGAGCTTGTATGGTTATCAGATACGCAAGGGTGAGCTTTATAATCTCAAAGCGATTAATAAGTTCGGTTACCGCGACGCCGTTGGCACTGACAAGTCAACGATAGGTGAGGTTGGCGACAATTACGATCTTCTGACCTCGGCGCAGGCTTTGACGGTCAGTTCTTCAAGCACAAATGATGCGTCGGACGGCACAGGGGCTAGAACCTTGAAGCTGTACGGATTGGACGAAAATTACAACGAGGCAAGCGAGACCATATCGTTAAACGGTCAGAATGGCGTCTCTACAGCCGTTTCTTATATTCGGGTATATCGTGCCACCGTTGAGAGCGCAGGCTCGTCAGGGACAAACGTGGGCGATTTGCACATAGGTTACGGAACGATCACGTCAGGAATTCCGGCTAACAAGATAATGGCACTTCCATCGGGGGAGGGGCAAACACTTCTGGCGGCTTGGACTGTTCCGGCTGATTACACGGGCTATCTGTACGAGACCGTTTTCAATTCTGGGACAGAGGCCACCAATAAATATATCATTGGGCGACTTGAGGTTAAAGAAATCGGCAAAGTCTGGCAGACTAAGGTGAAGGGATCTTTTTCGACCGCTACCTTCAGGATGGAAATGCCGCTGCCGACTGTTATCCCTGAGAAGTCTGATATTAAAATGACGGCTGTCGCGTCTTCTGGTACGCAGGATGTGTCGGGCGCCTTCACGATCATATACGAGAGGAATTCATAGATGGCAGGTTTAACGGTAGTGACGCCACCAGCAGCCGAGCCTCTGGCATTGTCAGACGTCAAGGCATATCTGCGAGTGAGCGGCAGTGCGGAAGATACGTTGATCTCTACGTTCATTGAGACGGCGCGTGTGTTCTGCGAAAACTTTATAGGTCGGGCATTAATCACCCAAACGCTGAAGCTATCCCTTGATTCTGCGGATCATGGGGGCGATCCTCTCTGGGAGGGAACAAGGATCGGACCTGATCTCAATTTCTATAAGAGCTTCATATCCCTTCCGAACTCTCCGGTCCAATCAGTGACAAGCGTTAAGACGTTCGCTGACGACGACACGGAGACGACCTTGAGCACGTCAAAGTATTACTCAGACCTGACACGAGAACCGGCTCGCATTGTTCTCCGTACCGGTGAGACATGGCCGACCGCTCTGCGTGTCGCTAATGCTATAGAGATCGTCTACGTTGCTGGTTATGGTGACTCGGCGTCTGATGTCCCTTCTCCTCTTCGTATTGGTATGATGCAGCACATTGCCTATTTGTACGATCAACGCGGGGATATGAAGGATTACCAGCAGGCTCAGACTATGCCACCCGCTGTACCGAATATGTATCAATCCTATAAGATCCTAAGCGGTCTGGGCGGTTCTAATCTTATGGCGATTGGCTAATGAGTGCGTCGACCGGAGATATGCGTCACTTGGTGACGGTCAAGAATGTGACTCGAACGTCTGACGGTGGCGGTGGCTATGTTGACGGCAGCGTTTCTACGGAGACCGTATATTGCGCCATTCGTCAAAAGAGCGGGAGAGAAGGTTACTTCGAGGGCAAGGTCGACGGAAGGAGCGTCTGGGAGTTCATCTGTCGGAAGCCTTCGACTAACTTCATCTTCGTGAAGAGTATCCTCGAATATGACGGCAAGACGTACAATGTGCGTGACGTGAACAATACCGGCGAGCGAGACAAGTACCTGATCGTTACGGCGGAGGAGGGCGTCGCTACATGAGCAGTATGAAAATCATCAACAAGGAAGCATTTTTCAAGCGTATGGAAAAGCGCCTTGGTCCTGTTGCCACGCAGAACGCTAAAAAGGCTTGTTTCCGCGCCGCGAACCTAGTGAAGAATGAGGCTCAGACCAGTATCGCGCAGGGTGCAAAGACTGGCGCGACTTCGACGCGGTATGATCCAAAGCGGCAACACAGAGCGAGTGCAGCAGGAGAGCCGCCAGCAAGCGACACAGGATTTCTTGTAAGCAACATAACATCAGAGGTGGACGTTTCTAGGGACGAGATCATAGGAATTGTTCGCTCATCAGCGCCTTACAGTGCATTCCTTGAATTCGGAACCGTTCGCATGGCCGCAAGGCCATTTATGCAGCCCGCGCTCGAAAAGAATGCAGACAAGATAGAGGCGATCTTCAAGAAGGAGGGCATAATCTCATGAGCATAGGCATTTGGCCCCTTCAACAGGCGATCTTCACAACGCTCAATAATGATTCCACCTTGACGTCATCTCTGGGCGCTGGCGTATATGACGACGTTCCAGACTTCCAAGCGGCGGATTACCCCTTTGTTCAACTGGGGCAGGATACGAGCATAGACTACTCAACGAAGGATGTTGTCGGCACCGAAACGACTGTCACCATCCATGTCTGGAGTAGGTATCGTGGCAGCAAGGAAGCCAAGCAGATCATGGAAAGATTGCATCAATTGCTTCATGATGGTAATCTGACCGTCACAGGACATAATCTCATAAACTTGAGAGCTGAATTCGCTGACGTGATTCGCGATCCAGATGGAATAACGAGGCACGGAGTCATGAGGTTCCGTGCAGTCATGTTAGGCACATCGTAGGAGACACAAGCAATGGCCGCGCAAAAAGGCAATTTAGTATTAATCAAGGCCGACGTGGGCGGCAGTCAGACAACCATAGGCGGGCTACGTTCGTCCTCTATCACACTGTCTGATGAGCCTGTTGACGTCACGACAAAAGATTCGAGCGGCAATCGCACGTTGTTACCGCAAGGTGGCACGCAGACGGTTACGATTTCCGGCTCTGGCATTTTCACAGATGCGACCAGCGAGACGACTATTCGTGGATACTGGGGAACTGGGACACTGAAGACATATAGCTTCATCGTTCCTGACCTTGGCACGTATAGCGGAACATTTCAGATCACCAGCCTTGAATATGCTGGCGAGTTTAACGGCGAAGTGACCTATAGCATAACGCTTGAGTCATCCGGTGCCGTAACATTTAGCGCGGCATAGGAGTAAAGGATATGGCAGCACAAAAGGGTAAGGCCGTTCTTATCAAGCACGGAAACGGCGCAAGTCCTGAAGTCTTTTCGACTATCGGCGGATTGCGCTCGTCTTCAATCACGAAGAATGATGAGGCCGTTGATATCACCAACAAGGACAGTGCGAACGCTAGAGAATTGCTCGGCGGCGCAGGGATCAAGTCAATAACGATTTCTGGCTCTGGCGTCTTCACTGACTCGGCGGCAGAAGTTTCTCTTCGCGGTGAGTTCGGGGCGGCAGCCTTCAATAATTATCAGTTCGTGATACCAGATCTGGGAACCTATACCGGCGCGTTTATGGTTGCCAGTCTGGAGTATGCCGGAGAATACAACGGTGAGGCCACGTACAACGTGACTTTTGAATCGTCCGGCGCGGTAACATTCGCATAACAGGAGGGCCTCATGGCTTGGAAGCAGGTATCAGTAAAACACGGCAAGAAGCTGTTTGAGGGCTTCCAGCGTGGGGCCGAAGTGGCGTTAAGCCTCTCTATTGGTTCACCTAAGACGATCACAGTGAATGACGTTTCAGCCAATGTGCTGGACTGTCAGGAGGATGATCGCGGCGAACTGGCAATCATTACAACAGACTTAGCAGAAGCACCCGCAGACGCGGAGGCGTTAGAAGGAGAGTCAGATGACCAACCCGATGAAGGGCGAGATACAGATTGAGTTGGGAGGGGAAACCCATCCTTGCCGATTGACAGTAGACGCACTCATTAAGATTGAGACAGAGCTAGACACAGGTGTGCTGGCTTTGACTCAGAAAATAGCTGATGCAGACATTCGCCTAAGTCAGCTTTCTGTTGTTCTGTACCACGCTTTGCGCGGCGGTGGTCAGGACTTAACCCACAACGACATCAAGAAAATGATTGCCTCTTCAGGCATCGTGGCATGTTCTGCGGCTGTGGCGCAACTTCTCGTGGCAACCCTTAGCGATCCAAACTCGGAGGACACTGAAAAAAAGTAGCAGGGGCCGACGACTCTATTCCATGGGAAAGGTTTTATTCGGTCTGTGTCGGAATGATAGGCATACAGCCAAGCGAGTTCTGGGACATGGCGCCTGTGGAAATTTATAGAGCGATATCAGGCTTCTCTGAGTTCAATGGTGGCAAAAGTGAGTCATCAGCAATGTCGAGGAGCGAGCTTGAGGAACTGATGGAGTTACATCCCGACTAATGGCCAAAGAAGTAGATGAACTAATTGTTCAGATCAAAGCTGACACAAGAGATCTCAGGCGAGAGCTGAAGAATACGAAGCAGAGCGTCAATTCAGCGTTTCCGGCTGGCGGGCGTTCGCCTATTGTTGCCATGGGCGGGCAGCTAAGGGGCCTAATTGCGCCGCTGGCGGCGGTTGGCGCGGGCATGGCTGCCATAGGTGCCTTGAAGGGTATCGCCTCTGTGGGGGCAGAATTCGAGGATTTACAGGATAGCCTTAATCAGGTTTTCGGCAGTGTTGAGGCCGGTGATAAGGCTATGGGCCAAATCCTTGATTTTGCTCAGACAACGCCATTTCAGATTGAGACCGTTACGAAGGCGTTCATCGCCCTGAAGGGTGCAGGGCTGGAGCCTAATATTGCGACGTTGCAGACGTTCGCTGACACAGCGTCAACGACCACTGACCAGTTGGGCGTTTTTGAGGCTCTGGTTCGGGTCACGCAGAGATCGGTGTCTGGTGGTGTTGGTCTGGAGGAGCTTAACCAGATCGCCGACCGTGGCATTGATGTTTTCGGTATGCTCAGTCGCCGTCTGGATCTATCAAGAGACGAGATTGCTACATTCGGTAAAACAGCCGAAGGCGCTGCAATCATCATGCGAACGCTCACCGAGGCAATGAACGAGCAGTTCGGCGGCGCTATGGAAGCGAAGATGGACAACTTGTCCACAAAGCTATCGAATATGGAGATCGCGTTCAAAGATCTTGGGGATGCTTTATTCCAGACGGGGCTTGGTCAATTCTTCAAGGATATGGCGGATGATATTACCGCTGCGACCGCTGCAACGGCAGAGCTTATAAGGGTTGAGACCGCGAGAGCAGGGGGCCAAAGAGAGCTGCCACAAAATGTTCGAATGGCTTTGCGGCAGGAGGAGACCGGCGTTGACATGCTCGGCGTGGGAAGTGTTGATGACGCAATTAATGCCGCGTTTGAGAACGTCCGGCGACAGCGTGAAGGCGCGGGTTCATTCTTTGGGTTTGGCTACGAAGCCGAAATGGCAGCGGCTCAGAGAACAGAAGATGCTCTATACGCATTGATTGACGCAAGGAAAGCGAACGTCGCCGCGCAAGAGAGGGCATCTGGAAGATCAGCGGCGCTGGGAGGTATGGGTGTTCTCGCACCGACTATGATGGAAGAAGGCTTCACGGAGCTGGAACGTAGGAGGGCGTCACAAGCAGCGGCTCTTGTCGAGGCTCAGGCTATCGTGAAGAAGGCGTTAGAGGATTCAGTCACAGCGGCAGAGGAGTTGCAAGAACAGTTCGACGCACTGGCGCTGGCCAAGAATCATATACCCGTTGAGGAATATGAGCGGGTTCTGTTTTACTTGAATGGTATCAAGAGGGAGCAGCAAGAGACTATTGACGCGGCAAATGCAGCCGAGCAGGAAAGACAGGCGCGGGCATTAGCTGAAGCCGAACGGGAGCGCCTGAGCGTTTATGAAGACCTTCGATCAGTGGCGGAAGCATCTATTGATCCAGTGCGTGAAGTTAAGGAGCAGATTGAGCGGTTCCAAGAGGTTCTGGCTTCTCAAGACCAATCCTTGATACAGCATGTGTTCGGTGATCTCTCGAAGGAAGAGATATCCGAAATGTTCAACAGCATGAAGGAAGGTTTGCAGGACATGACCGATCCGGCGGAAGAGGCCGCTGAGACAATCGGTGACATCCTTGCACCTGCGGTCCAGTCCATGTCGCTGACGTTTACTAACGATTTCGTCAATTCGCTTCTTGAGGGGGAAAACGCTCTCTCATCCTTTAAGGACTTCTCGAAAAATATTGTGTCTCAGATCATATCCACATTCCTTCAATTGGCGGTGGTCAACCAGATTCTCAATAAAGTGTTCGGGGGCAACATCTTTCCAACTCTGTCATTTGGCGACAAAGGTATGCAATACAATGCGCCTCGGGCTAGTGGTGGCGCTATGAGCCGAGGCAAATCTTACTTGGTCGGTGAGCGTGGGCCGGAGCTGTTTATTCCGCAGGTGGCGGGAACGCTTAAGAACGGTAACGACACGCGGAGCATGATGGGAGGTGGTGCGCCTATAGTCGTCAACCAGTCTCTTAACTTCTCTACTGGGGTCGTTCCTACGGTTCGGGCTGAGGTTCAGCGGATGCTGCCTCAAATCAGCGAGGTAACGAAATCCTCGGTCCTTGAGGCCACCCGACGCGGCGGCAATTACAGGAAGGGGTTATTAGGTGCCTAAGACCATTTCAATTCCAACGAATGTTGGTTTCACGAATAGCACGTTCACGCTCTATAGAGCTGTTGCCATGTCTGGCTCGCCATTTAGCGGGGCGCAGAGAACGCAGGAGTATGACGCGGTTTACTGGACCGGCAGAGCAACACTGCCACCCATGAAGCGATCTGACGCTGTAGAGTGGCAATCTTTCTTTCTTGATCTGGAAGGAATGAAAAATAATTTCATCTTCGGTGATCCTGACGCGAAGACGCCTCAAGGCACATTCAACGGCGGTTATCTTAGAGGTGAGACGAGGATTGACTCAGGCTCTCAAGTAACGAGCGTCACGCTCAGTTTTTCAGGTAGCACTATAACGGCAGGAACGGCTATATTTGACGGGCTAGTGGTCGGGGACTTCTTCACGGTGAGCGGTGCGCTCAAGGAGGAGAATAACGGCACATTCAAAATCACCACGAAGACAAGTGATACCGTTGTTGTTGTCGATCACAGCCTGACAACTGAATCAAGCACGGCATCATGTCAGGTTCGCCAGAACGTCAAAGGAAGCACAGCCTTGAGCTTGAGGGCTTCAGGTGACTCTGGGACTGGAACGATCAAGAAGGGTGACTATCTGGGAATATACGACTCAGGAGCGCCCGCAAACGGAAGTCCTGTTCAGCTTGTTATGGCGACGGCTGATGCTGTTTTCTCGGTTGAGTCTGGACCGGATCATTACTCTGTACCTATACAGCCAAAACTTCGAGCCAATCTCGGATCCAACGCGGTCGGGTTTTCCTCTCTGTATAACAAGTCAAGATTCAGGCTTACGACTAACGAGGTTCAGTGGGATACAAATGCTGTATCTAACTTCGGGTTCACTTTTGAGTTCATGGAGGTCATCTGATGGCTACAAGAACGGGGATTGATGCTCAGGCGGCGGAGCGCCTAACAGACGAGAACCAGCAGCTTGTGTTTGCTCTCAAGCTAGAGTTCGACACTGAGACCATCCGGCTACACAGTGGCGGAGGTACTCTGAGTATAGGCGGTGAGGATTACGAGGGCGCCGGAACGCTTCTTTCCATTTCGGACATTGAGGATGCAATGGACCTGAAGAGTTCAGGTGTGACGTTCTCTCTGAGCGGAATGAACGCCGAGGTGTTAGGCTACGCTTTGACAGAGAACTATCAGAACAGACCGGCCACTCTGAAAATGGCATTCTTGAGCGCAGGAACAGATCACGCTGTAGGCGTAATGGACATCTATAGCGGTCGCATGATCCAGATAGACATTGCCGACAGCCCGCAAGAGGGCGCCACTATTAGCGTTCAGACTGAAAACAGACTGGTTGACTTACGCCGACCTTCGAACATTCGCTACACTAAAGAGAGCCAGAACCACCTATACCCGAACGACACGTCTCTGGATGAGGTCTCAAAGATCCAAGACATGCAGTTAATGTGGGGGCGGGCTTCGAATAGCGGCGGTGGTGGTGGCAGCGGAAGCCTGCCGAACTTGGATGCACCCCTTATAGAGCGATGAAGAAGCTGCCTGACTGGGAAGATCGCTTTCACCTATTCCTTATGAGGAACAGGACGCGGCCTTTCTCTTGGGGCGACTGGGATTGCTGCAAATTTACTAATCACGCAGTTCGGGCTATAACAGGGCAGGATTTGATACCTGACAGCCTCGCTTGGCATGACGAGGAAAGCGCACTGAAAGCGATTTCTGGTTATGGTAAAACGCTTGGGATGTCGGTTCAAAGGGCTGCAATCGCAGCGGGACTGGAGAAGGCTGACAAAGGCGACGCTCGCAAAGGCGATGTTGTTGTTGTCAAGGAGTTCGGCAAGCAAGCCGCTGGCATATGCGACGGTTTCGCTATTTTGTGTCCATCAGACGGTGGGTACACTTACAAGCCTAAAGGGCTGTCACAGAGGGTTTTTAGGATTCCATGAGTAAGGTTATCAAAGGCGCATTGATCGCCGCTGCAACAGCTTTCGTTGTTATCACGCTGGGTCCACTGGTCGGATTAAACGCGACGGCTCTATTCGCGTCAACAAGCACGCTCGGCGGTCTAAGCATAGCCGCTCAATACGCGGTTGCCGCTTTTGCGGGCTCCTTGATAACAGGCGGCGTCGCTATGATGACGTCTCGGGGTATTGAAGCGACAAGTCAAAATTTCGGCACGAAACTAGCTGGCAAGGGGGCGCAGGTTCCGCGCAACATAATCTATGGAAAGGCTAGAGTCGGCGGGACCATACTCAAAATGTCGACGAGCGGCACCAAGAACAACAAGCTGCATCTGGCTATCGCTCTGGCGGGCCATGAGGTTGAATCCCTAGAGGGGGTCTATTTCAATGACACCTTGCTCACAACGTCTACAGCGACGGTGGGCGGTAAGACCTATTTCAAAGTGACAAACGCTGAGTTCAAGAACACGGACAACGAGCATGAGATAGACTCAAACGGAACGCTTGTTCAGTTCTCCTTCAACGACGGGTCTCAGACTGTTGTTGATCCTTTGGCGGCTCAGAACCTAAGTTCGCGCTACCCATCAACGGCTAAGTTTCAGGGCATCGCTTATGTCTACATGGAGATCATCTACGATCCTGAGAAAATGCCGAACATTCCGGCGATCCATTTCCTTGTTAAGGGGAAGAAGGTTTACGATCCGCGCACATCTTCGACTGCATGGTCGGACAACCCCGCGCTTATCATTCGGGATTACCTGAAGGATACAGTTTACGGCTTGAAGGCTGTTGATGATGAGGTCAATGACACGACAGGGGCGGGAGGTTTCGCAGCGGCGGCCAACACTTGCGAACAGCAGGTGACTCTGGCCGACGGAAGCAGCACCGAAGACCGCTACACTCTCAACGGGTTTATCAATGCTTCAGGTCGCGGTGACGGCATTCTGGAGGGCTTCCTGTCGTCATGTGCGGGCAAGCTGACGTATACGAGCGGCAAGTTCAATCTGTTTGTAGGTGCCTCACAAACGCCAACCCTAACAATCAATGACTCGGACGTGTTGCAGGCGCAGCAACTCAGCACCAAGACCGGAAACGGCGATCTGTATAACGGTGTTAAGGCTATATTCGTTGACAGCACAGAAAATTATATCGGCACAGAGGCGCCGGTTCTTCTGAATACGACGTTCTTGAACGAGGACACGCCAAGCGGGGAGGCGACCGCCAACTATAAGAAGGTCATGGAGACGCAGTTACCGTTTACCGTGACGCACACCATGGCGCAGCGCATACAGAAGATCCAGTTATTGCGGCAAAGAGAGGCGGCCACGCTGTCTGTCTTAACCACGCTGGATTTCATGAAGTTACAGCCCGCCGACTGGGTGCAAGTTAACAATGAGCGATTTGGTTTCGAGGATAAGATCTTCGAGGTTCTGAGCGTGACCATGGAGTTCGGAGAGAACGACGGCGCGATATTCGCGGCAACACGATTAACTCTTCAAGAGGTTTCAGCCTCGGTCTACAGTTACGCTTCGAATGAGTACGAGACACCACAAACGCCTGCATCGGCTCCTGAGGGTGGCGATCTGTCGGTCGGATCACCGACGGCTGGCTCTCTCACGCAGAGGACGAGGACTGAGGGTCCGACAGCTAAAATTGATATTATAGTGCCTTGGACCAATGCTGTAGAGACGGCGCTTCAGGGAACGGAGATTCAGTACAAGGAGAGCGGCGCCTCGACATATGACACTGTGACCAGTGCTGGGCGTGGTTCGACAGAGATTGCCATTCCAAATGTGCAGGTCGGCAAGACCTATGACGTCAGAGCGCGGCACTACTCATGGGATAACGTATTCGGCTCATTCGTGAGCTTCTCGTCTATCACCATAGCCGAGCCGGACACTATCTCGGCACCTTCAAGTGTCAGCGCGACAACGGACAAGCCTTACTTTGTGTCTCTGGCTTGGACTAATCCGACAAATGAGAACTTCAGGGCTGTAGAGGTTCATTACTCGACAAGTAGCGGCTTCACTCCGAGCAGTGGGACGCTTCTGAATACCTATTACGGCGAGCCTGCGAAGGCCAAGCTAGTTAATCTCGGAATCGCGCAGGGGCTTTCATACGATACCAACTATTACTTCAAGATCAGGTCGGTCAACGTATACGGCAGCGCCAGTTCGTACACTAGCCAAGTAACGGGGCAATTCAAAAGGGCCACGACTACGGACGTTGAGAACCTTAACGCAAGTGTCATTACGGCGGGCACGATTGACGCCTCAACTATTACTGTAACGAATATTAACGCTGATAACATAACAGCGGGAACCATTGGGGCGGCTCGCATAGACGTCAGCCAACTTTCTGCGATCAGTGCCGACTTGGGGGCTATAACGGCTGGTTCTGTGGGTGGCGGGTCTATAACCATAGACGGGGACTCAATCCACCAAGGAACCGGAACATTTGCAAACGCAAACACAGATTTCTTTTTGGGCAGCAACGGCAAGTTCAGCATTCAGGATAAGTTACAGTTTGACGGAACGGTTTCTGATCCGACGCTAATCATTGACGGCAATATTCAATCTAACCAGATCGTCGTCGGGTCAGGTTCGACGAGGGCTGTTATGTCTTCGGCTGGTACGGCGAGGTTCTGGGCTGGGTCCGAAAATGTGACCGCCACAACGCCATTTATTGTTCGATCTGACGGGGAAGTGTTTGCACGTAATCTGGTCCTGACGGACACGAACGGGAACGCTTACTTTAACGCTCAAACAGGTCTGACTAACCTAGCGATTTCTCAGATTGCAAGTCAGATTGGCGGCAAGGTAACTGAATATGATGATGCTGTTGTTGGTGATGACGGCAAGCTTAAGGTGACTTTCGAGGAGACCGGCGGGTCAGACGTTACGTTCGGATGTGTGTTTAACGTCAACTTCAGCGGTTCCGCCTCAAACGCTTCTCAAAGTGTTGCTGAGAATAACGCTATTTCTGAGCTTCCTGATAATTTCTCAATATTGATTAGGATTTCTACTGATCCTGATTTTGATGTTGCAGCAGGAGATGGACTATTTGCGGCCTCAGGAACCTTTACGAAGTCAACAGATGGATCACCGAGCAGCACTGAATATGAATGTGAAGCGAGTAGTATCTTTGGCGAGGTTTCTGGCACGCCGGATGGTTTTGGATACATTGCGTCAGCTTCAGTAAAGAAAAATCAGGGAGCGGTTGATAGTAGTGGATTTATAACGCTGGAAGGGTCGCGATTGGCGGCTAATGGTCAGGCGGTCGCGGCGGGCACCTATTACGTCAAGGCGGCAATCAGCACGACAGACACAAGCTACGACACCACAAACCTAGTGACGTCAACATCTCCGAGAACGCTTACGGTTAAGGATTTGACGGTAGGTGGCGGCTTCATCATTGGCGACGCGGCGAGCCAGTTTGTTGGTGAAGCTGATATTACTTCAGTTTCAATCACGGCTAACAACGGGATCACGGGAACAGCCTCGGTTCTCGCTGGTCCTGCCAACTTCACATTAGGGCTGGGCAATATAACACCGACGACGGTTACGGCTGGCGGCTTGATTGAGTCAACGACAGGTGGTTTCAAGTTTCCTGACGGCACCACGCAGACGACAGCCTCTACTGGTGGCGGGAACGTCTCAAGCACTGGAACGCCTGCAAACAATCAGTTGGCTGTCTGGACAAACGCGACCACCATTGAGGGCGAGTCAGAGCTGACGTGGGATGGTGATAATCTAACTGTTAATACCGCCGGAGCGCCGACTATTATCATTGATGGGGTCGGACCACAGGCTATTCAATTTAGAGAGAATGGCAGCAGATCTGGAACTCCTCAGATTATTCATCGCACCACGCCAAACACTATCGGCATTGAGGAATCTTTTAATGGAACGCAGCTATTCTATTACGACATTGATGACGACTTCGCCTACTTCAAAGGTGACGTCGGTATCGGTGTTGTCGATCCGTCTTCGAAGCTAGAGGTAGCTGGTGTATTAACAGTTGCGAATGCTGGCGGCACAGATCCTAATTTCATCATCCAAGGGGATGGTGAGCAGACCATGCGCTTTTACAATACCGCTTCAACCGGCAGTAAACGTGTATCATGGAAGATGGCCAACCGGACGAATACCGACTGGGAATTCATCATGTTTACCGACGTGTCGGGAGACGGCACGGAGAGCTTCAAACTTCAGGGTCGAACGTCTGGAAACGGGCTTTTGATACGCGATGGCGCTGTGAAGTCTGAGGGTCAACTCCATACTGTCGGCAATCTTGGGATCGGGACAACGTCGCCGGAAACTAGTCTCCACATCTCTTCTGGAGCGCCTGTTATTCGACTTGAGGACACGAACGCGGCCACCGATGCGAAGCAGTGGAATATAGCTACTTCAACGGCGAACCTGCTAAGGTTTCAGGCTCTCACTGACGCGGATCAAGGAGGCGGCAGCCTTTTTGAATTCGAGAGATCAGGAAATCAGATAACCCAATTTGCCGGTATGAAAAACGGCACCCGTTGGTTTACGATTCACAACACAGATCAAAAAGTGGGTATCGGTACGACGTCGCCATCATTGGGAGATTTGACGATTGACGGCGGAACGCTTGGAACGACAACGGGAGATGAGGTCAGTTATATTGGATTGCAGGGCCTTGCATCAACCAATGTCGACAAGTTCAGAGTTACTCACAGGCGCACAGATGACGGGACGGCTGACTGGACGGATGCGGCATGGAGGCTGCAAAGAACGGTAGACACGGACAACATGGGTTTCATCCAGTTCGGTCACTTCAGCGACAACAACGCAGATACAATTATGTTCGGTAATGGCAACACCGAAGCAATGAGGATCACGCCTGATGGAAAGGTGGGGATTGGCACAGCGTCGCCGTTTGTTCCGTTGCACGTCAACGGTAGTATCCGAGCAAACGGCTTCTTTAACCTTCAGACGACGAGCAATACCGCATTTGTCATGAATAACACAGCCGGAGGTAACACTCGCCTTCGGTTTGAGGTGAGCGGCACGCAGAAATACTCTTTCGGGGTAAACGCAAGTAATGACAGCTTCACCATTTATAGGGCTGCGGGCTCCGCCGCGACGGTGTTCTTCCTTGAAAACGGAGCGCCTAATCACGCATTCAGAATCGCCGCGAACGGAAATCTCGCCTTGGGCAATGATAACCCGACTGATGCGCTTTCGGTTGCAACCGATGACAACACGGACTCTGGGGCGAGTAAGTCTATCAGGCTGGGTCATACGGGCGATTCTGCAAGATCGGCTGTTCTGACAAAAAGCAGGAACTTCGCTAGTGACAAGGGCGAATTGAAACTGGAGGTTTCAAAGGGTGCAGCTGGCTCGCCTCTGACTATTTACAATAACGTCAGTAACGAGGCTTTGAGGCTGAATGAAGACGGCGAGCTAGGCATTAATGAGGCTGATCCTACATCAAAACTTCACGTTACCGAGACCGCCACAGGAACTTATATAGTTCAATTTCAAGCAGACTTAGGGACAAACAATAATAGAAGCCTAAGACTGAAGACGCCTGACACTGATAGCGGTTCTGAGCCGTTTACATGGCAGACCGGAAACTCTGTAGCTTGGCAAGTCGACGCAACGGAGGCAATGCGGCTCAACTCGGCGGGCAATCTTGGGATTGGCACAACTTCGCCCGCCTCGCCTCTGACCGTAGCGGGCGTTATTGAATCCACCACGGGCGGGGTCAAGTTTCCTGATGGTACAACACAGACTACAGCAGCGTCTTACTACTACTCAGCGACATCAACTGATACGACAACAAACCATAACGCCGGTTATACGCCAACGGTTGTCGACTTTAACTCTGAGTTATTGAATCAGGGGTCTTTCAGTGAAACTGATGGGCGGATTACTGTGCCTGTCGCTGGGGTATATCGTATATATGGACAGGTGACATTCACTAGAAACAGCACGGAACAAAGACTGAGCTTACAGCTTCAGATCTTTAAGAACGGGACAGGTGAATCCGGCAGGGGCCGAGGAAGTTACGTTCGCGGGCAGGGTGATGTGAATGACGCGACCGCATACATTGAAGATTTCATTAGCTGTTCGGCTAACGACATCTTGGATATTAGAGCGTTCAGAGATGGTGTTTCTGGGACATCAATCCTTAACGCTAATCAATCTAGGTTGCTTATTCAGAAGATTTAGAGCGAGGAATTTACATGAAGATTCAGTATATAGCAGCAGGGATCGCAGCAATGACACTGGCTGCGGCGGCTTTAGGTAAGGACAAGGAGGGCGCGGAGGTAAAGCAGGAGCCGACTTCTAGCGGCCTATCCGTCATTCAGATCATAGAAGATTGGCAGGAAGGCAAAGACCTAACCAAGCTGAAAAGGGCTATGGTTTTCACGGGCGCGGTTTTTGTGATACGGTTAATCTAACATTCCAACAGGAGGCGTTATGAAGTTTTCAAAGATCAAAGGTCTGATCGGTGGTCTCGCCCCGACAGTAGCATCCGCACTAGGTGGTCCATTAGCCGGAGCAGCGGCGCAATCGGTCGCTGAGGCGCTGGGTGTTGCGCCAGAACCTAAAGCGATTGAGCGGGCATTGACTAAGGCAACGCCTGAGCAGCTTGCCGAAATCAAGCGGGCTGAGCTAGAATTCGAAGCAAAGATGAAGGAGCTAGACGTTGATGTTTACGAACTTGAAACACTGGATCTGCAAAACGCTAGAAAGCATTTCAATAAAGATTGGACAGCTAGGGCGATTGCTCTGGGCGCAATTGCGGCGTTTGTGGGATATACTTTCCTCGTAACAATCCAGCCACCCGACCAGAACTCCGACGCTGTAATAAATCTGGTTCTGGGCTATCTCGGTGGCATGGTCAGTTCTATCGTTAGCTTTTACTTCGGCAGCAGCCAGAAACAGGATTAGGCATGAAGCAGCTTATTGAAACGCTCCGGCGTCATGAGGGCGTTCGTCAGTACGTCTACAAGGATCATCTGGGTTATGAGACAATCGGCGTTGGTCGCTGCATCCGAGAGGGTGTCGGCATGGGTCTGTCCGACGAGGAGATTGATTACCTTCTCCTGAATGACATCAAGCGATGCACTGAGGAACTGAATGACCGCTTTCCATGGTTCAAGGATTTGAACATTGTCCGGCAGGATGCAATGGTTAACCTTTGCTTTAATCTGGGGATAAGCCGACTGAGCAAGTTCAAGAAGTCCTTGGCTCACATGGAAGCATCCAGATTTGCCGAAGCAGCCGACGAGTTCCTTGATTCACGGTGGAGTAAGCAGGTAGGCAAAAGAGCCATAGAAGTAACCGATATGATCCGCACCGGAGAGTATCAGGGCTAATGGCCCTGAGTAAGCGCCAGTCAAGCCGCCTAGCGACGCTACTAGCGGCAATGGCTGGTGAAGAGGTGCCAGAACCTTATTTTTCTCTAGCGGCCTCTGAGGGGCTTATTTCGCGCCTCTACAGCGGTTCCGTTTCTCTGACGCCTAAGGGGCTGGATGAGAAGAATAGACTTTGCACTCTGGCTGGTCTCAATATTAAGTACATATCGGAGCTTCGACGTTCCAGAGAAAAGTAGTTTATGAATCGAAAATCAGATGCGGAGTGGTATCTTCGGAAGAGGAAGGCGATGCAGATTGTTTCAAGTGGCGGGGGATATCGGGAGATCGGCGAGGCTTGGGGTGTTTCAAATGTGGCGGCATTCAAGGCTGTAGCGAAGCGTTGGCCTAATCTTGCGGAGCAGATCGCCGACAACAACAAGCGCAACAGTCTAACCCCTGAGCGAATAAGGGAGCGTCTGAAGCGAATCAGGGATGGAATGTCCATCAGTGACCTTGCGCGGATGGAGGGTGTGACGTCATCAGCGATCAGCGTATGGCTCAAAAGGATTACGCCATTCGGTATTGACGAGGCTCTGGAGCTGTACCTAGAGGATTGATGGCCCTGAAGCATCAGGGAGAGAGCTATCTTATATTTGTTGGCAGTTGATGCCAAGAATAACCCGCCGTCCTTTCGGAGGCGGGCCAGTTTAGGGAGGGGTGCGTGTTTAGTGGAAAGTCAAAAGGCAGAGGCAATCAATAAAATGATCATCATCGCTGCTCATTGCGTCAAGCGCAAACTCTTTTGAAATGTGCCGCTCGCTCTCCCGAAGATCATCGACAGCATAAAACTTCCCGTCGGTATCTTGCCAAATCTCAAACTGTTCGACTTTCCATTCAAGCAATCTATTAGTCATTTGGTAATCCTTTGTTTCTGTGGGGTAGTCCCCGTTTCCATAGGATTATATAAACATACCTAGATTACACTTGCAACCCCTAAAATGCACTTTTTTGAAAAAAACTTACGCATTGGTCAAAACGTGCTGTATCGCCGCCGCGATCCGCTGATTGATCTTCACATAGCCGCACTCGAAGCGAGATATCTGACTCTTGTTCGGCTCTCCCTTCACTGTGTATCCTAGCTGCCGTGCTAGTTCTGCTTGCGTTAGTCCGGCATCGGTTCTCAGTTTGCGTAATTCTTCACCCGTCATTTGTCTCATCCTGTTCTGTGTTTCCATAGAGCATATCATTGAGCTTGCCTGCTTCATCATTTGATATAACCGAGTAGACTTCGAATATTGGCATCGTCTCAAGGTTCAATCCGTGTCGGTTACTCAATCTCCTGAGGTACTCGACGACATCTCGACGAATACTCCTATCTCCTACATTCATTGCTTAGTTCTCCTGTTGATATGTCCAGCCATTGCCAGACTTCTTCTCGGTTGCGGTTCCATCGTCGCTCGCCATACATCTCCTTCATGGCTCTATCTGCTTTGTCGTAATCCCACGAATAAACCCGCAGGGCTTCAGCGTAGGTCGACTTCATGGTTTCGATTATGAAAGCCTCTGTTTTCTCCTCAAGGTGGCGCATCGCTTCTCTCTTCATCAGTCTATCCATTGTGCGGCACCTTCCAGCACCATTACATTTCCCCGTATCCCCGCTCGTGACACAAGGTACCCACTTGATCGGGCAAGTTCTGTCGCGACCGGATTTGGCAGGAGTGCCGCATTCTCTGAACCCTCCTCGTTTATTAGCATCTGCTTACTCTCGGTCAGGTACAAGAGTTGAACATATCCACCGACGCAGGCTTGAGCCTGCTCTAGCGTGGGGCGCTTGCTGGGCCGGAATACACCGGCCCTATCGCGACTTGGTTCTGTGTCTCTCATGTTGTCTCCTAGTCGGCTTCTACGAGGTGATCAATCGTGCCTGTCAGTTCGTCAAAGTAGACGTCCTCGACGCTATTGAGCATTTTGACGTTACCTGCCCGAACTCTCCACAGTTCGACCGTGTAAGTGTCGTTCCACATCAGGCGAACCTTAACGGTGCCTTTGAACTTCGCGCCGCTCACCTTGAAGGTCAGATGGCCTTGGTCTTTTTCGCTTTCGACATTGTGTGCAACGAAGTCTTTTGACGCCCATGTCATCATGCAGACTTGGCCTGCTGCCCCGTCCATTCCGTGACCTGCTTTCATTTGGTCGTAGATTACGTTCGCTACGTTTGTTCCGGCTTGCATTTTACTCTTCCTTTTTGCTGTGGGGGGCTGCCCCGTTGTGTCTGATTATATATACATACCTTGTTTGTACTTGCAACCCCAAAAATACACTTTATGCAATTTTTTTTTCTATCGAAGTTCTTTTCCCCACCATCCGGTGTCTGGCGATCCGGCGCCGCGATTCTTCAACTCCCTGATGTTATGAAGGAAGTGATCATTAACTCTATCAACAGCCTGTCTGTAGGTTGAGTCGCTATCCAGTGTGTTGTTCGGGCAATTCCAGTCCATCTCCTCAATCAGTGCTTCCATCGCGATCTCTGCCGCATCAATGCTTAGGTTCATGTTTGGATTGACCACCAGAAGAGCGAAGGTCATCCCTATCTCCGCAATCTTTGGCATATGTGCTGCATCCCAATCCTGCCACAGTCGCTCGTTTTCATTTTGCTCATCTTCCCATTGCTCAAATGTCATCTGATCTCTTCCTTCTCTGTTTGTCCATGACGTCCATGACGTCTATTGTGTTCTGCTATTAAAGTGGTATTGTGGGGATGTTGCTCCTCTTCTGGCAACACTCTCCCTTGGATGAGCGCAATACCTCCCCCGCGCTCTCCTTCTGGGGGGCGGCTCCCGCATTAGTCGCCCCCCGATTTTTAAACCCGCTTTCTTACCGTCGGCTTCACTTCAAAGGCCGCAGTCAATGGCACAACTTCGTCGCCACTACCGCAAACGAAGAAATCAGTAGATTGCGAGCCTTTTACTTTGACAACGTCTCCGGCCTCTGCATCGGTGTCGTCAACAGGATTGAACTCTGACATAAACTCTGGCTTCCAGTTTTTTGGGCTGACCGCCAATGCGCTCATAACGTCGCTGCTGCTTGTTCTGAAGACTGTCACAACAAATGCGCTTTTTCCAACTGTCTTAGTCATAATACTGATTTCCTTGTCTCTGTGGGGTGGTCCCCGTTTCCATGAGTTTACTTATACAACCATTGAGGATGTGACGTCAACACAAAAAAGCACGAAATGTGAAAATTAATTATTGTTCGGGAATCTCATGCTCTTGGATTACTCCTGTGTGGATCGCTTCAATCCACAGCATCTCGGCTAGTTCTCTGCCGTATGATGGCGAGCCTTTGTGATGCTCAAAGAACTTCTCTTCAGATCCGAAGATGAAGTGCAGTTCGTGGTGATGGTGCATACAAAGCGGCACAAGGTTTCTGTCATCGGCCTTCATAGCCATGCCGCGTGTTCCAATCCACGGTCGCAACAGATGGTGAGCCTGAATAGGCCCACTGCACCCGACGCCTATACAGCAATCGAACGAGTGGACCCATGCAAGCATCGGCTTTGACTTAAAACGGGCTTTCCTGCTCATTGATAGTCAGCTTTGCACTATGATAATCTGAGCCATTCTGTGATGTGTTCTGCCAAGATGCAAACCTATATTGCACCCCGTTCACAGTAATCTTTCCGCCCATATCGGGGCCTTTAGGGTTTGGCTTGTTTTCGTTTTTGTATATCCGACCAAGCGATGTCATCAGTTCGTAAACGTCATCCCCGCTCTTGTTGCGGCTCCTGACGAGGGCAACGTACTCATCCTTTCCGCCGATATTGATTTTGCCTTTGCAAACAACTTGCGCGTCGTTTTCTGAAAATAGATTGCCTTCAAGAGGCTTTGATTCATATGCCATTCGTTTTTTCCCAATGTTTCAAGATTTCAGGGGCTAATTGGTAGCTGCAACCATTGCCGCTTTCCAGTTTTTCTCGCAGAACAACTTCAATGTCGTAGGGCAGATTATGCCTTTCGCGCATATAGTCCTTTCGTATATTGCGGATCGCCTGCGAAATCGTCGGCTCCCCAAAGAACCGACCATGCTTCTCTTTTATCGCGGATTGAAGTGACCAGAAGGTCCATTTCTCCATATTCGTCATCAAGTTGAAGACGTAATCATCTAGTCTTCCTATTCTGCTCATCATGCGCTCCCTTCATAGATGCTAATTAGTTTTTCAAGTGATCCTTTGGTTTCGGGGCAAGCCTCGGACGCGGCCCTCTGGATGTCGGACTTGCTACTGTGGTATATCGACAGACAGCCATCATCAGACGGCTCGCGAAGGTGCGCCCGACAGGCTGACAGGAACTCGTCGGGATGCTCATGCCTAACGATTACTGCATCGCCCTTTTTGAGGCAAAACTTACCTTCTGCGTTCGCTGGCACCTTTGCAGGCTTGGTTACTCGTTGCTGGCTCGCTGTTGTCGCTGCGTTTGCGTCATCATCCTTGTCTGCGCCAACGCCGGTCGCCATACTCAGGCTGTATCGCCGCGCATAGGTTAACGCAGAACCATAACCTTGAGCCGTTGACTTGTCGGCTCGGATTGTAACCGGACCCGTGCTTATGCTCTCGCCATGTCCGTGAAAGACAGTTTCGACGCAGGCGCCTATTTCCGTTTCATGCGAAACCTGCTGAATGTATATTCCATGATCGTTGAGGATCGGCTTCACGTAATCCATCAACTCCTCGAACGGCACATACTTCGATTTGAAGTGCGGGTTCTTGGCTGTCGCTGCCGCGTGATTCATGCAAGTCTGCGCGACCAATAGATGTTTAATCAACTCACTCATAGGTTCCATAGTTCCTTTGCTGCTATCTTCTCTGATTCACTCCACCGCCAGTCGTCGAAGTTCGGCATTACGAATCTGGCAATCTCTTTGATATCCTTGGACAGGCCAAGGAGGCGCTGCATACCCATTGCGGCGCGTTCAACGGTTCTCATGTGACCCTCGACGTCAGGCACACCCATAACAACGACCTGAGCTGATTTCTTGGTGCTGTGGACGTAGTCGACCAAGGGTAAGGATTGTTCGGCAGTGGCATAGATCGCCAACTGACGGCTGACTGTTGTCGGCACTACCGAAGGCAAGCGACTGACAGTTTTTATGTCTCGAACAATGCCCTCGTATTTCAGGTCTAAGTAACCAATTATCGGAATGGACATAAAGTCGAATTCCATCTTGATCTTTTTCTGGCTGTCCAGCGGGGTGCCTAAAGACCTATAGTGCGGAAGTGCAATCCGCAGGTATCTCTCAACCGCCTCGCCCTCAGCCTCGGACTTTTTCACGCTCACCGGCTGATTCTCTCTTAGGGCCTCCTCTTGCTCGTCAGCAAACGACTTATTCGCCATTGCTAGGGCTTCGTCGTCAGACAACCCTTCAAGGAGCGCGGCAGTTATCGCTTTGTCTACTGCCGTTCCGCGCCACATCGCCGGAACGCCTGCACGGTCCCTAAATCCTGAGACGTGCAGCAGCCAACGTGCTGGGTTCTGGATATACTCATTGATTGAGCTTGCGCTCAGGTGCCCTACGTCATGATGCTCAAACGGATCGTTCATCGGTTTGACCTTAGAACGCTCTCAATGGTGCTTTTCAGGTTTGCCCTGATGCAGTAGTCAGCATCTCCGATCTGGTCGGCTTCATTGTTCGGTGAGGTCACTTGGTAGACGGTCCATAGACGAATTGACGGATCGTAAAAATACCGTGCCCATTCGCCCTGCCCGCTATGCTGATAATATGTTGTCATGCTTAATGCTCCTCTTCTTCAGGTAATATTGCACAATTTGGGTTGCGGCGCAAGTGGTATTAGGATAGAACCTTGAGAGCAAAAGGAGACGCTACTTGAGACTTGGTATATGGATTAAGGAAAACGGGTACACGCATGAATCCTTCGTGCAGTATTCGCGGGAGAACGGGGCTACATTTTCACGTCACGCGGTTTCAAAATGGTGCAGCGGCGCACGCATCCCACGGCCTGACGAAATGAGGCTCATTCACAGGCTTACCCACGGGATTGTGGAGCCGAACGATTTTTACTACTTGCGCGATTAATCAAAGTATGCCCATTTCGGGCGAATGAGTATAAAAGCCCTGAAATGGTGTGTTAAGCAGAAATGCCGAACGCCGACCGCAAAGCTGATATTGTTCCTGTTGGCCAATTATGCCGACAAGCAACATTCATGCTATCCCTCAGAGAAACACATTGCCGAAGTCGCTGGCGTGTCTGATCGACAGGTCAGAACACACTTGCGCGATTTAGAGGCGTCTGGACTTATACAGGTTAGAAAACGATCCGGCACTTCAAATAGGTATGTCCTGAGGTGCGGAAGTGAGCTTCCGGAGGGGGTGGAAGTGGGCTTCCGCCGAGGTAGGAAGCAGGCTTCCGACTATACTAAAGATATACAAAATATAAACAGTGGGGGCCGTAAAAACAGAAGGGGATGTATGAATGAGCTTGCGGGTTGAGTTAGAAGAGAAATACAAAATACCATCAGCGAGGTTGAGATCGGGGCAACAGAAAACAAAATGCCCTCAATGCCAGCCGGAACACAATATCCAAGACAATCCTTTGTCGGTGACTGTGGAGCCTGAGGCGATCTTATTTATGTGCCATCATTGCGGCTGGCACGGTGGAGTAACAAGCATGGGGAGTGCTATGAATAAAACGAAGAGGCCGGAGCCGGAGCCGGTGAAGTATACTGCGGCGCCTGCAACATTTCTGGATCAGTATTTCAACGGCAGGAAGATCAGTCGGTCAACTTACGAGGCGTTCAGCATTTTTACGAACGACGACAAGTGGATCAATTTTCCATATAACGGGATTGATGGTGAATGCGACAACATCAAGATGCGAACCGTCGACAAGCAATTCCGGCAAACAAAGGGCGGCAAGAAGAGCCTATACAATTACGACCGCGTATCGAAGGCTAAGGAGGTGTTGGTCGTTGAGGGTGAGATGGACGTGCTGGCAGTTTACGAGGCTGGCATTCCTTGGGTGACCACGCTTCCAGATGGCGCCCCTGCAAAGGCCAATTTCAGGGAGAATGACAAACGGTTCGAGGTTCTTCAGACGCATCCGCTGGAGGCAACCAAGATCATTCTGTTTTGCGATTCTGACGGCGCTGGTGACAACCTGAAGAAGGAGCTGCTGCATCGCTACGGCAAAGACAAATGCTGGTATGTTAAGCCGCCTGAAGACTGCAAGGACGCAAACGACGTCCTTATGAAGCATGGTCCCGACAAGCTGCGAGCGATTATTGAAAATGCGATCCCTTATCCGGTCGACGGACTGTACACAGCAGGTCGTTACGCGAATGACGTTCTGGACCTGTACCACGGAAACTACGACAGGCCGATTGAGATAGGGTTTCCATCTTTGGACCGAATCTACAAAATAATGAAAGGCACGTTCCACGTGTGGACTGGTATTCCTAATCACGGCAAGTCGACGTTTCTGGACCAGTGCCTAATCCGTCTGGCGCTTCGACATGGCTGGAAGTTCGCGTTCTTCAGTCCTGAGCATTCCACAAAGATGCACATTCGCAGGCTGGCATCCATGTTTACTGGCAAGCCTTTCGACATTGGCTCACATAGGCGGATGTCGGAAGACGAGCTGAAACACGCGATCAACTGGGTTCATAAGCATTTTTACTTCATTGAGACCCGTGAGCATACTCCGCACATTGACAGAATACATGATATTGCGAAAGCGGCCATTCAGAAGTTCGGATGTAATGCGATTGTCATTGACCCGTATAACGAGGTTGATGCAAGCCGAAAGGGCAGCTACCGTGAGGACGAGCATATTCGGGACTTCATCTCGAAGTGTAAGCGGTTCAGTAAGATGCACGACGTGACGACTTGGGTTGTAGCTCACCCGACGAAGATGCCGAAGCAGGATGGTGGAGGATACGCGCCGCCGACAGCCTACGACATCTCAGGTGCCGCGCATTGGCATAACCAAGCTGACGCTGTGGTCACGGTTCACAGGGACTTTGACAACGGCACTATTCAGGTGATTACTCGTAAGATTCGCGAGCAGGGCCTCTATGGTCAGATAGGGGAGGCGACGTTCGCCTTCAACAATGAGAAGCGGCTGTTTGAGGAGCCGCAAGACGAAGACGATCCTTTGGAGGGCAGAAGATGGCGAGAGGCATAAGCGGCGAGAGGGCGATGGCCTTGTTACTGGCGAGCGCAGGCATAGCGCATGAGCGAGAATACAGGTTCAATCCTTTGAGGCGCTGGCGGTTTGATTTCGCAATCCCGATGCACGCGATAGCCATTGAGGTTGAGGGTGGTGTCTGGACGCAGGGCAGGCACACGAGAGGATCGGGCTACATCAAGGATTGCGAGAAGTATAACAGCGCGGTTATGCTCGGCTGGCGGGTTCTGCGTTATCCGGCGACGGAGATAACGGCACATTGTCTGGATGATATCAAGCAACTGATGGGGAAATGAGAGATGAGTGAAGTGACGATGCCGAGAAGGCGGGATGAGCTAGAGGACTGTCTGGACGTATGGGAAAGGGCTATCCATGAATGGCAGAGAGCTGCCGAGAATGCGGCGCAGGAGGAGGCGACGTTCAAGGCGTGGGAGGCTGCCACCAAGGCGGCGCACATTGGGATGAAGAAAAGCGCCGTCCTGTCGGAGGCGCTGGTCAGAGGTGATCCGAAGTGGTCTGAGCGTTACCTTTCACACCAACGGGCGTCGGTGCAGGCCGAGACGAAGAAGCGTATCTTGCGGCTGGCCGAAGCGAAGTGGGAGACAGAGCGTAGTCGCCAAGTCTCCCTTCGTCAGGTTAGATAGTCTCGTGGGCGTAGCTGTGTTTGAGCGCATAAATCAGAGTGTCAATGTCTGCCCTGAAATCAGTGTACCCATCCTTGATTGTTTCAAGGTAGCCGTTTGAGGGCGGCGCAATATTCGACTGGTCGTTCATGACGTATACCATAACGGGACCAGAAGGCGTCGTCAGGCGCCGTTTGCCGTACAGGTGAGGGAAGCCCTCGTAACGATCCAGCGCACGCT